>JAAUYH010101048.1_pt1 | contig 20318 bp, 15 predicted proteins | sample 7278061 | NCBI WGS metagenome assembly JAAUYH01 (sample SAMN14350203, study PRJNA611818) | marine sediment metagenome | isolation source: surface marine sediment (0.6m) | place: French Polynesia: Moorea | collected 2018-08 | reverse complement strand
GCCCATGTCGCCATATCACCCTGTCCTTATCCTCCTGGTCATTAACAAGCTTGATGGGCTGAGAGCACTTCCGAGCACTTGTTAACCACTCATTTATATTTCTAACCTAATTGACCTGATTACACCGCTTGAAAAGCCTACAATTCCCTTCCAGAAGTATTTTCAGGATTATTAAGAAAGATGCGATTAATGGATAGCTTCAAAAGGGGGGAGGCAGATCCTGTCCCCCGATTGTTTAGCAAGGAAGCAGATCCTGTCCCCCCCTTTTGAAGGGGGGCTAGGGGAGATCCCTTCGAAATCTCCTCACCTCCAGAGATCCCCTCTAATTCCTCCAAAGTCGAAACTCCTGCTCCCCCCTTTTGAAGGGGGGGTAGGGGGGATCCCTCCAAAATCTCTTCACCTTCAGCGATCCCCTCTAATTCCTCCAAAGTCGGTAAGCGGAAATCATACACCCCACCATCCGACGCCAAATTCGCCTGAGTCGACAACCAGGCGCAAAACCACCGCGCATCCTCCCAGGTAATTCCCCCATTCACCCGTTCATTCCAATCCTCGGACTCTGGCGTAACAGGCTCTGCCCAAGAATGAAACGCCTGACTATTCTGAGCCTCCATGAAAAGCGTGTACTCGCCCCAGGTAATGCAGTCCGAAATCGCCGTTGTCTCACTCAGCGGCGTCAAATTCCGAAACCGCTGCTCCAACTGCACTTCCGCCGATTCTGGTTCCTGCTGTTGCAGGGCGTCGAGCAATTGTTTTTTCAGAGTCTCATCCACCCAGGCGCTTTCGTTAGCCAACCGTTGCGCCAATCCCAACGTATAGCTCGTTGGCGCTTTCAAGGCAGATTCAATCAAAGGAGTCGGATCTGTGAGAGCGGCAAAGAAGTAGACCACCTCTCGCCAATCTTCGTTGGCAAACTGCGCCATCACCTTGCTGCGTCCCCATTTGCTTTCGATCAGTTCCGCCGCCGCTAGATATTCTTGAAAGGTCTTATGGGTGAACTCGTACAAATTGCCCTCTCCCCCGGCGAGCAGGCCTGAAACCTGCTGAATTTCTCGCAAAAACTCCTTGGGAGTCAAAACGCTTTCGGGATGGAGGTCAGCTAAGCGGAGTTTGATCCAGTCGGCCCCTTGCTGCGGTGAAAATTGGTTGACGCCCGCCTCAGTCAGTTCTGCAGCTAAGCGTTGCAAAACCTGTTGGTTGTCTTCTGAATTGGGAATGGTGAGGCGAGTATCGCGGCGGTTGGGGCGATATTCCAGCAGCAGCTTAAAGATTTCTTTGTAGAGATGGACTCGTCGAGTGGGCAACTGTTCACTGGCTTCGTGGGTGGCGGCGATGATGGTGATCAGCAATGGGTTTTTCGCTAGATCCGTCAGGTTTTGATCAGCAAAGAGTTGTCGGCTCAGATCATCGGCGGCCTTTGTAGCTTCCGCATTGCTTTCAGCTTCCACCTGCCTGCGCTTCAGATGCTTCCGCGGATCAGTGGCGTACTGGCTGTCTTCCCAATGACGTTTCCAGGTGAGTTCCCAGGTGATGAAGCGATACCACTGGTCAATAAAGGTGCGTTTCTGATCGTTATTGAAATCTAAAATATCGATCCGCTGCGTTCCTTCAAACAGTCTGCTGTCATAGCCGTGGGGACGCGAGGTCAGAATAAATTGCGTGGGGTAGTTTTGCATTTGCCAGTTGGCCCACTGGCTGACGGTTTCCCGATGAGATTCGGGCGCCTCATCCAGTCCATCCAGCATCACCAGGCAGGCGCCTTGCATCAACTGCTCTTTGAACCAGGGCTCGGAGGTGCGGAGGTCTGCACAAAGGGGCAACTGCTGGACCTGCTGCACAATTAACTGTGGCAGGGATGGCTGTGTTTTGGACTGAATACGGGCATAAAAGTCGCGAAACAAAAGCAAAATCGGGATCAATTCCTTGGCGTCCTGCTCAGCGTAAGACTGGCTGGAAAAACTGAGGGTTAGGAAGCGCAGCAGGGTAGTTTTGCCGTAACCGGGATCGGCAATGACGGCCAGTAAGCGTTCTGGAAAGGTTTTGTCGGGATGATGGGCTTTGGGCAGCAGGTCCCAAATCTTCAAGCTGCGGCTCTGTGAAGGGATACAGGGCTGGGCGCCTGGGTTGACTCGTAGGGGCACGTAGACTTCTTCCGGCGCCAGGCGAGGGAGGCGGCCTTTGTAGCCTTCGACTTTGAGGTTATGGCAATGGGTTTTGAGGGCCTCCAGGTATTGCTGACGAAAGCCTGTCAACTGAGGCAAGTTTTTTTCAACGGTATTGTCAACGGCTTCGTTGATTATTTTTCCAGTTGCTTTCCCCCGCTGTTTCATGCGATCGCTCAGCGCCGTCATCAACCCTTGCCCAAAACTGGTCATTAATCCAGATCCAAAGGAGACAAGGCCCGCGATCGCAGCTTTGGGAAGATCGTCTACATACAGACTGTAGAGGGCATAGCCACCACTACCCGCAACGATGAGTTTGAAGAGAGCATCGGTTAGGCGTTCGTCAAATGTTGGCTTTTGGGGTAGCTGCGGGGACATGGGGAAGATGATGCGAAGAGACTTTCCCGCTAAAGTAGCATGATAAATTACCTGCCAATGTAATATTCTTAAGTCTGGCGATATCGGTTCTAGTGGGGATCAGCCGCTAGAGGAAACGGGGAAAGTGCAGTGAAAATCTGCCGCTGTCCCGCAGCTGTGAAGGGGGTTGTGCGCCTCTGAGTCAGAATGCCCGCCGATATAACGTTCACGTTCTGTAACATCTGCGAGGTACGGATGGACAATTATTATGCCCAAGCAACGCTTTTCGTCTGTTCACTATGTCGATTTTCCGCCACTGAGTCCAGTCGTGACGGTCTTTCAGGCGGGCAACATCTGATTAATCAACTGCAAGCTGAACTTGACAGCCAGGAGCTTCAGGCTGCCGTCCATCTACAGCCAGTTCGCTGCATGGCGGCTTGTAGTCATGCGTGCAACGCGACGCTTGCAGCACCCGAAAAGTTAACGTTTATTCTGAGTGGACTTTCTCCAACCGAATCAGCCGCTGCTGTATCGGAGTTTTGTAAGCAATATGCCAATACTTCAGATGGAAAAGTGCCCTATCGAGAAAGAACAACCGCGATTCACAAAGCGACCGCCTTTGTTTTGCCGCCCCTTGCTTAGGGAATGGAAACAAAACAAAACGCCAGTAAAAGGAGTGGATGGGTCGATTTACTCGGTTGGGAAGCTCCCTGGCCAGTCGCTAGGGAGTTTAGTTCTCATTGAATCGCCCACCTGAGTGGATTTAGCGACTGAGTTAATGCGTAGGGGAGGGATAGGGTCAGATTGATTGCCCTTCGGATTAGTCTGTCGCGGAGTCCTCATCTGAGTCAGCTTGAAGTCTGCATATAGCAAGGAATCGGAGGCCGTATTAGCTAGGCTGACTCGTCGAGCGGCTTTTTTCTGGGCTTGTCTGATCCGAGCCTGGTCTGGTTGAGGGTGTCGCGGCTGAGCTTGCCGTCGTTGCAGTTGCGGCTGCTGAGCCTGCGCCCGCTGGGGTTGCCGCGACTGCTGAGCTTGGGCGCCAGAGGTGTAAGGATATCTCGGTTGGGGAGGGTTGAGACTTCGTAATCCCTCGGTTGCTTTAGGCTGCCGCAAGGGTCTCATTTGGGTTGGTTTGATTTGACCTTTTTTAACCTGGGGTTGATCCCGTTGAGGTAGTCTTCCCTGAGCTTGGTTATAGACCGGATATCTGGACTTAGGAGACCTCAATTCGAATGAGGCGCTGGTTGATTTGGCGCGCCGAGAGGGTTTCTCCAGCCCTTGCCTAGCCTGTGTTTGGCTAGAATTGGAATAGCTTGGGTAGGGACGCAACTCGGATGAACCGTTGGCTGATTTAGCCTGTCGCGCGGGCCGCATCTGAGTGGGTTTGAAGACAGGATTTGTTTGCTGAGCGTGATTGATTTGTGTTTGTTTCGGCCTAACGGCTGGATTTACCTTCTGCAGGTGATTTGTCCCCATCTGGGCAACAGCTGTCCTGACGGGTTGGGGCGGCCTAACTCGCTTAACGCCGGTAGTCGCAACTTGATTGTGGGAAGACTGAAGTTGAGACTGCTGACGAGACAAGTTTGAGTCCCGGATAGGGTTAACCCGTCTTTGATTGGGTATTGGACGTTTCTGACCGGACTGTTTGGGGGAAGGGGCTGAAACGTATCTTTGCCCAGATCGATGAACTTGCCAAGACTTATGGCCTAATCCTAGGCCAATTAACAGGGCGCCGAGCAAAACAAATCCCAACAAAAAAAATGGATCCATGAGATAAGTTCCCAAGAAATAATCAGGTATCAAGCGCTCAAGCAAGAGGCGAATATTCTACACCAATGCCCACGGGATTAGGCGGTAAGGACCGAGATTCTGGCGGAGAGGCGTTCAGCGCCCGGATTATATCTAATAGAAAGATAGTTTTAGGGTTCTGTTCCTCAGGGGAGAGAACGACCCCGCAAGCAATATTTGTCAAACCCACTTGAGAATTTGAAGCGGGAAGGGGCTGCAGCATCTCTACTGAAACTTCCATCAAATCTGGCGCTTCATCCACTGGAATCCCGCACAGTTCCCCGCCGGAACTTCGGGTAATGACTAAAAATGGGGAATTTGCTGAGGCTTGAGGGAATGCTCCAGAAGTTATTCGCTGATGCAAATCCAGGGCTCGAATGACATGCCGACCGATTTGAATCATCCCCATTCGGATGAGTTCTTGATTAGCATCCAGAGAGCAGTTCACAATCCTTAATACAGAATCGATTGGGAGGCCCCAATAATACTCTAGGACTTTAAAGACAATAAACTTTTGTAATTCTGATTTGGCCATCATATGGATATCAGCCCTTTACACCGAATTCAGCATCTCAACTCCAAGCACCTCAGCCACCATGTTCAAGAGCTTATGTTCCAAATAAGGCTTGCTCATATAAGCGGTCGCCCCTAATTGCTCTGCTAACTGACGGTGCTTCTGGCCGCTGCGCGAGGACAGCATGGCGACCGGAATATTGGCCAAGTCGGGATCCTTCTGGCAATGTCTGAGGAACTCAAACCCATTCATGCGAGGCATTTCGATATCGCAAATCACCATATTGATATTGGAGTGGCGCTCAAGTTGCGCGATCGCATCTTGTCCATCTTTAGCTTGAAACACCTGATATCCAGCCTGCTGAAGCGTCAACGCCAGGGTTTGACGGGTTGTCAGAGAATCCTCCACCACTAGAATTTGCTGTCTGAGTTTTTCATTGTCCGGACCCGGTAAAGCGGTGACTGAAGGCGGCTCATAGGCCAGGTCACTGGGCATTGCCCTGACTAGACCATGTTCTAGACTCTCCTTGGCCTGACGCTCAAAGACCCGTTGCATCAAAGTCGCCGCATCAAGCACGAGCGCCAATTGACCATCGGCTAAAATACTGGCTCCGTACACATAGGAAGGCGCGCCGACCAAGTTCCCTAAGGGACGAATAATCAATTCTTGCTCCCCGATGAGTTGTTCGACTTCCAAACCCAGTAGCGTGTCTTGATAATTCACCACAATCACTTGCATGCCCGGTTCGCGCATCGTCAGCGGATAATCCGGCTGCAGGGATAGGGATAGAAAACCTGGCGGTCCATAATCTAGCACGGTTGAAAGAGGATAGATGGGAACCAGTTTCTGATCGTCGCCAGCGCCCCACCGCAAGATTTTGCCGACTTCTCGATCTTGGATTTGATCCGGTTGGGGAATCAAGATTTGTTCAATGGCGTCCGGTAGTAGCGCATACACCTTGCCCCCGGATCGACACAGCAACAACTTAGCGATCGTCAAACTTAGGGGAATCTTCAAAGTAAATGTGGTTCCCTGATGGGGGTGGGACAAGACAGTCACCGACCCCTTGAGGGCCTGTAGCTGGCTTCGCACAACATCCAGACCAATTCCTCGCCCAGAGAGATTGCTAACTTTAGACACCGTAGAAAACCCAGGCTCAAACATCAACTCCGCCAACTGAGCCAAATCTAAGCCAAGTACCTCTTCCGGCGAAAATCCCAGCCGGTCTACAGCCTGCTGCCGAATTCGTTCGTAATTTAGGCCGCCTCCATCATCCCAAACTTCAATCACCAGGTATTTTCCATGATGGTGCGCAGAGATTTTCAGCTTTCCTGTGGGTTCTTTCCCCCGTTGTTGTCGCACATCAACGGGTTCAATCCCGTGATCAAAAGCGTTCCGCACTAAATGCAACAGGGGGTCGTATAATTTCTCGGCGACAACTTTATCCACCAACACATCGGTGCCGTGTAGTTCGATTCTGGCAGGCTTACTGTGCAGTGTTTCCAACTGTTGAAGCACTGGCGGCAACCGTTCAAAAATAGACCCCAACGGTAACATTCGGGCTTCAATCAGCGCATCCCGAGTATTCAGTAACAGGCGATGTTGTTTCTCTAAGGTTTGGTTAGACTGGCGAGTAAACAGATCAATCCCATCAGCCGCTTCCGTCAACTGCACCGTATCGTCTAAGAGGGATTGGATGATTAGCTGAGGCTGGCTGTAACGATCTAACTCCAGAACATCAAATTCATTAATGAATGGTCGCCTTTCCCCATTGTTTGCAGAGTCCAGATTGGAGACAGCAGACTGAAAATCTCCGCCAATTTCTAAATTGCTCCACTCTAAATCCGGCTGCATCTCTTCTGATGCTGGATTCTTGCCAGCTCCACCTCGAATGCCTGATTCTTCATTCCCGACTCTCCATTCCCAAGACTGCAGATCAGACCAATCCTGCAGTTGGTTGAGCATTCTCTGATGCTGATTGAGTCGGGCATAGAGGGTTTGAACCGCCTGTCGCAGTTGTTCAATCTGAAAAGACTGACGATTTTGGTTCGTCAACAATTCCCCAACTGAATAATTCAGTTGATCTAAATGTTCAACATTTACCCTCACCTGGGGTGAAGTAGACGCTGAGCTGTTCTGAGAAAAGGGGGTAGGCGTTCGAGTGGATCGGTTAACCGGTGTAGTGGGGTGAGCCGGTTCAGAATAAGAGGAGGTTGATGGAAAAATTGGATGCAGTGGAGGCTGATTCACCGCTGTTGGTTGATTCGCAACCGTTAAAGCTCCTAAACCTTCCTGGGTAGGGGAGTCATCCTCAACTTGACGGCCCCAAATATTTTCTATCAGCGAGTTGTCGGATTCTCCCCGAAGGGGCTCTCCAAAGGGCGACAATGGGGGATCGTCGGCTTCTGACTCATGATGCTTCACGACGGGGCTATGGGACGCATCCCTTTGCTCATCCACAGGCGTCAAGGCTAAAATCGTCGGATCTGAGTCCCCTGGCTCAGAAATGCTGGGTTCACTCGCTGCGCCTTTGGCTTGGGGGTGTACAGCGCCCCGAAACCACTGAAAAAGCTTGCCTATTCCCTTAGGAGAGGACTCTATAGTGGCCGTCGCATCACTATTCTCAACATTATTGTCCGTGGGTTCGCCAAAAACATTCAATGAACTAGGCGTAGGTTCGCCAAAAACGTTCAATGAACTAGGTGCAGGTTCGCCAAAAACGTTGAGTGAATCGGGTTGATGAGCATCAGTGGGGGGAATGCTAGGCTGCTCAGCCAGCGATTGTAACGCGGCTGAAGGTTCGCCTCCCTGACTGCGATCGCCCGACAAAACGGCGGCTTGCCCTGCTCGAAAGTCGTCTAGCGCTTGTTGGGCAATAGCGATCACCTGATCGGGATGATTCTTCAACGCCGTTAGCGTCACCTGAGAAATAGCCCCAAACCCCGGTAAATCAAGAGATTCAGCGAGACCTCCGAAAACCTCTGCCTGGGTTTGAAGTTGGCTGAAGATCTCCGCCTGTTGACCATTCGAAATAACCGTTTCAAGTTGTTCTAGCCGTTGGTTAACCCCGACCTCAAACATCGACTGGGTGACATCAAATCCCAATTCCGCCGAGGTGGGTAAATGGGCGTCCTGATCAAAGCAGTCTCCCAACTTATCTTGCAACTGGGCGAATACCGTCGCTGTGCGATCCAGCACGTCGGCGTGATCCACATATCCCCCGCCCCTAATTTCAGCTTCTAAGGGTTGGCGAAGACACTCAAATCCTTCAAACAGAAGCGCCTCCACCTCTGGATCAATCTCTACATCAGGACGGCAAAGGGCCCTGAAAATATCCTCCAAAGAGTGGGCCACACTGGTGATTGTTTCTAAGCCAATGCTGGAGGCGGCTCCCTTCAATGTGTGGGTGGCCCGCATCAGATCATTGACCTTGTTGATACTGCTATCTTCGCCCAAGGTCAGTAAGCCCTGTTCCAGAGTCTGTAGCAGCTCTGGCGCTTCCTGGAGAAAAAACTGATAGCCTTGCTCGCGAATGGTCGGATCTGGAGTCATGGGAGATGGCCGGGACAGGGTTTAGGGGACAGGGTTTAGGGGACAGGTTAGGGAGTTGCGTCAAAACCAAAGTCCCAGAAAAAGGCAGTAGATGGGTGGATGGGTAGATGGGCTGTTATTTAACCGCAGATCCCTTATAGATTTTTAGGGAACCGGGGAAGGAGCTGATCGGTAACCTAGAACCAGTAACTTAACTCCTCTCCAAAATTAATCGACGATAAACTGATTACTTCTTTCCTGGAGGGTTTGGGCCATAGACAGAAGATCCTTAAAGGAGGCTGAAATAGCGGCGGAGTCTTCTGAGGTTTTGTGGGTAATCTCGGCAACCTCTGTCATTGTTTGGGTGACGGATTGACACTGTTGGGATTGCTCTTGAGTGGCGAGGGTGATGCCCACCACCAGGCGGCTAATTTGACTGGTGGCGTCTACAATGGCGTTCAAACTCCGGCGAGCTTCGTTTACCACGGTGGTGCCGGAGGCGACTTGCTGAATCCCTCGCTCCATTGCCGTGGATACATCGGCGGTGCTGCCCTGGATTTCCTGCACCAATTGACCAATCTCGGTGGCGGCTTCTGCAGACTGGCGGGCTAGCGATCGCACCTCATCCGCAACCACCGCAAATCCTCGACCAAACTCTCCGGCCCGGGTGGCCTCAATAGACGCATTCAACGACAGCAATTGGGTTTGGGTGGTAAAGTTGCTAATCAGGTTCACCACCCTAGAAATCTTCTGGGAAGATTCACTCAGTCGCTTAAGCCGCTTGTTGGTTTCCGCCACCGTCTCCCGAATTGACTGCATCTCACTGACCGTACGGTCAATCGCCTCATCTCCAGTCAAGACAATTTGGTTGGCCTGCTGAATCGCCGCTTCCACTTGTTGGGCGTTGGATTCCACAGCTTCAGTGGAATGGACCATCACCTGCATACTCTCCAACGCCTGGTTGAGCGCTTGGAATTGGTGCTCAGCCTGAGCTACCAGGCTAGCGATGGAAGATTCACTGCTCTGGGAGGTTTGGGCTACTTGCTGAGAAGCCGTCTGCATCTGGGTGACAATTTGCTTCAAGCTACCCAAAGTGTTGTTATAGGCGTCAGCGATCGTGCCCACCTCGTTGTCAGTCACTGGCGCCCGTACGGTGAGATCTCCGTCTAGCGCAGGCCGCACTGACGATAACAACTCAATCACTTCTTGCTGGAGCTGCTCTTTAGCGTTTCTGTCTCGTTGCGCTACGAGCTGCAACTGCTTCGACTGCATTTGCAACTGCTCCAGGTACTCACCCTGCTGGATAGCCAGGTTAAGTTGAGAGGAAATTCGCTTAACGAATTCAATTTCCGACTCTTGCCACTCCCGAGGTCCACTGCATTGGTGAATGCAGAACAATCCCCAAAGCTGATCCCCCTTAAGCAAAGGCGCCACTAGATTGCTTCGCACCTGGAACTGGGCCAGAACTTCAATGTAGCAATCGGCTATACCAGCTGTATAAATGTCTCCAAAGGCGCAGATCCGTCCTTTCCGATATTGCTCCGCCATCCCTTTACTAAAGCAATGATCCGTGACTTGTACCTCTAAGGCGGAAACATAGCCTGGTCGAACATCCTCAGCAATGGTTCCGCCCTGACTGCAACCAGAGTCAGGATCAAACTTGAATATGGCTACCCGATCCGCACCCAAGAAATTACGAACTTCTTTAGCAGTCGCCCTAAGGGCTTGCTGTGTATCTGAGGTCTGTTGAATCCGATTGGCCACCTTAATAAACAAGCTTTCCTGTTCTGCAATCTTGGCCAGTTGATCCGCCCTTTGTTGGAGTTGTTGTAAATACTCTCCTTGCTGAATGGCAATGTTGAGCTGAGAAGCAATTTGCTGAACAAATTTGATTTCTGATTCCTGCCATTCTCGTGGACCGCTGCATTGATGGGTATAGAACAATCCCCACAGTTCATTACCTTTTAGCAAAGGCACCACCAGACTGGCCTGGGCTTGAAACTTAGAGAGAATAGCGAGGTGACACTCTTGCAGGTCAGCTTGTTGAATACTCGAAACAGCCCAGATGCGCCCCTTCCGATACTCCTCAGCAAAGTTCTCTTTGAAGCAGTGGTCCGTAATATCTACATCGAGCGCTGATATAACCCCAGGGGCGATATTCTCAGCAATTGTGGAGCCAGCGCTATAGTCAGGACCAAACTTGTAGATCGCCACTCGGTCAGTCTGCAAGTAGCGACGAATTTCTCGGGTGGTAATTTCAAACCCATTCTGTAAATCGATCGCCTTTCGAATGCGATCAGAAATTCTGGCAATCAAGCGCTCCTGAGTTGAAGTCTGGGCCAATTGCGCTGACCGTTGTTGCAATTGCTCGATGTACTCTCCCTGCTGGATAGCCATATTCAGGTGAGCGGCGATTTGCTTGGCGAATTCAATTTCTGGCTCCTGCCACTGTCTGGGGCCGCTGCATTGGTGAATACAGAATAATCCCCATAGCTCATCCCCTTTGAGCAACGGCGCCACCAGATTGGCCCGCACTTGAAACTGGGCCAGAACCTCGATGTAGCAATCAGCTAACCCTTCTTCGTAAATATCCGCAAAGGCGCAGATCCGCCCCTTGCGATACTCCTCAGCCATGCGCTGGCTAAAGCAATGGTCAGTTACCTTAACCTCTAGGGCCGAAACAAAACCCGATTGAACGCTCTCAGCAATAATTCCGCCATCGGTATATCCCGGATCGAATTTAAACAAGGCCACTCGATCAACATTCAACAGGGCGCGAATCTCCCTCGCCGTAGTCTGAAAGACGGTCTGCAAATCCTGCGGCTGCCGAATTCGCTCAATCACCTTGGTGACCAAGCGTTCCTGTGTGGCGATCTGGGCAAGCATCTGGGTCTTCGTCTGCAGTTTTGACGATAGCCTAACCTGACTCAAAGACCCCTCAAAACAGAGACCAATCTGTTCCAACAGGTTGATTTCAGACTGTTGCCAATTACGGGATTCATTAGTTTGGTAAGCGGTCAGGATACCCGATAAATTGCCATCACTAAAAATCGGCGCAGAGAGATAAGCGTTGATCTCTAAAGGCTCCCAAATTTCGACGGTCTCTCTATCTACATGATAAATATCATTGACCACCAGAGGTTCGTGATTCCGAAAGCGGCCTAATTGGGCCATATTAATATGCTCGGGTTCAAAGGGGTAGCCCACCAGAGAGGGGGACTCTACACCCTTCGATTCAGCGACATACTCACCCGTCCAATCTGGATTGAAGCGGTAAATTGAGGCCCATTCACACTTCAGCAGCTTGCGAATTTCTTGACAGGTTGTCTGGAAAAGCGTGTCCAAATTCTCAGCCTGGCGGATCTCCTTAACCGCTCTGGACAAGTTTTTTTTCTGTTTAACCTGTTTCTGGGCTTGTTCGCGGGCCTCCACCGGCTGCAAACTCAGTCTCAGTTCAGTCACAATTTGGTAGAGCCGAACGGTGTCTATGTCCATCCATTGCCGCGGTCCGCGACATTGTTGCACCGCCAGTAAGCCCCAAATCTTACCTTCTAGCAAAACCGGCAGACTCAAGCTGGCCTGAACTTGGAACCGCTCAAGCAGCTGATTTTGGTAGGCGCTGAGAGAACTTTGAGCAACATCATATAGTGCGATGTAGGGTTGTTTCTGATAGTCCAGCGATTTCTCAGCCCCAAACATTACGGCGGGCAAGAGTTCTCCCAAACTAGGGGTGTAACCGTCCACCATTGATTCAGCCACGACGACCCCCTGATCCTCCGTCTGGAAACGATAGAGCAAAACTCGGTCTGCTTCTAGATTTAGACAGACTTCGTTCACGGTAATTTGGAACAGGTCGTCAAGGTTTTTGGCTTGATGAATTCGGTTAGTAATGCTCAACAGCCAATTCAAGTCCGATCCCCCGTCAAATTCTGAAAACGCCAGATCGCCATGGTTAGAATTCAAACGAGACTGGACTGGAGAGTTCGCGTTCAGGGGGGGCTTGAAATCAAATTTCTGCATAATTCTCTCTTCCGTTCCTGTAACGGTTGTTTTTGAAGGGTTGGAAGGGTTTACACCCTTAGTGATAATCTCCGAATCGCCCTCCGGAATATCCCAGAGGTTAGCGGACGAAAAGCTCTCTAAGTCATTGCTTTCGGTTTCGGAGGGAGGGGAGAGTCCTGGTATGAATCTTCTGATCATTCGCCCGATTGGAGAGATGTGAAAGGCGAAGGGCATTAGGGGGCTCCTCCCATGGTTTCCTGCCATAGTGGGCACTGAGCAATCGCGGCGAGATTTAAGACGGCGCCGACAACTCCCGGTAAAGTTCCCAAGACAAACGGTTGGAGTTGGGGGGAGAATAGTCCGGGAGCTGTCGGTTGAAGTCGCTCTAAATTGTGGAATTCAATGTCGTGGACCTGTGGCAGCCCTAACCCGACCGCCTGGCCATTAATTTGGACTACGATAACCATTACGGCGGTTACGCCAAGCTCTAGCTCAAACAAGGGAGTGGAACTCACAAGATCATTCAAATCTATGAGCCAGAGCATATCTCCTCGCCAATTGCAAATTCCCAAAACACAATGAGGCGTTTCGGGAACAGTCAAAATATCGGCTATGTCAATTCTGAGAATTTCAGTAATCTGTGCTAAAGGAAGCAGTGCGCTGTCGTGCGATCCTAATGGAAATCGGAGTAATCGTTGACGCGTTTCAGGCGGCTTGGGGTCGAGTACTAACGCATCCAGGCTGTTGGTCGCAATCAATGCCGAGTCCGATGAAGTTAACATAACCTAACGTTCCTAACCCCCTAGTCCCTAAACTAGAGTTAATCTCTTCACAGTTTTCATCAACTCCTGCCGATCCACTGGCTTCGGCAGGTAGGCGTCGGCGCCCAACATTGAACCCCAGAGTTTGTCGGCCTCAGTTCCTTTGGTGGAACAAATGACCACGGGAATTCGCTTAGTATTGACATTGGTCTTGAGTTCGCGACAGAGTTCGAATCCGCTTTGACCCGGTAAAATTACATCCAGCAACACCAAATCAGGCTGACGTGAACGGAGCTTAATCCGAGCCTCTTCGCAACTACTGACGCTGACCACCGAAAGTCCAGCCTGTCGCAGATAACAGGTCATCATTTCGGTGTCTGTCAAACTATCTTCAACTAAAAGGACTGTGGTCATAGGGAGTCTTCTTGCGAGTGCAAACCTCTCGGAATTCGGGACAAGGCCAAATGCAGAAACAGAATAAAAATCTAATTGTTTAGAGATAAACTTTATCGATTAATGTTTTCAATGCTCTATGCGAAAAATCAGGAGCAATTCCGTCAACTTTGCAGAATTTTCACGTTGCGACGATGCCAATATGATTTGAACTTGTACGCATTTCCTCAGACCAGACAGGGTGTTGTGTCGGTAGATGTTGCTGCAGGGCATTCATAACTTTGGGGGTGTTAATTGGCTTAGCGATAAAGCCAGAAGCGCCGACGAGTTTTGCTCTAACCCGATCGACAATGCCGTCGCTACTCGTGACAATAATGACCGGTATTCCTTTGAAAGCCGAAACACGACGGATTTGGGCGCATATTTCATACCCATTGGTAATGGGCATCAACAAATCTAAGAAGATTAAACTCGGTTTTTGTTCCAGTAGGACGGGCAACGCTTGCACAGGATCTTGGACATTGGTAAATCGATACCCTGTCTGAGCGAGAATTTGCCCCATCTGCAGGCTGTCGAAGCGGCTATCTTCGATATAAGCCACCAATGGGCTGGCGGGTTTTGTCTGAACTGGACTCACGGAAGGCACGGCGGAGAGAGATTTCGGTTCACAGGTAAAGTCTCCCACCTCCACCAGACTCATCACTTTGGTATGAATATAGGGAATCAGGGATTGGGCTAGCGGCACGAGATTCTGTTTCAACTTGGCGGCCAAATCCCGTAAGGTGCGATCGCCATCTACAAGCGCAGTTAAATTTTGGTACGCTAGAGGCGATGTTTGTTGCCGCAATGCCTCTGCATCTAAGATTACCGGAGTCAAATTCGGGCTATATTTCTCTAATCCAGCCTGACGCCAAGCATCCCAAACCTCCATGGCTGGATTAAAAACTCGTTCAGGACGAATGCCGACCAACACCGAATCGAAAACATCCTGAGAAATTTCTCTGAAGGTCAGTTGTAATCCTGAGAGATAGCGACTTTGTTGTTCCGCTTGAATCAAGTCGAACAGAATCTCTGTCAGATTGCCGCCTACCACTGCAGCCAATTGACTTTGTAGGATTTTCCCTTGTTCCACCAGCTTCGCCAAGGAATCATAATCCCAATACTGAGGTCGATCCGCACCCTGATATTTTGAATTAACAGCTAAATGTGGACAATGTTGAGACAGTTGTCGACACCAGCGTCGAATAGAATGAACTTCACTTGTCCCGCCAATCAACCCACCCTCAAAAAAATAGAGGCTCCACTGTCGCCCTTGAGTGGTTTGAAGCTTGACAATAAGTTCACCCGTAAATTCCTCTTGGCTGCAAGACTGAAGTTGAATTATCAGTTCATGAAGCCTAACAAATGCTTTGTGGGCAACCGTTCGAGACTCAGCCGAACTAAAAGCTTCTGGGATGATCATTAAAAATCCAGATGAAATGGGTACTTTTCTAATAAGGCAAGCAAATTAAGCGCAGAAGCAATCCCTGAAAAAAAGATCGGTTTTGGGGAGAGTCAACAGCAAATTTATGCATCACCTTCTCCTAAGTGATGATGCAGTAACTGGATTATTCGGATTGGATGACTAGAAGCAACTCCTCCCTATTAATTGACTTCTGTAGCCACGCCCAGAAACCGCTAGGGTAAAATGAATTGACTCTAAAGAGAAGCAGCCGAATTGTATAGTCTAGTCAGATTATGTCCGTTCCCCGAAACAAATAGTTAGACGCCCCAAGGCGATATCACCATGATTCCCTTCTCTTATGAGCGCTTTAACAACTCAAGTCTCACAATGAGAATGACAACCAATTTGTTTAAGCACACTTGTTTAAACTATAAATTAGCCGCCTCGATTCAATTTATCTATTGTAGATAAAACGCATAGCCTCTCTATGAGAGCTATTCAGTAAATTATTAAGCTACCGCAAGCGCTGATAAAAAACAAGTTTTTTACTGATCGAGTGACGATTTGTCAATCAATCTCCTGCCATAGCATCAGGTGTAATGTTTTAAACATTCATCAACCCATCCTCCGGATCAGGAGACTGTCTTAAACAATTCAGGATTCTTAACTACAAGCTATTTGACATAAACTAAACCCATAGGTTCAAATCCCGTAAATTCACTATCCCCAAGATTCTCAAAAAAACTCCTCCCCTGTACGAAGCGATATAGGGAGGGTCGTTGCTGATTTAGGCGATGGGGATACGGCGGACTATGGATGCGTAAACTAAGCGCCCTGTTTATGGGGGGTTAGGATGGCGCAGCGTTCCACCGATATTTGAGACTTATCGTCTTTCCTCCTCGTAGTGTGATTGACGAATTTCACTTGCCGCATATTCAATATATTTGACAATAGGCTCCAGATCGGTTTGCTGATGGCAATAGTTCGTTAACCCATCAAAGATAGTGCTCCAGGCATAATCTCCTCTCAGCTCCCCCAGCAACCGGTGAAAGCGAGTTTCAATCTCTAAGCTGGCAATCGTGTAATCGATCATTTCTTTAGCTGCTATGACGGCTTCCTCACTATCGCCATGAGCAGCACCCGTTTCCCATATCTCATTATTCCTGGGGCAAAGAAATTCAGCTTCCCATTGGCCAATACCGATCTTCCTCACACTGATGGGATACCCTCGGTAGAATAAGGCGTCAGTTTGCTTGTTTAAATGCTCTCTCATTAATATCCTGGTGATTAATCAATAAAGATACGCTGCACAAGAAAGGTACGCTGCACAAAGTCGCGTAATATCCACTCCCTCAGTCCTAACCTATAACAACTCTATCGAGTAGAGAGCCTGTAAGTCTTCAGCAATCTTGCGGGTTCTCTCTATAATTTCCCTCCGGGGCAATCAAGGGTGTTCGTAAACGCAATGTTCGTTTATGTTCCCCAAGAAGTTGTGATATCAATGACGTTTCTATCATGACCGACATCACCGATAAGAGTTCAGATATGACTAAATTTATTGTGTATGCTTGTCCTCTTGGTGAACTCGCCGATCAAATCAACACCTACTTTGAAAAAAGTCTGTTCTTTTGTAACGCCAACGCAGCCCACAATTACATGCCCCACTGCACATTAACTGGTTTTTTTGAAGAGGAAACATGTTCTATTCCCCTTTATACCCAAACCCTTAAGCGCTCCTTAAATCGATTACTACAAACTTGCCCAGACCCAGTGATTGACATTACAGATATGGTCTTTCGAGCAGACTGGCATGGTCTAGAACTCCAGTCTCCTTGGTTAAAAAAAGTGATGATTGATTTTGTCGCCACAGCCCTTTCTCCTACCCGCCATGAACCAATCCGTTTAAAGCAGCAGCTTCACCTCAGCTTGGCCTATGAATTTCAAACTAAACATAGAGAAACCCTAATCCAGCTAGCCCAGAAGGAGATCAATCCGCAGGCGGCTGTTAAGTGGGAATTGCGATTTTATCAGCGTCACCCCGACAATAGTTGGACCTGTCATCTGGCTTGGCCACTAGGCTGTGAAAGCTTGATGGGGAATTAAGCGGATCATTGAACGGTATTCTGTCTTCTGTCTCCTCTATTCCATCGGAGATAATTTTCCCCTTGAAGCGCATAAATGAACCCTATTCTGGCTCTTCACGCCTGTTTCCCCTACCGTGTAATCCCCTGCTGAAATTGGATAGCCGATATAGGGGATATCTCCTCACAAGATCCTCAAACTATTTATCTAATCTGGGAAGGTAACTGAAAATTGACGGGTTCTGTGTGAGCAGGATTACGCCAAGGGTCTAAAGTTATCCGTTTCTCCATTAGAGAAGCGGTTTGGACAAAATGGCGGCGCAGTTCAAACACGTTCTGACTAGCAATTCAGGAGGGAGCATGTCTACAGATAAATCGTCTCAGACCGTGATCCAAAAGATCGCAACCAGTCCTCTGCGGATTGTTCGATATATTTCGGCGGCAGTCGCTAGGATTTTTGGGCCCACCGATGATGAATATCCTGAGACCGGTGTACAGCCTTTTGAAGGAGACATTCCCGACAATAAAAGGACCGGATATGACGAGCCCTAGTCAATATTGCTTCAACATAGTTAACTTGTCCTGAGAAGTCGATCTATTCAACTTAAAAGTGGGGAATGGAAATATTTAGACTTGAACTTGGGTAAGTTGTGGAAAGTGAATCATGGAACCGATTCGGAAAATCAATGATGAATTGGCGATCGCAGGCCAAATTCTCCCCGAACAACTAAAACAACTTGCCGATCAAGGTTATCGGTCGGTGTTAAATTTGCGATCGCCCGATGAGAAGGGATTTTCCAGTAATGAACAGCAACAGGCTGAAGCCTTTGGCCTGTACTATGCGAATGTACCTGCTCAAATGGAGCAGATTGACGGTGAGAGCGCAACATTTGTGCTGCAATGCATTAATGAATTGCCCAAACCTGAGTTAGTCCATTGTGGGAATGGAGCCCTAGCGGCTGCAATGGTGTTAATGCACATTGCTATTCGCCAGGGCGCCACAATGAATCAAGCCTTTGAACGGATTGAGCAGTTGGGCATATTTAAGCATTACGGAAGATAGTACGAGGCGAGATTATGGTCTTCAAGAAAATTCTGGTTGCACTTGATCACACCATCCAATCAGATGAAGTGATGATGCATGCACTCGATCTCGCCCAAACGGAGAACGGCAACCTGATGCTGATTCATGTGCTTCATCCAGAACCAGAGCCGTCAACTAACTATTTCATAGGAGTAGGGGCCTTCGCAGAACTTAATCTTTACCAACAAGCGACGCAAATCAGACAAACTCAGCTTCAGAAACGCATTGAAGATGTAGAAAATTGGCTAAAGGCCTATGCCCAAGATGCAGCAGCTAGAGGAATTCTGGCTGAATATATCCACGTCGTTGGAAATCCAGAAGTAGAAATTTGCCAGATCGCTCAACAGTGGCGAGCCGATTTAATTATATTGGGACGCCGCGGTCGTCAAGGATTAACCGAATTTGTTCTGGGGAGCGTTAGCAACTACGTGATGCATCATGCCCCCTGTTCTGCATTGGTTGTTCAAGCAGACGCCGTTGTATCCGAAGATCGGCAAACAACCCGTTCAGTTGTAAGGTAATGCGAGTAAAAGGGTTTCCATCTCTGCCCGAGATAGCCCTCCGTGGTGCCCAAAGTTTTGTTGTTCGAAGCGGCCTTCCTCGTACCACCAAACTGTTTCGTGCTTATGGGGTAAAATCACCAAGTTTCCCAATCGATTAATCAAGGTAGAGGCTGGCTGGCTAGCTCCGAAAAAACCCTGCTCAATTAATGTTTCTGTTCGGTACACAGCGGCTCGATCGGCAAGCTGATTAGACAATCGATCACACGCTTCATCCAGGTGATTGTCTTGGATGTACAAAAACATATCGCGAGGGGATCCGCTTGGTACCAGACGCCGCCCTTGATAATTGGTTTTAATCAAAGATTCAATCGACCTATCCAACTGATTGAGATAAATCGTAGTTTGAGGCGACACTTCAATCTGTCCATGGTCAGCTGTCATCAGCACCAGGGTATTTTTAAGCTTTCCAGCCAAAATTTGGTGGAACAATCGCTCCATAGTGAGCAGAAAAATACCCACCTCCGCCTCAAATTGTGGGGATTGAGGTCCATAGCGATGGCCAATGGCGTCAATCCCATCAAAATACAGGTAATAGTAGGCTTTTTCTGAGGATGTGAGCGCAGCTTCGGTGAGGTTAATCAGAGCTTCAGGGAAAGTCCTATAAGGTACAACTGTAGCCCCATTACAGACCACGTTTGAATAGGGTGAATGAGCATAGGCCTGATGCTGAAAGCAGTATGATTGTACTCCTTGATGCTGCAATCGTTGATAGAAGGTTTGGAGTGGGAAAAGGCTGTGCTCAGAAACCCCCGTTTGCTTCAGGGTGTCGCGTTGATGATCTCCTGCAAAGGAATACAACAACGGGGCAATAACCGAATCCAAAAGGGGTTCGTAATAAAACCATTCATAGACGCCGCTCTTTTCTACCGGTAGTCCCGTGTGTATGGTTGTGACGTGAGCCGCTGTTGTAGAGGGAAACTGAGTTGTTAACTTGGAAACGACGCCGTCTATCAAAAAGTGCTTGAGAAATTCATATTGGTCGACGTACTGTTCAAAAAAGCGCCATCCAAATGCGTCTACCAGAATCAAAATGACCTGATTATAGCGATCGGGCAATCCTTCCAAGACGCTAACAGGCAAACCCACTTCGCTATCACCGGTTAGCAGAGAATAGATCGTCTGAGGAATTTGAGAGAAACAGTAAGACTCATACAGAGGTTTACCGATGTGCTCATTTAATCTGGCTGCTTCAATTAACCGCAAAGACGTTTGGTTAATCATTCAGTCTCCCTAAGTATAAAAAGTATAAAGAAATTGTCATCTACATGGCGCCGTAATTTACTCCAATGATTTAAGTTTTAAGATTTCATGACACTAAAACCCTTACCCCAAGAGGATTTAACCATTCTTAATATCGCCTGATCCGCTAACCAAGCCTCGAAATCGTTTCAACTATATTTTGGCTGCTTGTGTTGCTGATTGAAAACCCTTCAAGATGGGTTGACAATGTGGGTAAACCTCTAATAACGATGAAAGTTTGTTTGGTCAAGTTAGGCGGCTCCTTAATTACCGACAAAGCTAAGTTAAACACGTTGCGTCCAGAGATAATCCATAAGGTTGCCCAAGAAATAGCGGATATCCTTCGCCTGAGAGAAGATCTGAGGATTGTCCTTTTCAACGGCAATGGCTCTTTTG
>JAAUYH010072732.1_pt1 | contig 20322 bp, 17 predicted proteins | sample 7278061 | NCBI WGS metagenome assembly JAAUYH01 (sample SAMN14350203, study PRJNA611818) | marine sediment metagenome | isolation source: surface marine sediment (0.6m) | place: French Polynesia: Moorea | collected 2018-08 | reverse complement strand
GCCGCAGAGCGGCCGGATCGCCCGGGTCGGCAGCGAGACCCGCTGGTCCGGCGACCTCGGCGGGCGCCGTGTTCGCGGCGACTACCACGGGCGTGCCCTGCGCCATCGCCTCGAGCACGGGCAGCCCGAACCCCTCCAGGGGGCTCGGGTAGGCAAGCACGCGGGCGGCCGCCATCAGCTCGGCGACTTCGGAATCGGACCGAGGGCCGAGCACGACGGCGTCGGCGGGCGCCTGCACGTCTCCCCAACCGTCCGGACCGACCACGACGAGCCGAGCCGGGTGGAGCTCGGCGACCGCCCGAGCCAACCCATCGAGGTTCTTGCGCGGCTCGAGTGTGCCGACGAACAACACGATGTCTTCGCCCAGCTCGTCTCGCCACCGCTGGGCCGCAACCGGGTCGACTCGTCGCGGATCGATGCCCCACGGCACGACGGTTATCCGGTCCCGGTCGATGCCGGCCGCCACGCAGTCGGCAGCCGTGTGATCGGAGGGAACGACCACGGAACTGTCCGAGTCGACGACCCGGCTGAGGAACCGCTCCAGGAAGCCGACCCCGTTCGCCGTGAACCAGTCGGGCCGGTGCCGGAAGGCCAGGTCGTGCACGGTCACGACGGCCGGGAGCCGAGTGGGCGGGATCACGTAGCCGGGGGCGTGAACGACGTCGACGCCATCGAGCCAGCGGTCGACCGCGGGCCCTTTGACCCTGCTCCAGAGCTGCTGGAGGGCCCGACCGGGAAGCGGCGGACCTGCGATCGAGAGATCGGGGGGAAGGGGGAGAACCGGCTTCCGCCGATGCCGACCGGCCAGTCCGACGACGTCGACCTCGGTGTGGATGCGCAGGGCTCCGATCAGGCGGTTGGTCGAGACGGCGGTGCCCCCGGGAACCCGGTTCCAGTTGTGCTCGACGACCACTGCGACCCGGACCACGGGCCGAGGCTAATCCCGGTCGATCAGCTCCGCGAAGTAGGCAATCGTGTGCTCGAGCCCGTCCCTCAGTTGCACGGTGGGGGTCCAGCCGAGCAGCTCGGCCGCCTTGGAGATGTCGGGCTTGCGCTGAGTCGGGTCGTCGACGGGCAGATCGTGGTACGTGACCTCGCTGGTCGATCCGGTCATCTCGACTACGAGGTCCGCCAGCTCCTTGATCGTGAACTCGCCGGGATTGCCGATGTTCGTCGGAGTGGTGACGTCGCTGTCGAGGAGCGCCAGGAAGCCGCGTATCTCGTCATCGACGTAGGTGAAGCTGCGGGTTTGCGTGCCATCGCCGTAGATGGTGAGCGGCTCACCGCGCAGGGCCTGCACGATGAAGTTCGACACGACCCGGCCATCGTTCGGGCGCATGCGCGGACCGTAGGTGTTGAAGATGCGGACGATCCGGGTGTCGATGCCGTGCGTTCGGTGATACGCCATCGTCATGGCCTCGGCGAACCGCTTGGCCTCGTCGTAGACACCCCTGGGCCCGACCGGGTTGACGTTGCCCCAGTAGTCCTCGGTCTGGGGGTGCACGAGGGGATCGCCGTATACCTCGGAGGTGGAGGCGAGGAAGAACTTGGCTCCCTTCGCCTTGGCCAGCCCGAGGCTGTTGTGTGTGCCGAGCGACCCGACCTTGAGTGTCTGGATCGGCATCTCCAGATAGTCGATCGGCGACGCAGGCGAGGCGAAGTGCATGACGACGTCGACGGCCCCGGGTACCCACAGGTAGTTGGAGACATCGTGTTCGACGAAGGAGAAGTCCCTGACGCCGAAGAGGTGCTCGATGTTGGCGGTGTCGCCCGTGACGAGGTTGTCGATCGCGACGACCTCGTCGCCGCGAGCCAGGAGGGCGTCGGCCAGATGAGATCCGAGGAAGCCCGCTCCCCCGGTTACGACCACCCGGGCCACGAGCTCAGCTCCGGCCGATGCCGCGGTAGCTGAAGCCCCGACGGTGGAGGGCTCCCCGATCGAGCAGGTTGCGGGCGTCGACGACGTTCCGGCGGCTCATCATCTCGGCCAGCTTGTCGAGATCGAGGAACTTGAACTCCTCCCACTCGGTGAGCACGGCCACGACCTCGGCGTTCTCGCAGGCCGAGTAGGCGTCGCCGGCCACGGTGACCTCGGGTATGGGACAGTGGGTGGCGACCGGGTCGAAAGCCGTCACGACCGCCCCGGCGTCGATGAGGCGCTGCGTGATCTCGATAGCCGGGGACTCCCGCATGTCGTCGGTGCCGGCCTTGAAGGTGAGCCCGAGCACTCCGACCCTGACGCCTGAGAGATCGCCGCCGGCGGCCTCGCAGACCTTCTCGACCACACGGTCGAACTGCTCTTCGTTCACCTCGATGACGCCCTTGAGAAAGGCGAAGTCGTAGCCGCCGTCCTCGGCGATGCCGATCATCGCCCGCGTGTCCTTGGGGAAGCACGAACCTCCCCAGCCCGGACCCGGGTTGAGGAAGTGGTGGCCGATCCTCGAGTCATAGCCGATTCCCATGAGGACGTCGGCGACGTCGGCGCCGACGGCTTCGCAGACCGCTGCGACGGCGTTGGCGAAGCTGATCTTGGTGGCGAGGAACGCGTTGGAGGCGTATTTGGTCGTCTCGGCCGAGGCCGGGTCCGTGATGAGGATCGGGGCCCGGACGCCGAGGTAGAGAGCCGCCACCCGGGAGGCAGCGCCGCGGTCGTCAGCGCCGATGACCACTCGATCGGGGTTCAGGAAGTCGTTGACCGCCGAACCCTCACGGAGGAACTCGGGATTCGAGACAACGGCCACGTCGGGGCGGTTCATGGCCCGCTCGACGAGCAGGGTGGAGCCGACGGGCACGGTGGACTTGTTGACCACGACTGCACCGTGGTCGAGGTGGGGGGCGATCTCGCGGGCCGCGGCCTCGACATAGGACAGGTCGGCCCGACCATCGGCACCCTGGGGAGTCGGAACGCACAGATAGATGAACTCGCGGCCCTTGACGGCGTGTTCGGCCCCGAGAACGAAGTCGAGGCGGCCGGCCTTCATGTTCTCGCGAACGATGCTCTCGAGACCCTCTTCGTGGATCGGTATCTCGCCCTTCTTGAGGGAATCGATCTTCTGCGGATCGATGTCGGCGCACAGCACGTCGTGGCCGAGCTCGGCAAAACAGGCTCCGGTGGTGAGCCCCACGTAACCGGTGCCTACGACCGCTATGTGGGAGGTCGACTCGTGTTCGATGATCGCCATTGCCTTGATTTCTCCCTCGAGGCTCAGTCGCCTATGGGTATGCATCGGATCCCATCAGGGGGCCGTCCTCGATCGATGGTACCGAGGCCATTTTCTCCGGTCGCTAGGTCATCCGACACATCAACCCCAGAATCACTGCCCGAAGAAGGTGCTGTAGTAGTTGTTCGGTCCGCAGTGCCTTGTCCTTGATCGCCCGAAGAATCCGGGGCTGTAGACGTGGTGGATGCAGCAGAGTCGAGTGCCTGATCGCCCGAAGAATCCGGTGCTGTAGATGTGGTGGACGGCGGCTCGTCCAGTGCCTGAGCGGCCAAAGAAACAGCATTCTCGAGAAATAGATCTATGTCGCTCCGGGGCCTCGGGAAGGGGCGCACGCCGGCGAAGTCGGGACCGATTCGAAGGGTCAGTGGCGTGCCGGGGACGGCCTCGAAGCGGGGCACGCCCTCCAGGTAGCGGGCGACTATCTCGGCGCGCGGTCGGGCCCCGGGGTCGAAGCGTAGGACGGTGGGCCCTCCCTCGTCGGTCGATACGACCTCGTCGACCGGAACCTCGAAGCCCCGTTCGAGTAGCTGCTCGGTTGCCCGGTCGACGGAAGCAGCGGCGGTGCCGACCACGGCCAGCGTCACCTCCTCCGGCCGCACGCTGTCGCTACGGCCTTGGAACACGGCGAGCAGGTCGACGGCGTCGGCGACCTGCAGTGCTTCCCCCAGGTAGCGGCCGTCCTCGGAGAACAGCGATGCGACGGGCAGGGTGTCGACCATGAGGGCGTCGGTGTCGTAGTCGGAGAAGGCAGAGGCCAGTTCGAGCAGGTCGCCGGGTGTGAGCCGTTCGTCGAGTTGCACGGCCTGGGTTCCGGCTTCGACGAACTCGCGGATCCGGGTCAGGTCGTTGCCGCCGGCCGCGAGCGCCCGTTCGAGCGCGAGAACCATGAACTCCTGTTGGCGGTCGATACGGGCCAGGTCGGGAGCGGGCCCGGAGAGGGCCACCCACTCGCCGGCGATCTGCTCTTCGATCGTTCGACCCCGGACGTAGGCGAGTGATCGCGACCCGTCGAGAATCCAGCAGCCGGAGTCGGGGATCGACAGCCCCGACCCCAGGTCGCGGGTGGGATAGGGGAAGTAGACGGGAACACCATCCACGAGCTCGACGAGCCGGGCGAAACCGGCGAAGTCCACCATCACGAAGTGGTTGACCGGGATGCCGAGATTGGCGTCGATCGTCTCGATCAGCTTGTCCATGCCTCCGATGAGCAGCGTCGAGTTGATCTTCCACTGCGACGACCCCGGGACGTCGACATAGAAGTCACGAGGTATCGACAGGACCGAGGCGTCGCCGGTTGCCGGGTCGACACGCAACAGCAGGATCGTGTCGGACAGGAAGCGGCCATTGGCTTCGGCCACCAGGTCGCGGCCGCTGCGCACCGGATCATCGGGGTCGAGACCCTCGCTGCTGTCGACGCCGACGAGGAGGAAGTTGAGCGGTTCCCCGGGGCTGCCCGCCTGCGCCAGCACGTCGCTGCCCACGCGGATTCGCGGCAGATCGGCGAGTACCGTCCGAGCGTCCCAGAAGATCCGGGCCGCCCCGAAGCACAGAGCCGCCAGCAGTATCCCGACAACGATCAGCAGTCGTTGAGGCCAGGTGCGGCGCGGCCGGCGTTGGGGCTGATCGGGCGCCGTCATCGTCGCCAAGCTACCCCCAACATCTACGGGGAAGAGTCGAGCCCGGGACGCAGGTGGTGCACATCGGCCGCCGTGTACACGTCGCGCCCCCGGCCGTGCTCGAGGACGAGCGCCCCGTCGGCGGTGATGTCTGCGGCCCGTCCGACCACTGTCTCGGTATCTGTCTCGATTCGCACTGTCCGACCCAGAGTTGCCAGCCGGGCGCGATAGCGGCCCCACCCCACGTCGTTGTCGAGGTGCGCGAGCTCGGCATCGAAGCGCTCGACCAGCGCCAACACCAGGTTGCGCCTGTCGACCTCGCGACCGATGAGATCGGCCAGCGCCACGGCACCGGGGAGGTCGGTCCGATCGGCCGAGGGCCAGGTGATGTTGAGCCCGAGCCCGGCGACGACGGCCTCGCCGGGCGGGTCGCTTCCACCCACTGGGGTCAACTCCGCCAGCATTCCCCCCAGTTTGCGATCGTCCTGGGCAACGATGTCGTTGGGCCACTTGACCGCCACCTCCGCACCGAGGTGGCGCAAAGCGTCGACGGTGGCCACCGCCAGCGCCATGGTTATGCGGCCGGGGGCCACATCATCGGGCCGGGGTACGAGCGCCGACATGAGCACCCCTCCACCCGCGGGCATCTCCCACCGGCGGTCCCGACGGCCTCGTCCGGCGGTCTGCAGCTCGGCCACGAGCACGGCCGGTACAGCCCCTTCCGCCCGGGCTCGAGCCGCAAGGTCGGCATTGGTCGAACCAGTTTCGTCGATCCATTCGATGGACCGGAATCGGCCCACCGCCGGGAGCTTCTCGTGCACTTCGAGAGTGTCGCCCGACTGTGTCGGCCGCGACCAACTCGCCGCCAAGCGCCCCATCGGCTACAACGAAGCCCGTGTTCTCCAAGGTGCTCGTGGCCAACCGCGGTGAGATCGCGGTTCGGGTGACCAGAGCCTGCCGCGAGCTCGGCATCGCGACCGTGGCTGTCTATTCCGAACTCGACCGCAATGCCCTCCACGTCCGGCTGGCCGACGAGGCCCACGCCCTCGGCGGTGAGACCGCCGCCGACAGCTATCTGAACACAGAGCGAATGCTCGAGATCATTCGCGACACGGGCGCAGACGCCGTGCACCCCGGATACGGCTTCTTCAGCGAGAACGCCGACTTCGCCCGGGCCATCGCAGACGAGGGGGTCACCTTCATCGGCCCGCCGCCGGAAGCGATCGAGGTGATGGGCGACAAGATCTCAGCCCGTCAGGCGGCCGAGTCGGTCGGCGTGCTCGGTGTACCCGGCACGACCGATCTCATCACCGATCCCCAGCAGGTGCTCGACTTCGGAGCCGAACACGGCTATCCGATCGCCATCAAGGCGGCCTACGGCGGCGGCGGGAGGGGAATGAAGGTGGTGGCCTCGGCCGAGGTGGTCGAGTCGGCGATCGAGTCGGCCCAGCGCGAAGCCCTCGCCTACTTCGGGCGCGACGAGATCTACATGGAGCGCTACCTCGACAACCCCCGCCACGTAGAAGTGCAGGTGCTCGCCGATACCCACGGCACGATCCTGGCCCTGGGCACCCGGGACTGCTCGGCCCAGCGTCGCCACCAGAAGCTGATCGAGGAGGCCCCGGCCCCCGACATACCCAAGTCGATAATCGCCGACATGTGCGATGCCGCGGTCGCGGTGGCCCGGGGGTGCAACTACACGAACGCCGGCACCGTCGAGTTCCTGTACCAGGACGAGTCCTTCTACTACCTGGAGATGAACACGCGGCTCCAGGTGGAGCATCCGGTCACGGAGCTGGTCACGGACATCGACCTCGTCGAGCAGCAGATCCGAGTGGCGGCGGGCGAGCCCCTGAGGTTCGGCGCCGACGACGTGGCCGTGCGGGGCCACTCCATCGAGATTCGCGTGAACGCCGAGGACCCGGCCGAGGGAGCGTTCCTGCCGTCACCGGGGCGAATCGCCGAGCTCCGGTCGCCGGACGGCTTCGGCACTCGGTTCGACACCGGCTACGAGGCCGGCGACGAGATCAGCCAGTACTACGACAACCTGGTCGGGAAGCTGGTCGTGTGGGCGTACGACCGGCCGACGGCGATCCGCCGGGCGTTGCGAGCGCTCGACGAGCTCCACATCACCGGCGTCGCCACCACCGCTCCGGCCGCCCGGGTCATTCTGTCCAGTGAGGAATTCGCCGCGGTCTCCCACTCGACCAACTGGGTCGAGAACAGTCTCGATCTCACGGGCGTTCGCGCCGGATCGAACGCTCCCCCCGACGACGCCGAGCACCTCGTCGAGAAACGGATCCCGGTCGAGGTCGACGGCCGGCGCTTCGAGGTGAGGGCGTGGGTCCCCCCGACGGGCGGTGCTCCCGCCCCGAGCCGGCGCCGCGTGGTCGACTCGGGCGGGGCGAGCGGTGGTGGGGGCTCGGGCGAGGTGGCCGTGCCGATGCAGGGCACGATCGTCGGGGTCCTGGTCGCCGAGGGCGACGAAGTCGAGGCGGGTACACCCGTGGTGACGCTCGAGGCCATGAAGATGGAGAACAACATCGAGTCTCCCGTGGCTGGAACCGTGGCCGAGGTCCGGGTCGCCGTCGGTGACTCGGTCGGAGCCGGCGACGTGGTCGTCGTCGTCGCCTGAGAATCGGTCGACAGATCGCCGGCTACTCGGCGGCCTCGACCAGTGTCTCCGACAGCGTCGGGTAGACGAAGAGCGTCTCGCTGATGTCGGTGACGGTCAGCTTGTTCGTGACGCACAGGGCGACGATCGAGATCAGCTCGGCCGCGTGACGGCCGACGATCGAACCGCCGAGCACCACGCCGGTGGCGGGGTCGGAGATGAGCTTGACGAACCCTCGGGCGTCGTCGTTGATGAGTGCCTTCGCCGACGCCGAGAACGGAACCTTCGTGACGCGCACCTTGCGCCCTTGGGAGAAGGCTTCGGCCTGACTGACGCCCACATCGGCGATCTCGGGTTCGGTGAAGATGGCCGAAGCGGCGTGGCCGTAGCTGATGTGACGCTCGCTGCGCTCGCTACTGCGGCCCAGAATGTGCTCGGCGATCTTGCGGCCTTGCATGGTCGCCACCGACGACAGCGGCAGCTTGCCGCTGAGATCTCCAGCTGCATAGATGTGTGGGACGTTCGACTGCAGGTATTCGTTGATCGGGATGTATCCGTGGTCGGTCTCGACGCCGGCCGCTTCGAGGCCGAGCTGGTCACTGTTCGGGATCGACCCGATCGCCAGCAGGGCGTGCGAGCTCTCGACCCGGCGGCCGTCGTTGCATCGCACGACTACGCCCGAATCCGTGCGCTCGATCGATTCGGCCCTGGCTCCCTTCAGAAGATCGACGCCGCGCCCGATGAAGTTCTCCTCGAGCTCATAGGCCACCTCGGGGTCCTTCTCGGGGAGCACGTGATTGCGGCTGACGATCAACGTCACCTTCGAACCCAGCGAGCTGAACATGTGGACGAACTCCACACCGGTCACGCCGGAACCGATGACGGTCAGATGCTCGGGAATGACCGGCGGCGGATAGGCATGACGAGTCGTCAGGATCCGGTCGCCGTCGGGTTCGCACCAGGCGGGGATGCGAGGTCGGCTGCCGGTCGAGAGCAGGACCGCATCGGCCTCGATCTCCTCGGTGCCACTGTCGGTCAACACCTTCACGCGGTTCGAGTCGACGAACGTTCCGGTGCCCTTGATGATGCGCACTCGCTGGCTGTCGAGCAGCTCGCACGCCGAGCGCTCGATCTGGCGGATGATGTTGCCCAGGCGCTCGGACAGGTTCTCGGTATGGATGGTCGGCTGGACCTCCTCCAGACCCATACCCGTGCTGCGGTTAAGGAACGAGAGGGCTCCGCCCGTCGCGATCATCGTCTTGGAGGGGATGCAGTCCCACAGGTGGGCCGCTCCACCGACGACATCTCGTTCGATGAGGGTGACCTCGGCCCCGAGGCGGGCCGCATGGGTGGCGGCCGAGACTCCGGCTGGGCCACCGCCGATGACTACGAAGCGCACGGGTGCCATATCGGCAGACCCTAGCGATCATGGAGGAAGCGGCGAAACGCCCGGCCGAAGTGTCGCCAGCTGCCGCAGCCGAACCACTACGCTCCACGACGTGATCACCCTTTCCGGACCGCTCTTTGTGGCGGCCGGTGTGCTGATCGTCGCCGGCGCCGTCAAGGCCGTTTCGCCGGCGGCCACGGCCACCGCCCTCCGCCAGATCGGCTGGCCGTCGAGCCCCGTCGTCGTGCGGGCTCTGGCGACTGTCGAATTGGTCGCAGCCATCGGCGCCATCGCCGTAGGTTCCGCTCTGACCTGGGCGACCGTCGCCATCCTGTACGCCGGCTTCAGCGGCTTCGTACTGTGGGCCCTCGGCAGCAACGCGGCCCTGTCATCGTGTGGGTGTTTCGGACGCGAGGACACACCACCCACGGCCGGTCACGCCGCCTTCAACGCCGCCGCGGCCGCTCTGGCCACTCTCGCTACCCTCGACCCGGTGCAGCTGGGCGATTTGGATCTCACCAACTCCGAAGCCGTGCTGTTCGCCACCCTGGTCGGCATCGGCGTGGCGCTGGCGGTGTTGGCTCTGACGGCGCTTCCTCGTCTCCTCGCCCTCGTGCACGGGACCGCCGTCGCTCCAGTCAAGGTGTTCGGCTCCGAAGGTTCGGTGCGTCCCGGCCCATGAGTGTTCGACTCGTCGACCGAGCGGGAGCGATGATCGCAACGCGCACCTCCCGGAGAGGTTTCCTCTCGCGCTCGGCTCTGGTCGGCAGCGCTCTGGCGACCGTGCCCGCCACGTACGTCCTGCGGCCCGGCACCGCGTACGGCGCCATCTGCACCTGCAACAACACCAGGTGCGACTGCGGTGACCTGTGCTGCGACGGCTACACCGAGTTCTGCTGCACGATGACCGGCGAGAACACCTGCCCCGCCGGTTCGGTGCCGGCCGGCTGGTGGAAGGTCGACGGAAGTTCGTTCTGCGTGCGGGGCGGGTCGCCCGGACCTCGCTACTACCTCGACTGCAACGCCGTGCCCGCCGGCCCCTGCGGGGCTTCGGGTGTGACCCCCCTGACCGACCTGTGCGACTGCGAGTGCAGCGAAGGCGACTGCACCAACCGCAAGGCATGTTGCACGGCCTTCCGGTACGGCCAGTGCAACCAGCAGATCGCCTGCCTTGGTCCGATCGTGTGCCGGGTCGTGACCTGCACGCCCCCCTGGCGCTTCGACCCCACCTGTACCACCGCGACCGCCACCGACAACAACACCCGCTGGCACCACCGCCCCTGCCTCGAACGGCCCACGCCCGAACGGGGTTCGCTGCCCGCCACCTTCAACGACGGCGTCTGGGTGCTCGGCTACGAGCTCGGGGCGCGCGACGACGTCCCCCTCGAGACGTTCACGTTCGGGAAGACCGGCGACATCCCGGTCGTCGGGGACTGGAACGGCGACGGCACCCACACGATCGGCGTCGTGCGCGGCAACCGCTGGCTGCTGCGCAACGAGAACAGCGCCGGCCCCCCTGATCTCGACTTCGTGTTCGGCGAACCCGGCGATATCCCGGTCGTCGGTGACTGGACCGGCTCGGGGCGCACGGGCATCGGTATGCGAGCCGGCGCCGGCTCTCGCTGGAAGCTGAGGAACACCGCAACGCCGGGCAAGCCCGAGAAGAAGTTCCGGTTCGGAGCCGCGGGCGACATTCCGATCGCCGGCGACTGGACCGGCAACGGCATGACTGGAATCGGCGTCATCCGGCCCGATGCCCGGGCCCAGGCCCCGACGACCCAATGGCTCCTCCGCAAGCGCCCCTCGGGCGGGCCGGCTCAGCGAAGCTTCTTCTTCGGTCCCAGCGGCGTGAAGTACGTGGTCGGCGACTGGACCAACACCGGACGCGACCGACCCGGGTTCGTCAAGCCGGGCGGCCGCTGGCGCTTCCGGGGCGTACCGTCCCCCGGCATGCGCTTCGGCAACCAATGGAGTACCCCGCTCGTGTGGCAGGCCTCCGATTGGACGCCGGGCCAGATGCCCCGGTTGCCGAAATGACCGCGGTCGTCGCAATCCTCGCCGTAGTGGTGCTGCTCCTGGCCGTGCTCGTGGCCGGCCTTCTGCGAAGCCATGCCGAGATGCTGAGGGCGTTCAACGAGCTCGGGGTCACGTTCGGCGAGCAGCCCGAGGGCGTGACGACCCCGATAGCAGCCCCGGCCCGTCCCGCCCGCGATCGCGTCATCGAGTCGACGGGCGACGGCTCGGTCCACGACCTGGCGGGCACCAACCCCGAGGGTGGGGCGCTCGCCATCGTGTTGAAGGGACGCCCCGAACGCACGCTGCTCGCCTTCCTGACCAGCGGCTGCAACACATGCCAGGGGTTCTGGGACGCCTTCCGATCGGGTCCGGATCTGCCCCGGTCGGTCGATCGGCTGGTCGTCGTCACCCGCAGTCTCGACGAGGAGAGCCCGGCCGCCCTGCGGCCGCTCGTTCCCTCCGACCACCAGGTCGTCATGTCGACCGAGGCCTGGGTCGACTACGGCGTACCGGTGTCCCCCTACTTCGTGCTCGTGGATGGCCCGAGCGCCTCGATCGACGGCGAGGGCGCAGCGTCCACCTGGCCCCAGGTCAGCTCGCTGCTCAACCAGGCCGAGGCCGACGCCGACCTTCGAACCGAGCAACGGATCGACGCCGACCTGCGAGCCGCCGGCATAGAGCCCAACGATCCCCGCCTCTACCCCGAAGAGGACCTTCGATGACCGCGTTCTCCGCGGTGGTCGCCGCCGGTCTGGTGGCGGCCGTCATGGGCGCCATTCGGTCCAGCTGGTCACCTTGAGGTGAGTCGATGCTGTCGAGCATCCATCCGTTCGGGGAACGGAGCCGCAACAACTCATTCGCCCTCACCGCCGGCGCCCACGTCGTGGGCAGCACCCTCGGCGGCCTGACCCTCGGCCTGCTGGCCGGTTTGCTCGCCGTCGCCTCCACATGGGTCGTGGCCGCCGACAGCATCTCCCGACCGATCGCGCTGGGCCTGCTCGCCGCCGCCGCGCTGGCGCTCGAGCTGTCGGGCCGACGTCTGCCCACACGCATACACCAGGTCGACGAGAACTGGATTCAGGCCTACCGGGGCTGGGTCTACGGCGGCGGGTTCGGATACGAGCTCGGCTTCGGCCTGAGCACGATCATCACTACCGGCCTGGTCCACGTGATGGTGGCGGCCATGGTTTTCTCCGGTTCCCTCGCCGCGTCACTGCTGCTCGGAGGCACGTTCGGTCTTGTTCGCGGGGCCACGCTCCTCGCCGGAGCCGGCATCTCCTCGCCCGAGCTCCTCCGTGACTTTCATCGGCGCATGGACGGTCAACGCCGGGCCTGGTCGCGTTTGGCCCTGGCCGCCCTCGGCATCACGAGCCTCGTCGCCCTGTCGGCGGTCGCGGCATGAAGCTCACGGGCGGCGGGGTCGCCCTGTCGCTGCCCACGGGGTGGGAAGGGGAGGTCTTCACCCGGGCTCCGGAGCCGGGACGATCGCTGTCGGCGGGCCATCCTGACGAGGTCGCTCGCAATGTCATCCACCTGGCCAACTTCGCCCTTCCCCGGGAGCGGGGCGACTTCGGCTCGGGAGCTGTCGAGCTGATGAGCTCCGGCGCCATCCTCGTCATCTTGTTCGAGCACGGCCCTGAGAGCGTCGGAACTCCTCTGTTCGCCCGTTCGGGTGTACCGGTTCTCGACCCGGACGAATTCCACCCCCAGCAGATGCAGCGGACGCTATCGGGCCAGTCGGGCCGGCAGATCTTCTTCAACGCCAACGGCCGGGCCTTCTGCCTGTACGTCGTGCTCGGAGCCCATCGCCAGCGCTCGACTCTTGTCCCGCTGGTCAACGAGGTCCTGGCGTCCCTGGAGATCGAGCCGGCCTAGATCCCCTCGTCCGGATCGACGGGCGGATCCTCGAACCAGGAGTCGAGCCCGTGGTCGGGCCACTCCGGGCAGATGCAGTCGGTCCGACGGTCGTTGCGCTCCCAGTCGACGGTGAACCAGTCGGACTTGAGGGAGAAGGCCCGCCGGAACTCGTTGCCGGTCATGGTGAAGACTTCGTCGCCGAAGGTGAGCCGCACCTCGAAGACGCGCCCGCCGTCCTGACCGAGACCGTTGCGCTCGGTGACCTCGAGCTTGGTGAGATCCCGATCGCTGAAGCGGGCCTCGACCGCCGCCACGGGAAGCACGACCGCCCAATCGTGGTTGGGGTTGATGTCGATGGCGTCGCCGAGGTCCTCGACCGCGGGGAACACGCCGCCGGCGGTCCAACCGCCGGTGGAGCTGGAGAACTCGGTGCGGGCCACCTCGCCGTCGCGGGTACGCACAACTCCGGCTGTGGCGACGATGGCCTGGTCGGTCAGTGGATGTTCGTTGCTCGACAGGACGCCGTTACGGCGAACCGCCCGCCCTCCGTAGACCTGACAGGAGATGGTGTCGCACGTCCGGGCATAGCTCGTGCGGTCCTCGGCCAGCGAATACGACCGGGCGGACACGGCCTGAGCTTGAACGGCCGCCGCACCGGCACCGTCGCCGAGGTTCGCCCACGACGCCGGCATCTCCAAGGGCACGACAGCGCGCAGGTACGACTCGACGGGCACGGCGTTCACGGTCCGCTGCGAGCCGGAGTTGGCCACGGCCCGTAGCTCGCCCCGGTAGTAGCGCTGTTCCGAAGCGGACACGCAGCGTTGGATGGCGTGCCTCAGCCGTACGTTCGGGTCGAGGCGAGGCGTGGCGACAGCCATGGGTGCGCGCCGGTCGACCTGTCCGGCAATAGCTGTGGCGAAGTCGGACGTGCCATCTCCATCCCAGTCGCCGACGAGCGGCGTGAATCCGGCGCCGCCGTGGACCACCGGGTCGAGCGTCGTGACGGTGCCCGAGAAGCCGATGCGGCGCTGCCACGTGGTGCCCCGCACGAAGCCCATGTCGGCGATGCCGTCGGCGTTCCAGTCACCGACAACGGGGAGGTCGGTGGCCCGCCCGTAGTTGAGCTCGATCGACGCCGGGCCGGCCCCGTCCTCGGCTCGGAGCATCCAGCGCCGGTCGCGGCGGACGCCGTGGTCGTCGTCACCGTCGCCGTCCCAGTCACCGACGACCGGGATGTCGACCGGGTCGCCGCCGTAGCCGAAGGTCGTCGACTCGGACTCATCGCCGAGACCGGCGCGGAGCGTCCAGGTGCCCTGATCGAACCAACCGGGACTGTCCACGCCATCGCCGTCCCAGTCGCCGACCACCGGTACACCGGACTCGGAGCCGAAGTCGAAGTGGAAATCGGGCTCGTCATCGGCGGTCACTGGGCCGTCGACCCAGAGGTGCCAATGGTTGCCCTCGACCGTACCGAGATCATCGTCGCCGTCGCCGTCCCAGTCGCCCACGACCACCGACCCCGCCCCGACCGGAGCAACCGGCAGTGGTCGGGGCACTCCGGCCGTACTGATCCGAAGTTGTTCGGCGGCGATGACACCGGGCCGGTCGGTGAAGGGCCCCGAACAATTGGGGCCGTCCGCTATCACGAACCCATCGGTGGTGGCCGTGAGGCGCAGGGCTCCCCCCGTGCCGACGTGAGTCACCGTCTCGGCATCGTCGAACAGCACGATCGACCCCTCGTCGACGGCGACCGTCGTCGCCAGACCATTGGCGGAGTCGATGCGAACGGTCAACAGCTCGTTGGGAGCCGTACCGGCGACCGTGCCGCCGTAGTAGTGGTCGAGGATCTGCGCGCTCGACCACCCGAAGTTCACGGCGTAGCCGGCGGCACCGTACTGGCTCATGCCCCGGCCGTGACCCCATCCATGGCCGGTGACGATGATCGTCTCGTTGTCCTGCTCGGGTGGCCCGTCCTGGGCGGCGGCGGGCGTCATCGTCGCGGCGAGCACAGCGACGATAGCCGCGGCAGCTACATGGCGGTGCTTTGTCATGGACGGCGGTGCCTCTCTGGACGTCGACTGCTCCGTGGTGGCCGCCCGGCCGGTGATCAAGGCTATCGGACCGCCGGAGCGGGGTCAGATCACGAGGCCGAGCGCAGAAGCGCAACCGCCTCGGCCAGCGGCTCCCGGAAATCCCGCAGAAGAGGAAGGCCGAGCGAGGCGAATCGGGTGTTGGCCAGAACGGAGTTGGCGGGCCGAGGCGCCGGTCGGGGCGGGTCGAGCTCGCTGGTCGCGCACGGTCGCACCCGGTCCGGATCGAGCCCGGCGGCGGCAAGCACCTCCCGGCAGAACTCGTACCAGGAGACCACCCCCTCGTTCGTGACGTGGAGGACTCCGGCGACGTCGACGTCGACCAGTCCCAGCAGCGCCGGGGCGAGGTCGGCCGTGAACGACGGCTTGCCGATCTGGTCGTCGACGAACGTGAGGGTCTCGTGGGAATCGGTCAGGCGCAGGATCGTCTTGACCATGTTCGAGCCGTGGGCGCCGCACACCCACGACGTGCGCACGATCACGTCGTCGGCGCCCATAGCCTGCTCGCCGAGCAGCTTCGACCGTCCGTACGCCGAGGCCGGATTCGGCCGGTCGCTCTCGATGTAGGCATCGGGCTTGGTTCCGTCGAACACGTAGTCGGTCGAGACGTACATCACGCGGGCGCCGACCTCGCGCGCGGCGGCGACGACATTGGCCGTGCCCTGACCGTTGACGAGCTCGGCCCGGCCGGGGTCGCCCTCACAGGCATCGACCGCCGTCCAGGCGCCGGCGTGGATGATGACTTGTGGAGCGACCGCCTCGACCGCGGCGACAACGGCACCGGCGTCGGTGACGTCGAGCTCGTCGCGGGTACGGCCGATCAGGTCGAGCCCGGGGAAGTCTGGAGCGGCGAGACGAACGTCGGTTCCGAGCTGTCCGCCTGCGCCTGTGAGCATGACCCGCGTCGCCATGATCAGCGGTTCTTCACTCGGGCCTTCAGGGGCTCCCACCACTCGCGATTGTCCCGGTACCAGGCCACGGTCTCGTCGAGGGCGTCCTCGAAGGAGCGCTCCGGCTGCCACCCGAGGGCCCGGATCCGATCGGTGGCGATGGAATAGCGGCGGTCGTGACCGAGCCGGTCCTCTACGTACTCGATCATCGACTCGTCCGCACCGCAGCGGTCGAGGATGGCGTGGGTCAGCTCGGCGTTCGTCATCTCGTTGCCGGCTCCGATGTTGTAGATCCCGCCGAGCTCACCCTCGTCGAGCACGAGCTGGACGGCTGCGCAGTTGTCCTCGACCCATGTCCAGTCACGAATGTTGAGGCCGTCGCCGTAGAGCGGCACCTTGTGGCCGTCGAGCAGGTTCGTGACGAACAGGGGGATGACCTTCTCGGGGAACTGGTACGGGCCGAACTGGTTGGCCGAACGCGTTATGACGACCGGTAGACCGTAGGTCTCGTGGTACGCGAGAGCCACCAGGTCGCTGGCCGCCTTCGACGCCGAGTACGGCGACCGGGGTTCCAGGGGGTCTCCTTCGCCGAAGCTGCCCTCGTCGATCGAGCCGTACACCTCGTCGGTGCTGACGTGGAGGAAGCGGTCGACTTCGGCGTGGCGGGCGATGTCGCACATCACGTTCGTGCCGGCCACGTTGGTGTTGATGAAGGCGTCGGGCCCCATGATCGAGCGGTCGACGTGGGATTCGGCGGCGAAGTGCACGACGCGGTCGTGGCCGGGAAGGGCCGCTCCTACGGCATCACGATCGCAGATGTCGCCTTCGACGAATCGGAAGCGGGGGGAGTCCTCCCAATCCGCGAGATTGGCTCGATTGCCGGCGTAGGTGAGCGCGTCGAAGACGGTGATCTCGTGATCGGTGTTGGCCATGAGCCAGCGGACGTAGTTCGAACCGATGAATCCGGCCGCGCCGGTGACGAACAACTTCACGGGATCTCCTTGGTCAGGTGCGAAGTGAAGCGTAGGGGCGCCGGCCGGGGTCGAGGTCGGCCCGGCGGGGGTTGGCGGCATCGCGAGCGGACAGCACCGGCGTCTCGACACCCCAGTCGGCGCCGATGTCGGGGTCGTCCCAGGCCACGCCCAGCTCGTCGGCAGGGTTGTAATAGCCGTCGACGAGGTAGGTGATCACGCAATCGGTGATCGAGGCGAAACCGTGGGCGACGCCAGGCGGGATGAACAGCCCCAGGTGGTTGTTGTCGGCGCCGTCGATCTCGCCCATGTCGAGCTCGAGAGTGGCGCCGTCGGTGGGCGAGCCGTCTCGCAGATCGTGCAATACCACCCGGGCGTGACCGTGCGGCACGTACCAGTAGTCGGCCTGATGGAGGTGGTAGTGCAACCCGACCACGCACCCGGCGTCGCGGTTGCCGCGGTTGCCCTGCACCATTTCGCGACCCAGCCCGAACCACTCCCGTCGGTAGGTCTCGATGAAGTATCCCCGCTCGTCGCGGTGGATGGCCGGCTCGACGACGACCACGCCCTCGATCACATCAGAGGGAACAAGGTTGGCCACGGTGCTCCTATCTCTCGAGCTCGACGCGACTGTGGTCGCCCAGCATCAGCCGCAGCCCGGCGGGAACATGGGCGACCCGATCGACCTCGGCATACGAACCGATGAGCGAGTCGGTCAAGCGGGACACGTTGGCGATCGACGCCTGCTCGAGGATCACCGAGTGGTCGAGCTCGGCGGCCGTGACCGTGCAGTGACCCGCCACCGACGAGTAGGGACCGATGTAGGAGTCGGTGACGACCGTGTCAACCCCGATGATCGCCGGCCCCCGGACGGTCGAGTTGACGATGCGGGCGCCCGCCTCGATCACCACCCGACCCTCGACCTTGGAGGCGGCGTCTACCGTGCCGTCGATGCGCGGTTCGAGGGTGTCGAGCACCAGGCGGTTGCACTCGAGCAACGGATCCTTCTTGCCGGTGTCGAGCCACCAGCCCTGGAGCACCTCGTGGGCGACGTGATGGCCGGCGTCGATCAGCCACTGGATGGCGTCGGTGATCTCCAGCTCGCCCCGGTCGGAGGGGGCGATCGACGAGACCGCCCCGTGAATGTGGTGGTCGAACAGGTACACCCCGACGAGGGCCAGATCAGAAGGCGGGTCGGCGGGCTTCTCGATCAGCCTGATCACCGCTCCTTCGGGCGTGACCTCGGCAACCCCGAACTGGCGGGGGTCGTCGACCTTGGCCAGAAGGATCTGGGCCGATGGATGGTCGGCCTCGGCCAGGTGGCCGGTGCGACGGCTGATGAACTCCTTCACGAAACCGACGAGATCCTGTTCGAGCATGTTGTCGCCGAGGTACATGACGAACTCGTCGTCGCCGAGGAAGTCGCGGGCGATGAGCACACAGTGGGCGAGGCCGAGTGGTTCGTCCTGTTCGATGTAGTGGACGTGGGCGCCGAAGTGGGAGCCGTCGCCGACCGCGGCCCGTATGTCGTTGCCCGTCTCGGGGCTGATGATTATGCCGACCTCGGTGATGCCGGCGGCGACCATGGCTTCGAGCCCGTAGAAGAGGATTGGCTTGTTGGCGATCGGGACGAGCTGTTTGGCCGAGGTGTGGGTGATCGGCCGCAACCGCGTTCCCGCTCCGCCGGAGAGAATCAGCCCCTTCACGTAGCGCGAGTGTAACGCACGACCGGTGAGCAGAACTCGTCCATCTGGACCACCTCGACCTGCTCGCGACGCTCGTAGGTGACCGGGTTGTCGGGGTCCGGATGCACCGTGTACTCGCTGAAGCTCATGTCGAGGGCGTCGAACACCAGCAGTCGGCCGATCAGGGGATCGCCGAGGTCGAGCAGCAGCTTGATCGTCTCGATGGCCTGTAGCGATCCGACGATTCCGGGAAGGGCTCCGAGCACCCCGGCCTCGGCGCAATTGGGGGCCTGCTCGGGCGGGGGCGGCGTAGGAAGCAGGTCGCGGTAGGTCGGGCCCCGACGGGGGGCGACGACGCTCACCTGACCCTCGAAGCGGTAGATCGAGCCGTGATCAACCGGCACGCCCGTCTTGACCGAGGCGTCGTTGAGCAGGTACCGGGCCGGGAAGTTGTCGGCGCCGTCGACGACAACGTCGTAGTCGGCGAGCAGGTCGAGGACGTTCCCGGCGTCGAGGCGGAAGCGGTGCCCGATGACGGTCACGTCGGGGTTGAGGCGGGCGATCGTCTCCGCGGCCGAGTCGACCTTGGGTCGGCCGATGCGGTCCACCGAATGGATGATCTGCCGTTGCAGGTTCGAGACGTCGACGGTGTCCATGTCGACGATTCCGAGCGTGCCCACGCCGGCGGCAGCAAGGTAGAGGGCGGCGGGCGAGCCCAGTCCACCGGCCCCGAGGACGAGTACCCGGGCGTCCAGCAGCCTCTGCTGGCCGGCTTCGCCGACCTCGGGCAGGTTGAGGTGGCGCTGGTATCGGGTCCGCTGCTCGGTCGACAGGACGTCGGGCTCGCCCCACGGCCGCCCCTCCTGTTTCCAGGCGTCGAACCCGCCTCGCATCGAGCCGACGTCCGTGTAGCCCAGCCGGCCCAGCGTGTCGGCCGCCAGGACCGAGCGGACACCGCTGGCGCACATGGCGATCAGGGGCGTGTCGCGGTCGGGCAGCCTTGTCTCGATCGTCGTCTCGAGAACCCCCCGGGGAATGGCGAGAGCGCCGGCGACCGTGCCGGCCGCGACCTCGTCCGCTTCGCGCACGTCGACGAGGGTGGCGCCGGCGTCGAGGCGGGCTGCGGCCTCGGCTACGTCGATCTCGGTCACGTGCTCCCTGGCGGCCGCGAGCATCTCGGCGAACCCGGTCATGGTTCGAGGCTACGGCGAAATGATTTTCGGCAGAACTTCGCTGATCGAACCTCGCACCACGACATCGGCGATCGGGTCGAAGGGCGTGGGGCTGCCGTTGACGATGACCAGCCGGGCTCCACTCCGCTTGGCCCGCGGGACGACGCTGGCGATGGGGTTCACGGTGAGGCTGGAGCCGACGGCCAACAACACGTCGGCCTGGTCGGCCGCGACCTGGGCCCGCGCCAGGTCGGCGAGGACGAGGTTCTGGCCGAACGAGATCGTGGCCGACTTCATGATGCCGCCGCAATCGGGGCAATCGGGGTCGGTCTCGCCGGCTCGGACCCTTTCGAGCACGGCCTCCATCGTCGTCAGGTAGTCACAGCTGAGACAGCCGGCCTTGCGGGTGGTGCCGTGGATCTCGACCACGAGCTCGGCGGCGATGCCTGCCTCCTGGTGCAGCTCGTCGACGTTCTGGGTGATCAAAGTGTGCAGTACGCCCCGCTCGGCCAGCGGCACGAGGGCGAAGTGGCCGGGGTTGGGAGCGACGTCGGCCCAGAGCGCTCCGGTGGCTCGAAGAGCCCAGTTCCGAGCTCGGAGTTCGGGGTCCGAGATGTAGTAGCGGATGTCGGAGGCCTTCTCCGCCTCCGGGTTCTTGGTCCACAGACCTTCTGGCCCCCGGAAATCGGGCAGTCCCGAGTCGGTCGAGATGCCGGCCCCGGTGAGCACGACCACCTGGCGGCCGGCGCCGACGATCGCCGCCGCTTCGGCGATCACCTCCGGCCCATCCCCCGGGAACGGGT
>JAAUYH010162512.1_pt1 | contig 20323 bp, 22 predicted proteins | sample 7278061 | NCBI WGS metagenome assembly JAAUYH01 (sample SAMN14350203, study PRJNA611818) | marine sediment metagenome | isolation source: surface marine sediment (0.6m) | place: French Polynesia: Moorea | collected 2018-08 | reverse complement strand
TAAGGTTATTGCTAGATATAGGAGCAAGCTATACTCATATCTTGCAGCAGTCTTAACAACCGCGAGGAAATTAATTTCCTCGCTTATAGTAAAAGTCTTCTAAAGAAGACTAAATAAGAATTGTAGTCCATTGAAATGGACTTGAATTTTAAGCAAAGAAATTCATTTCTTGGTTAATTACAGTCAGAATGAAATATGCCTGCTATCTTATCTTGCATCATTACTCAAAGAAACTAAATATTTCTTACAACGGAATGGTAATAATAAAGCCTTAGTTAACATCCAACCAGTGTTAAACATTGGAGGATAAACAAAACAACTAAGATACCCTGAAACTCCATAAGAAATAACTGTAGCTATAGCAGCACCCATCCCTTGATATTGAGGGATTAAATAGTAATTTAAAATTATATTAGTAACTGCACCTAAACTAGTAGTAGCAAAATTAAAGATAGTTAAATTTTCTGCCATTAACCATCTGGAACGGGCTACCCGTAAAAACGCAAAAACTCCTGCCCAAATATGACAAGATAAAATAGTTGCTGCGGTAGTATATTCTGTCCCCAGTAAATTGATTATAATCGGCTTTGCCAAGAAAGTTATCGGAACAGCAATAAATACAGATATAACTACCATAAAATCATAGAGTTTCTGTAATTTTGTATAGTATTCTTTTTTACTTCTAGCCCTCGCTTTAATGATTGTGGGAAAAACTGAACTACAAATTGCTACGGGTACAAAATACCAAATTTCTGAAAATTTAACGGCTGTTGCATAGTTACCTACTGCTTGAATATCTGCCATATTACCTAACATTACTTGGTCAATTTTCATATATATAGCTATCATTACACTAGACAAAATTAATGACCAAGAATCTGCAAGTAAATTCTTACCTTGGAGATAACTAAACTTCCAACTGAATAAAGATAGTCTTTCTTTAAGATAAACAATAGTGATAAAGATTCTTTTTGTAGCATAGTCAATAAGAACCAACCAAACAAATGCTATTAAAGGAAAATTAGCTATAATTAATCCTAATTTAGCCAGGGAGATAATAATTACTTGAACTATTCTGGCAAAAGAAATTGCTCCTGATTTTACTTGAGATTGAAACCAATAATCAATCACATCAAAAGCACTAAAAAACATACTCAAGCCAATAACTATCGTCATCCACCACACTTCCTTAGTAGGATGGGTAGCAGATATACTAGTTACAATCAGTAAAAAAGCCAGTAGTGAACCAATTAGTTTTAAGCCAAAAGCAGTACCTAAAATAACATCCCGTGAACCTTCTTCTCTAACTAAATTGCGAACTACAATATTATCTAAACCTAATTTTGCGATCGCATCAAATAAACTTACAAAACTAATACAATAACTTAACTTCCCAAAATCTTCTGACCCCAAATACTTAACAACATAAATAACTACAAAAAAATTAATCCCCATTCTAATAACTTTTTCTCCCGTCAACCAGCTAATATTGCGAAGAATCTTGAGCAATTGAGGACTAAATTTTTTGACTTTAAACATCTAATTCTGCATCTTGTTAGTGGTTAGTAGTTAGTGGTTAGTGGTTGATTGTTATCTGCTAATTGCTACTTTATTCCTCATCCTTCATCCTTCATCCTTCATCCCTTACAAAACCCCCGCATTTTACCAGGATTTAATAAACCATAGGGATCGATTTGCTGTTTAAAAGCTACTTTCTCTGGGTCTATTTGTTTATCTCCTCCATCCTCGATAGTATAGACATGAGGGTTAGCAATAAATGCTCCATTGGCTTCGTGATAAGAAATAATTTCTTGTAATCTTTCTGGTGTAGTAAAACGAACTAACTGTAACCCTGCTGGTACAGCTTTTCCTCCCGCTTTCAAAAACTCTAAATGAATAGTTGCTTCATCCCCAAAATGCTTATACATTTGCTCAACTCTTTCCAGGGTGAAATAGAAAGTTTGTAGATAAGTAAGATTCGGATCGATACTGCGAGCATGAAGAGTAGTATGATTCCAAGTGAACTCTAACAGACTTGTTCCCTTACTAGCTTCTTTTGCAGTTTTACTATAGGTAATCTCTCCGCCATATTCTCTGACTAAATCTTGTAAGCTGCCAGACAATATTCCGACACCATTAACAGAGCGCAACTTTTCTGGGATGGTAAATAAGGTTGTAGGGGAATGAAATAACTAGGGATGGGGGAAGCGTGAACACTCACCAACTTTTTCACAATACCATCACTATCGCTGAGTGCCTGACCAAATTTTGCTGCTGTCATAAAATCATCAAACACAACAATAACTTCTTGCCAAGGATAAGCTGGTGCTAGGGGTATTTCTAATTCTGTAATAATTCCTGTTGTACCATAACCGTGAATGACTTTTTGTACTTCGTCCCCAGATAATTCTATAACTTGGGGTTGATCTTCCATTGTCACCACACGCACTCTTCTGAGATTTCCCCGATCTTTAAGTTGTCCGTAGGTAATAGAACCCATACCCACACTTCCACCACCGATAAAGCCCCCAATCGTAGCTGTGCGGTAGGTAGAAGGAGCCATACGTAATTCCCAGCCTATTTTTCTCGCTTGTTTGTCAAAAGCTGCCATTTTTACCCCAGGTTCAACACAAGCAATACCTGGTTGCAATGATTTAATCTGATTCATTTGGGTCAGATCGAGAATTACGCCTCCTTCCAAGGGGATACATTGACCATAATTCCCTGTACCTGCGCCTCTCACTGTGAGGGGAATACGCTGTTGTACGCAGGTTTGAGCAACTTTAATTACTTCTGCTTCTGTAGTGGGGCGAACTACTAAATCACCTCTTTTATCTTGTAATTGCTGTTGCAGAATGGGACTAAAGTGATAGTAGTCTAGAGAAAGTTTGGCGATTTGTTGAGGATCGGTAATAATTTCGATTCCTGTTAAAGCTTCGGCGATCGCATTCATAAGTAAATAATTATAGGCTATTGGTTATAGGTTACAGGAAGCTTTTAGCTTAGGGATGAATTATCAGGTCAGGAGTCAGGGGTCAGGGGTCAGAGGTCAGGGGAGACTTGGGGAATTGGGGCACCGAAGGAGACTTTATTACAAAGTCGATCTGCTTTGGCTTCAATACCTAGATCTATTAAGTCTCCTCCCGGGAGGAATTGGGGAATTGGGGATTTGGGGGAGAGAAATACTGATAACTGATAACTGATAACTGATAACTGATAACTTCTGAGTCCTTCATCCCTCATCCTTCATCCTTTCTCTTTATTAGCTGACTAAACAACAGAGCAACTTTATCTAAATCCTTATCTCCAGGAGATCGCTCTACCCCACTAGATAAATCAATTCCATCAGGTTGCAATTTACTCAGAGCATCTAAAATATTATCAGGAGTTAAACCCCCTGCTAGAATCCAGGGTTTAGCTGGCTTAAACTGTTGTAAATCTTGCCAATTAAGAGTTTTACCTGTACCACCTAACATTTGAGGATGATAAGCATCTAACAAGAAAGTGTCGCACGCATCAGTATAAGGAGCTAATTCTGTAAGAGATTCTGCTGTTCTAATCCGAAAAGCCTTAATTAGTTCAATATTATCTGGTAAGAGACTCCTTAACTGGTGACAAAAAGTAGGGGATTCCGCGCCATGTAATTGCACCCCAGTCAACCCAGAATAATTCACAATCTTGACAATATCTTCTAAATTAGCATCGGCAAAAACTGCGATCGCATCTATCCCAACGGGTAATATATCTCTAATCTCTCTAATCTTTTCTGGAGTCACATAACGAGGAGATTTTGAGACACAGATAAAACCCAAAGCTGTCGCCCCTAAACTAGCAATCTTAACTCCTTGTTGCGGTTGGGTAATTCCACATATTTTAATTCGCATTACGTCTTGTGTTGTTTTGGTAAAAATGGGGATTACTGTTAATTATTAAAAAGAAATCAGGTTTTTTGCCAAGATATTTTTATAATTCCTGTAAAGAAAATCAAAAATCTATAGATTCGTAATTTAGGAGTTAATACCCGTAATGATATCTAATCTGGTTGTAGCTGTTCAAACCACTCCTTCTACTATTGACTGGAATCCGTCTGTTGCTCTAGTAATGATCATGTGCAACTTATTTGCGATCGCTATTGGTCGTTATGCAATTCAACAGCAAGGAAAAGGTCCTGATTTACCAGTACCTAAACCTGAAGTCTGGACTAACTTTGGTCTGCCAGAATTACTCGCAACTACCAGTTTAGGTCATATTATCGGTGCAGGAATGATTTTAGGCTTGAGTAATGCAGGAGTTTTATAAGCACCAGGCGAGATAAATCACCAAGAAATTAATTTCTTGGTCCAATACAGAAAAGTCCTCTCAAGAGGACTTCAATTTAGTTTTAATCACAGTTATAGTCGATTTTAATAGACTTATTATATTAGCCACCAAACTTCAGTTAATGGCGATATGGGTTCAAGGTGCAAGATATGAGTTACTAAGTGATACTCCCGTATGGCTTTAGCCAGTAGAAACATTAAATATTTCAGGCTTAATGCAAAATAAAAAATTAGCTTTTCATTTTGCCGATGCTAGTTTTTACAAATTCAAAACATTGCTACAGAATAAGGCTTTATCTCATGGGGGCATAGTTGAATCGGTAGATATGTTCTATCCTAGTAGTAAACTATGCAGTCAATGTCAGCGCAAAAAAACTGATTTAAAGCTAAAAGATAGGATATATAACTGTAGCAATGCTGAATGCCAACCTATGTGCAGAGATTTAAATTCTAGCTTAAATTTAGCCAATGTTTTGACCGAATATATAGTTGAAAGAATAGGGTCGGTTAGACCCGAATCTACGCTCCTTGACAAGAAGTTGCCGACAACCTTGGTTGAAGCAGGAATCAAACCTCAAAGTGAACAACTTTGAATAAGTTTTGAGTAGCAGCGTAGTATGCTCAAAGGCATTCTATTATCAGTAATTTCTGTTCCATAGTCTGCATTAAGATAACCCAGATATGCTGTCCTTTCTTTCACATAAGCACTAAAAAAGACGAATCCCAACTGTTTGATATATTTTTGAGCAATTTTAGGATCAGGTCCAATGGCAGCTTCAGGAACAGGAATACTACCAGAAGATTCATTGAGAACGGAAAAATGAGTCCCTCCCCTAAGTAGGGTGAGATATTTTTCGGTAGTAGTTAGCCAAGTAAAAGGCTTAATTTGTTCTGGTACAGCAGGAGTAACAGGGTCAGCACTACCAGAGATTAACATTATAGGGATATCAATCTGTGCCATCCCTTCTTGACCGAAAATAGCACTAGTTAAAGGGTTAATTGCGATCGCCGAAGTAATCCGCTCATCTCGTAAGTTGGTAGTAGTGTCAGAAGACTCTAAAGCTAAACATTGCAACAGTAAAGATACGTTGAAAGATTCATTGAGGTTTTTGCATTCTGCTTGTAACTGGGGAAAATTTAACTGCGCTCCTGCTAATGCTAAAGCCGTGTAACCACCAAAGGATTGACCGATAATTCCTACTTGGTTGGTGTTGAGTTTTCCTCCATAAATTACAGTCAACTGGTCTAATAGGTAGGTAATATCTAGAGGACGATCAATAAACTCTTCTGGGGGAGTAACATCATTAGCCAAACCTTCTAACAGATTTTGAATTTGAGAAGAATTACTCCCTGGGTGTTCGGGAACAGCTACAGCAAAGCCATAAGATGCAAGGTGTTTAGCTAAATAGGCAAAAGTATGGAGATCGCTCCCTAAACCGTGGGAAATTACAACTAAAGGTAAGGGTCTATTAGATACAGGCAATTCTGGAAGATACACTTCTACAGGAAAAATCCGCCTACGCTCAGTATCTCGCATTGTGTGGAGTTGTCGCCGAAAAGCTAGATTTCCTGGCTGACTAAAATCCGGAGGAGGAGTCAGATCCACTACAGTAGATTCTAAAGTTTCTATTTGAGCTTTTTGTTCAACATCAGCGATCGCTTTATTGGTTTCTCGAATTATATCACTCAAGTTTTTAATAATCTCAAAACCCTGTTCCGAATTGATCCGAATGCCTTTAGTAGGAAATTTGTTCAGAAAATTTAGAGGAGTTAAACCCTCTTCATCTGCTGCTGCCATAATCAAAGCAGAACGAATCGCATAAAACCCTGATTGACCCGATTTCGTTTGAATTACTTGACCAATTCTCTCTAAGATTTTTTCTCCTTGATAGGAATAGAAAAATTGTGCAATAGATAAATGGGATATATCTGCATTAGTCACTAAGGCAGTTTTCAACTGTTCTAATTGTTCTTCGTTGAGAAATCTGGCATAATCTGCTAAATTAGCCTCAATTTTACCAGTTCTAGCGTAAGTCTCCAGAGCTTGTATTGATAAAGAAAATTCTACAGGACCATAGTTAATAAAAATATCTTCCGCAGCCGAAACTTTATTTATAGATATATGAGGAAAACTCAAACAAAAGCCAATATGAATTAGTGTAGAAACTAAAGGTAATCTTAATGACCGTTTTATCCCACTATCTACCATATTTTTCTGTTTTTTCCCCCAATACAAGATATCCCTAATCATTTTTTAAATAAATTTGACTCAAAAACTTATTTTCTTTTGTAGCATTTATAAAGATATTCAAGTTTATGCAGAGAATTTCTATCCTACTCAGAATCAGATTCAAGAAGGAATTTAGGCATTGCTGAATCAGGGTATGATTTTAGACTTTTTGGCTTTCTTTCCAAAATTTAAAAAGTCATTAGGCATTAGGGACGAACCGTAATATTATTTACTTCATACCGTGTTTCAGCAACACCCTTTATCTTTCATTACTCAACAGTTTTTGTGCTGTGCGTAAGATTTGTCCAGCCAAAATTGCAGCACCAAAACCATTGTCAATATTCATCACAGCAATTCCCGCAGCACAAGAATTGAGCATAGTTAGTAAGGGTGCTACTCCAGAAAAACTCGTACCATAACCGACGCTGGTAGGAACACCAATTACAGGGCAATCTGCCATACCTGCTACTACACTAGGTAATGCACCCTCCATACCTGCTACGACAATTAATACATCTGCATTATCAATAATATGGCGATTATTGAACAAACGATGAATTCCTGCAACTCCCACATCCCAGAGACGGATTACCTTAAAACCACATAATTCTGCTGTTACCGCAGCTTCTTCTGCTACTGGTAGGTCTGCGGTACCAGCAGTGAGAATAGAAATTTGACCAGGATAAGTAATTTTAGAACTAGATGAGGCGATCGCGCAAATCCGTGCCGTAGGATAATAGGTTACGTTATTTAGTTGCGATTCAATTTGTTCGTAAATTTCAGGCTGAATGCGAGTCGCGATAACTATAGAATCATGAGCTTCCATAGCTTTCATGATTTGGACTATTTGACTTGGAGTCTTGTCTTGACCCCAAATTACTTCAGGAAACCCTGTTCTTAATTGTCTATGGCGATCAATCTTAGCAAAATCTCCCACAGGTTCAAAAGCAAGATTTTTCAGTTTTTCTAGTGCTACGGAAGAACTAATATATCCAGCAGCAACAGCTTCTAATACTAGTTTGATGGCTTCGGGTTGAGTCATCTACAGTGCTTCTTTATTTCTGATGTACCTAATATATTAAGTGTAGGTGATATTACTCAAGATTCCCCAGTTAACTTGAAAATTTATTCAACACCACCTTAGTTACAAATTAACGGCTTTACCGAACCTGCGATGTAAAACTGTTAGAAACTAGTCATTAAAAGTCTTGCACAGCAAGACTTTGAGTTCTTGATAGTTTGATGCTTGTATATTTTTTCCTAAATCCTTTTACAGATAAGCCTTTTACCCAAATTCAACACTCTCTTGTTCGGTAGAGCTAAATTAACTGGGGTTGCTGCACTAGCTTTTATAAAAACTTGATAAAAGTTTCACAAATGTAAGCGCGTCCTACTGCATAAAGAAAATAGAGCTTACATAACTGACGAATAATAGCAAAACCAACAAACTTGTATTAAATATAAGCATTATGAAAGATAAATTGACTGCAATTATTTCTGGTATGACAATAGCAATAATAGGTGGAGTCTGCCTTAATGTTCCTATTGTCGCCAATGCCAAGACAAATACTACTAAAAATTTTCCAACAATTGCTGAACCTACATCAGTAGAATTAACATCTGAAACAACTTTATTAGCACGAACCAAATGTAAAGTAAATCAGTTTGAAACTCAAGTTTTTCAACTTACGAATCAAGTTCGTCAAAGATATGGTTTAAGACCTTTACGATGGAATTGCCGATTGATTGCAGCATCTAAAAATCATAGCGTGGATATGGCTAGAACTAGAAAATTATCCCATACTGGTTCTGATGGTTCGACACTCTCTATTCGCGCCAACAGAGTTGGATATGAATACTCATACTTGGCGGAAAATGTAGCTGCTGGACAGCGAACCCCAGAACAGGTTGTAGAATCTTGGATGAATAGTTCTGGACATCGTCGAAATATTCTTAATCCTAAGATTACTGAAATTGGAGTAGGTTATGCTTACATGGAACAGGATCGATACCGCACCTATTGGACTCAAGTATTTGGTAGTAGATGATCTTGTATAACAAAGATTCCCAGGGATTATGACTATCTTTATGAAAATTCCAATTCAACTAATTACTAATTTAATTTAACAGACCAAAGACTTAAATAAATTTCTCCTGGTATTCTCAGATGAGGCTTATAAACTTCTTTGATGATAATAGCTTTATTGTTTTCTAGACTTTGTAAAAATGCTTGATTAGGATTAAAAATAAAAATATCTTGTTTAGGAAATATCCTAGAAAAATATTGAGATGATATCTCATCAACCGACGTAAAGAATTTAATAGCTACTTCCCGCTTTAAGTTATGACTCATAGATAATAAGTCCATAATTTGTTCTGAGTCTGAAATGATTAGGCGATAATTTGCGATCGCGTATAACCATAAACCCGAGTAATAGTCGCAACTTCATCTACCCAAAAGATTTTATCTCCTACATGAGTTAAAAGAAAACTGATTCCTAAAATTAAAATAGTAATCGTTATGATTAACCAGCTAAACTTTTTAACATTTATCATTTATTTAAGATTGATAGATAACCTATTATAGATGTTGAAATTGTCATCACTATAGGTATTAATTTGCTTTATCGCTTAGTAATTCCATCTATAAAACAGGAAGCAGATCGTATTTTACTCAATTCTCAACAGCAACACTATCTTAAGCGAGTATTACGCTTAGTAAATGGCGATCGCTTTATTGCGATGGATGGTTTTGGAAAATCTTGGATCGCAGAGATAGAAGGAGAAACTGCGCGATGTTTAGAATTATTAGAAGTAGTAACCGAATTACCCTTTGATGTCAGTTTAATCACTGCTTTGCCCAAAGGCAATGGTTACGAACAGATATTAAGATGTTGTACTGAATTGGGTGTCACCCGCTTTCTCCCTGTTATTAGTAGTCGCACTATTATTAAACCCAGTAATAACAAAGTAGAAAGGTGGCGCAAAATTGTTATAGAATCCGCGGAACAAGCAGAAAGACAAATTGTACCCCTGGTTATTTCACCTCTTTCTTTTACCGATACAATTAAGAATTTAACCCCTGTAGAAAGCGCTCGCTATATCTGTGTAGCGCGGGGTAATGTACCCTCTTTATGGAGTTGTTTGCAAAATAGTACCCCCCAACATATTACTATTGCCACAGGAACAGAGGGGGGTTGGACTCCAACAGAAATTGAATCTGCGATCGCAGCCAAGTTTCAACCAGTATCTTTAGGAAAGCGTATTTTACGTGCTGTAACTGCGCCTATTACCGCTTTATCTATCATTACAGCAAAGGAATGAGGAATGGGGATTGGGGAATTGGGGAATTGGAGAATGGGGAATGGGGATTGGGGAATGGGGGCGGGAAGGAGACTTCACAACAAAACCGATCTGTTTTAGGTTCAATACCTAGATATATTAAGTCTCCTCCCGGGGGGAATGGGGATTGGGGATTGGGGAATTGGGGGATTGGGGATTGGGGATTGGGGATTGGGGATTGGGGAATTGGGGGTGGTTGATGATAACTGATTACTGATAACTGATTACTGATTACTTCCTCATCCTTCATCCTTCATTGATGTGAGTGACTTCAATTGCAGTATGAACATTTCCCCGAGGGTTAAAATCTGCTTTGATAGTAACTTCTAGAGGGTCGCAAGCATCAATAAAATCATCTAGTATCTGATTAGTTACTTCTTCATGAGAGATGTAGCGATCGCGATAACTATTAATGTAGAGTTTTAAGCCTTTGAGTTCTACTACTTTGTGGTTGGGATAGTAGGTAATATAAATAGTAGCAAAATCAGGATAGCCGGAAAAAGGACACTTACAAGTAAATTCTGGTAAAGTTATTTCTACTTTATAGCGTCTGCCGATTTTAGGGTTAGGAAAAGTAATTAATTCCCCTTCTGCGATCGCTCTTTCCCCATATTTTACTTTCGTGATTTTGGTTTCTTCTGTAGAATTTTGCACAATTTTATAGTATATATTGTGTGGTTTTGATTTCATCATAACAATATACGTCAACACCGCGATTAGAGATGCTTCCTAGCCGGAAGCGGGTCTCGCGGTCAATTATCAATGGGGGAAAATTCCCTCACATTTTGTTTATTGGTGCTAAAAAAATTCCCAAGATTATTGTCATGAACCCACCGTTAAAACGCGGAGCGTTTAACGGGGGCTCTAGTTTAGTCCAAAACGTCATTGGAATCAAAGCCAGCTAGTATATGGGGACAAAGCCTGCTTCTTCAATCAAGTCCTGCATATCTTTAGTAAGTAACAGTTTAGTGAAAGCTTCTCCTCCTTGTTGCGCTCTACCTCCATCTTGTTTAACTATGACGGATAAATAACGAGTAATTGGATAGCTAGCATCTTTAATGGCTGAGATGTTAAGTTTATTTCGCTGTTGGGGGCAATTTTCTCGGGGGACTAATGGTAGAAGGTAAGGAGGGACAAACTCTTCTTTCTCACGTGCTAGGGGCAAAGATTTGACCGCACACTGAGGTACTATTTCTGGTGCAGAAGCATAATAAATACCTCCTGGTGTCTGGATAAGCTGCTTTAATCCATCAGTAGTTGAATAAACATACTTAACATTGTGACCAAAATGTTTCTTTTCTAATACCTGATTCTGAAAAAACTCGGGTGTACCTCCATCTGTTTCTCTGCGAGTCAAAGGTACAATCTCTAAATCAGGACCATTTACTTGCTTCCAATTAGTAATCTTACCCAGATAGATTTTCTTTAACTGTTCTGTGGTCAAACCTGGTACGTTTAGAGAAGGATGAACCGCAATAGCGATCGCATCAATAGCTACATTATATTCTCTGATGGTATAGCCTTTATGACGAGCAATGGTATATTCTTCTGGCTTTATGGAGCGAGATGATTGAGAAAAATCTAGTTGCCCATCTAATAACATACGAATACCAGTACCCGAACCAGGTGTACCATTAATAGCTTGAACATAGCGTATATTGAATTCAGGATGTTCCTGAGCTATTTCAGGGTTTATTATCTCTCGAATCGGTGCCCAGGTAGTACTACCACCATAATTATATATTCCCTGGGGTATATCGTTCACCTCTTTAAGAGTAATAGGGTTGGTGCTAGTAATTGCTGGCGGTGGGTTATCTATCTGCTCTGTATCTTTTGGCTCTTCACTGTAAGCTAAATCTTTAGTTTGCATTCTTTGCAATGAAAAACTTATATGCCAAATACCAGCATCTAGTATCAGTGCGACTATGAAAAACATAGCGAAAAACAAGCCCAGACGAACTAGGGAAGAGATAGTTTTAGAGGTTGTTTTCTCTGAGTTTTTAGTAACTGTGTTGTCAGATAGTAACTCATTTGCTTCTGGATGAGACCTAAAGGTATTTTCTGGTTTCAGAAATTCTAAAGCTTTGACTATGTTTTCTTGTTCAACAGGCGGACTATCTAAAATTTTCAGTACATAATTAATATTAGTAATTGCATTAGAGTATAAATCGTCTTTTTGAAAATTAATTAATAGTTCATCTACTCCTTGCTTTGCTGCCCATCGCCGAATAACTGCGGAATATGCCTGTTGAGGATCGGTGGTTAAAATAATCTTAGATGAAGGATAATAGTTTCTGAAACTTCGACAAAGCTCATAAGCATTATCTATTGTTAAGTCTATTATGAGTAAATCTGGTTTTAATGTTAGGGTTTTAAAGTAATTTGCCAGTTCTGGTTGATTAGTATAATTTTCGTTCCAGATTACAAAAATATCTTGTTCCCAAAGAAGAAAACGCCAGACCTCAGCTTGAAAATCAGATGGTTGAAACAGCAGTACTGTCTTATGGTTGGTATTCATTGGAGTCAAAAAATGCTCAAACCTTTTTTTTTTATCTCTATATAGTTAGCTATTCCAAGAATAGTTTAAGTTTGAAAAGTGACAAAGTAGATACAAAATATTTTTTTGTTATTAAGAACTCTTAGGTTAATTTTAACTTTTTCTTAATTATGAAATTTGAAAAATATTGGCAGAAATTTCCAGGTTCTTACAAAAAAATCTGACCCAAGTAACCAGGTAATTTTTGGTAAATCCCAGGAAAATAAACAATACATACCCAAAATGCTCTAGACAAAAATCCTTACTTTAAATAGTTAACATAAAAGTAGCTGTGCCAAATAATACCAGTTCTTGCCCGTTAATAAAAGACTTAATCATAAGGTCAAAAGTCAAAATAAAAATCAAAAATTTAACGATTAATTTTAATAATAGTTGGCTAAAGTTAAACTCCAGTTAAGTTGCAGATTATACCAATTAAGTAAGTGTAGGCACTCTTGCACTCTTGCAATAGGGATTAGGGATTAGGCAATTAGCAATCAACAATTAGCAATCAACAAGATTTTTTTGCTCCCAAAGCAAAGCACTGCGAATGATAGTATCTAAAGAATCGTATTCGGGTTGCCAACCTAAAACTTGACGTATTTTATCAGCACTAGCTACAACGCAAGCGGGATCGCCTTTACGTCTTGAGGTTTCGACGATAGGAAAATCAACTCCAGAAATTTCTTTGACTTTCTCCAACACTTCTCTGACGCTGTAACCTTTCCCATAACCACAATTCAGAATTTGGTTTTCAGCATTGGTCTTGAGATAGGATAAAGCGGAGATATGGGCAGAAGCTAAATCTTCTACATGGATATAGTCTCTTACTCCTGTACCATCATGGGTAGGGTAGTCTGTGCCGAAAATACTTAAGTTACCACGCAAACCCAAAGCAGCATCACAAGCTAGCTTAATTAGATGAGATGCTTTACCCGACTGACCAATCTTACCAGAGGAGTCTGCTCCTGCCACATTAAAGTAGCGCAGAATCACGTACTTTAAGTCTGAGACAAGACTGTAATCCTGTAAGATCATCTCGCTCATGAGTTTAGAGCGACCATAAGGATTTACTGGTAGAGTAGGGGAGGATTCTTTAACAGGAAATTCTTGAGTTGCTCCATAGACTGCTGCGGTGCTGGAAAAAACCAATTTATTGACTCCAAATTGCTGACAGCATCGTAAGAGATTCAGAGTATTGCAAGTGTTATTAGCGTAGTAAGCTAGGGGTTTTTGTAAAGATTCTGGAACAGATATACTAGCTGCAAAATGTAATACTGCGTCAAATTGATGTTGAGCAAACACTCGGGATAATAGTTGAAAATCGTTCATCTCCCCAACTACTAGTTCTCCATAGAGAATAGCATCAGGCAAGCCAGTAGAAAGATTATCGTAAATAACAAGATCGTAACCAGCTTCCCCTAACTTCTTTACCGTATGAGAGCCAATATATCCAGCACCACCTGTAACTAAAACCTTTTCACCCATAAAATATTGATTAATTTGTTTAGCATATAATCTTAACCCATCAGACTAGGTTAAATTGGAAAACGTTTCATACTAGAGATAGCATCTCTGGCGTTACTGAGTAAAACTCCTGAAATATTAGGTATTTGAGGAATTTGCCAAAGAACATCAATGGTACGGCGCAACATTCTGACTATATCTCCTTCTGCAAGATTAGTATTTTCGCATAGTTCATTCCAGTCAATTCCTAACGCCCATTGTTCACATAATCCGATTAGTTCATATTCGCGCCAGATGGGACAATTGACTCCATAGCGGTGTTGGGTTTGAAACAGACGAGGACGAATTTCTCGTAAGACTGAGGTGTGTGTTGTTTCGTCCGATTCTCGCTTTTGTATCCCCAAAGCTTCTAATACTTCTATTGGTGGTGCATATTCACACCACAAATCAGCACGGGGAGATTCGGTAATTAGGGCGCAGATGGCTGCTGCGAGGTGATGGGGTTCAAGGTATTCTAGTTCTCCTGACATCATGGTTAAGGCTAACCATAGTTCATTGTCACCCCGAATTGTGGCTGCTGCTTTTCCTAACTCTGTGGGGGTGTATCCATCAAGGGCGTTGAATTCTTGGAGAACTTTAATCAAGTTGAGAAAATCATCCCAGTAATAGGATTGATTGGATTTATGTTTGCGGTATTTAATTTGAGCGCGATGGAGCTTTTCGGTTAGAGATAGTCTTTTTTGGTGTTTTTTGACGATCGCACCTGGATTATCCCATTTTTCTAAGGGATGAATATCGAGATTTTGTAGGAGTGCTTCGATTTTTTGTTGTTGCTGTTGGACTTCTGGTGCAACAGGAGTAGGTACTACATAATCGGTAATCTTAGCAGCGATAATGTTAGTTGTTTCTTCTCCTTTGAGCCATTTACCCAAACGACAGTTATCTAAATTGGGTAGGGGAATTTGAGTCAATAATTCTTGAGGAATTGAGCCTTCATTGATTTCGGTAATATCTCCATTAGCTGCAATATACCAATAGTTATCTGCTCCGAGACAGACTAAATCATCTGCTTTTCCTGAACCTGGTATTTTGCTAACTACTACCGCAGCTAGGGGGGAATTGACTTGTATATGTTTACCTTTGAGTCCTACGATTTTCCCTGGAGATAGGAGACTTATTAGGGGTTTGATGATTTTCTTTTGGGTTGCTTCTGCTTGTTGTTGCAGAATGTTTAAGAGTCTTTTTTCTTCTTTGATTCTTTCTCTGAGTTTTTGATAGCTATTTAAGTCTGATAAGGGGATGGAAGCTAAATCGATATCTAGTTTGGTAAGATTAGTGGTGATATCTGTGATCGCCTGTTGTTCGGGAGCAAGTTTTTTCTGTGCTAAGTATTCTGCAAAACTTTTTTCTAGTAGCTCTTTGGCTTCGGAAAGACTATGTTTCTGAAGTAAGTTGAGTACCATCCCGTAAGAGGGAGTAAAGCGACTTCTGAGGTCTTCTGCGCCACAAGTCGCTAAGAAAGCTGCTTCTTTTGCTCCTTCAAAGGGAGTTTGAACGGTGACAACATAACCTACTGGATCTTTGCCTCTGCGTCCTGCTCTTCCTGCTATTTGTAAGAATTCTGAAGGGGTGAGCATACTGTGACCTTCACTGGTACGCTTAGAGAGAGCAGAAATTACAGTAGTACGGGCTGGCATATTAATTCCTGCTGCGAGGGTTGCAGTGGCAAATACTACCTTGACTAAACCCAATTCAAATAGTCTTTCTACTAATTCTTTCCAAGCTGGTAATAATCCTGCATGATGGGAAGCGATACCCCTCAGTAAAGGTTCAACTTGTTCTATTTTGACGACCTGGGATTGTTGGGTGAGAAATTGCCAGAGTAAGTATCTTTGATTGGGGTTATCTGTGAAATAAGCTGATAATTTAATCTCTGTACCAGGATTGTTTGCCAGATAATCTTTTATTAAAGTTTGTAGTTTAGGGTCTGTCTCCCCTAAGTATTCTACTAAAGCTTGCTGTAAATCGGGATTATTGCCCAAAAAGAATTGTAATAAGAAGTATTCGATTTGTTGTGCTTCAGAGGAGGTAACTAGCACTAAATAATCTAGTTGTTGGACAGCGCGATCGCATCCTAGCCTACTAAAGATAATATAAATAGCAGGGAGCATATCCCGATTTTTGAGGTGCTGTATTATCTGATTAATTCGGGGACAGTCTTTGGCTTTGAGTCGGCGTTTTTTGCCTTTTTGCTGGGGAATTAAGCCTTTAAGTTTCGGATTAAGTTTGACTTGCTTACTATCTAGTAAAGGATAGAGGTTTTGGCGATCGCAAAAATAAAACCGCAGAGGAACAGGGCGAAAATCGGAGTTAATCAACTCACAACTATACTGTTTATGTTTCCCTTTAGCTGAACGCACTAGGCTCATCCAGTCTGTCAACTCTTCAGGATTACCAATAGTAGCAGAAAGAGCCACTAACTGAATTTGAGGCGGACAGTAAATAATAGATTCTTCCCATACTGTACCCCGAAATCTATCCCCCAGATAATGACATTCATCTAGTACTACCGCATCTACAGCTTCTAGGGAAGTACCCACTTGACCGATGGGGGTTTCATAGAGCATATTCCGAAAAATCTCTGTGGTCATCACCACTATGGGTGCATCAGGATTAATTAAAATATCTCCAGTAATTAAACCTACTTGTTTGGGGTTGTTTTGTCCAAATTGGCTTTGAAAATCCCGCAATTTTTGATTAGAAAGAGCTTTTAGAGGTGTAGTGTAAAAAACCCGTTTCCCTCGACTCAAAGCGCGATGAATAGCGTATTCTCCTATCAAAGTCTTTCCTGAACCTGTCGGGGCGCAGACTACCACTGATTTATCTGCATCCAAAGCTGCGATCGCTTGTTTTTGAAAGTCGTCTAGTTCAAAAGGAAATAGTTGTTTCAAGTCTAATTGTTGAGAAATAGAAGAATTAGATTTCACGCTAAATTATGTTGTAACTTGTGATACCACGAATTAAGAGTTAAATATTATTGTTACATTTTTATTCAGTTATTTTTGCAACAGATCAAGTTAATAGGGTGAGGAGTATCCCCCACCTTACAATATGCTAAAGCTCCAGAAAGTTAGCTAGGGACAGAATAAAGTATCTTTTGTGTTTCTTCCCGTAGTAGGATTAGTTCCTGTTGCCATTTCACACAGCATTTCTTCTGTAGTAGGACGCAATAAAGCATTGGTAAAATCTGCACCATCAATAGTTGCACCCTGTAGCAATACATTAGTCATAAACGCACCTTCTAGTACTGCATTATTTAAGTTAACACGAGTCATGCGAGTTGACTCTAAATCAGCATTTCTGAGATCTGCACCTTCAAAATTTACTGCTGCTAAATTCGCTCCAAAAAAGCGGACTCCCTGCATATTAGAGTAGCTAAAATCACTCCCTCGTAGATTGCTATGATCGAAGCTAGCATCAGTTAAATCTTGATGAGAAAAGTCTTTGCCTGTTAAGGTTTGCTTGTTATAGTCAATAGCGAAAGCTGGTACTATCCAACTAGCTAGAGCAATTACTACAATTAAGCAGGATATGATAGTTTTGGTGGCAATTGAGCTTATTTTCTCCATTAGTTTCATCATTCTCAACTAATTCCTTTATCTTTTATCATGTACCATTCACTGTATGTCTTGGTCAACAGACTTGTTGTTTAAATATTATCCACAAATGAACACCGATAAAATACAATGATGAATTTATTTTTGTGTATAGGTTTAACATCGAATGTTTAATGGCAACTATTGGAGAATTAGGAGAACAGATCGTTGCTGAATGGCTACAATCTCAAGGATATTCTATTAGGCATTGTCGCTGGCGTTGTCGTTGGGGTGAGATAGATATTATTGCAGTAAATGAGTCTAGTAATATTTTAGTTTTTGTTGAGGTCAAAACTCGCAGCAACAGCAATTGGGATGAAGGAGGCTTAAAAGCAATTTCTCTGGCTAAACAACAAAAAATTTACCAAACAGCACAATATTTTTTAGGTAAACATCCTCATTTAGCAGAGTACTATTGTCGCTTTGATGTGGCTTTGGTGTCGTATCAAAAAGAGCAATCTGAAGTAAAATTAATCATTAAAGATTATCTAGAAAATGCCTTTGAGATTTAGTCAATTCTAGAAACTAGGCTTAGGCTGTTAGGCATTTGAGTTATCTGTTAAGGTTGACGGGGAGACGGGGGACAAGGGTTTGATGGGAGAGTTACCTAATTCAAAAATACGTTGAAGTTAAGTGGCTTTAGCTATGTAACAAAAATCTTACAATTAATTTTATAAATCCTTCGCCAACCTTTTAAGATTTTCTCAACTAATCTTGTAAGATTATTAATCCTAAAACTACAATTATTGTGATTAAAACACTTATTATTAAATTCTTTTTTTTGCTCTGGTCGAGATAGGAGTAATATAATTCTTCTATTCTCTGTTTAAGATTACGGTTATCTTGTTCCAACATATTATTTTCTCGAATTATATCTGACAAAAACTGCTCTAATAATATACTTTCTATTTTATCTGAATCAGAATAATCAACAATATCTGATATAGTTTTTGCTTCTATTAAATTAAACTTTTGATACAATCCTTCTACTAAACGTGAATTATCTGGATAGCTTTCATCCATCGATTGGGCGTGAAGTTGTATTTTAAAGTCTGATGGATGTTCCTTGACCCACCGTACTAACTTTCCCAATACGTAAGAACCCAACCCTTTGTTTCTCAATTCTTCTGGTTTAATTTCAAAAGGCATACAATGAGCAAATCTAACATTTCCTTGAATTAAATCTATTTCGATTCCCCAAACTTTTAAATATAGTTGTTTTTCACCATAGTTACCTGCATAATAATCACCTATAGAAGTCAGAGGTATTATAGTAATTTTTAACTCATCTATTGCAAATAAATCGATTGTTCTTTCAGAATAAAGTAAAACATATGTGTCGGTTTTTTTGACTCTAATAAGTTCCCATTCTTTTGACTGAAAAGTTTGCCTACTGAATCTTTCTATGAAATCACAATAATCATCAATTCCAGTAAATGAATTGGAAGCTTGACTGGAATTTTGAGATTCTGAATAACTCATTGTTGGCTAATGTTTAAGTTAAATTTAGGAAGCGAACAAAAGCTTATCAAATAGGAAACTAGCACAGATTGTAGGTTTGGAAAAGAAACTCAAGCCAAGATCTACCCACGGGTTAGCAATTCCAGGTTATGACCATTTCTATCATATAAATAGAAACCACGTCCCCCTTTTCTGTGGTTAATCTGTCCTTTATTCTGGTGCATGGGGTCACTACTGTATTCTAGACCAGCTTATTGTACCCGTGCGAAAATAGCATCAAATTCAGAATCACTCACACAGAACGCATAGTGATGTGACTCAAATACTTCCCTATCGGCAAAGTCCAATGTCAGGGTATCATTGACCCGCACAGCAGCAAAGTGACCTACAGCAGACTCAACTTTTAAACCAAAAATCCCTGCAAAAAACTCTGCGGATGCTTGCTTGTCCCGTGCAGGAACTATGGTGTGGTTCAGAGTAATCGTCATTTCACACCTCCATTGTCGTGTTGATGTGTTTTCTTCGATCTTATCTTGTCATTGACAGTGACATCTCCCGACACTCATCCTACGGATAGAGTGCGGGCTTCCAATCCTCGCAGATTGGTATTTCTGGATCGGCACTTATCTAGGCAAGAAACCCCCGACAGTACGCCATTACCAGACAGTTTCCTTTCCCCGCCGTCCACGGGTACTATTGATTCTAGCCCTCGATTTAAAATTACCCTTCCACTAGCATGATCTCTTGAAGTAGAGTAACTACATTCAGGACAGATATGGATTCTTTGGTTAAGTTCCTTTTTGCCTGTATTAGTACGACATTCTGGACAAATTTGACTGGTGTATCTGTAGTCAACTTTGGCAAAGTACTTACCACGTTTCCAACATACCCAAGACAATAAATCTCGGAATTGACCAAAACCACCGTCGAGCATCTGCTTGCCCAAAAATCCCGATGCCGTCATTTTAAAGTTGATGTCCTCAACAAAAATCATATCTGCCTGGTCGCAAAGCAAATGGCTAGTCTGAAAGTGAAAATTTTTACGAGTATTAGCTATTTTATGATGGAGTCTAGCTACCTTTAGCTGCGCTTTTTCCCTGTTTTTCGACCGCTTATTCTTACGAGCCACTCTTCGTTGCAGCACTTTAAGCCTACCTTGAAGTTCTCGAAAAAACCTGGCGGGTTCGACTCGGAAATTATCACTAAGTAGTCGGACAAAAACAAACGGACTTATATTAATTTTTCTAAAGAATGCTTGACTAATTGTCTGCTGGGATAAATATTTTGGGCGATCGCTATAAAAATTCGAGTG
>JAAUYH010055693.1_pt1 | contig 20324 bp, 12 predicted proteins | sample 7278061 | NCBI WGS metagenome assembly JAAUYH01 (sample SAMN14350203, study PRJNA611818) | marine sediment metagenome | isolation source: surface marine sediment (0.6m) | place: French Polynesia: Moorea | collected 2018-08 | reverse complement strand
CAGAAATTCACCAATCGGTATTTCTAAGGTTTCATATTCTATTGCAAGGAACTTTATTTAAGTACAGTGTTGTAATTTGGTTTCAAAATCTGAAGTACAGTTTGTAGAGTCGAACAATATATTAGAGCTAATTAATGGAGCCTCTGTCAGTAAACTCTTCTCATTTTCAAGAAAAAAATGACTAATTTGATCAAGCTACTCAAATACCAAGATTATTTCATAGACATCCTCGACTCAGTTGAATATGAACATATCAACAGAAAAGATCATAATTTGAGATTGTACTCTCCCTCAAGCTACATAACGTCGTTTCTGAAACGAAGTATACTCTCTTTAGATACACTCTTTACATAAATGGAAATAGATACTAAAAATTTTGATGCCTTTCTTACAATTCTCGTACTCTCTTATGGAATGAACCACAGCTAATATTGAGACTGATTGTAGACACTGCAAATTGCTTATTCAGCAATTTTTTGTTCCTAAAACTTATGTAGATGTAAATGGCACCTATTTTTTGCAAAACTACTCCGATATATGGTATCCGAAACAACAGTTTTTGCCTAGGCTTTACATACTCGACTTCGAATGTTGTCCGGATTCTGAAACTAATTGTCTCTTGTGAGTGTGTGAATGTTGTAAAGTAAAAGCAGTTATCTCTATTTGAATTGGAGTTCTATCACCACGGCCGTCGTTTCAAAAGAAAAATCCAGCTAAGCATTCCCTGTTGTGCGACCGACAACAGGAACAGATCTCAATTATGACCCGTTCTATAACCTTCAGTTCATGAATATGAACGTGTCTTGTCTCCATAGAATTGAAAAACGCGAGTGTACCGATTCAAAGAGGTGCAACACAACCTCCTAACAAATTGCTTTATAGGTGGACTCATTTGAAAAACAATTTGTAGAATAACAATCGCTTGGTTCATTTCTTGCGCTTATTGATTCCGCGTGCTTCATGAACCATGTGTTGTATGCCATATAGTCTACTGACACTTACTTGATTATGCAACATTTCCATCAAATTTACGTGTTGATTCCTGAAAAACGCAAAAGTGGTCACCAAGAGTCTCAGATATTTTCAGCGTAGTTTTTGTCATATTAATCGTTTTTTCCTTACACAAGGCTGTCAATGAATCGCAGAAAACACCATCTTCTACATCGGATGGTCCATGATTGTGCACTATGTCGTAATTTAGTACTGTGAGGGCTTAAAGTAAGCCGATTTCGTCTTTTAATTTTGTGAAAAGAGTCAGTTTTGCGAATGATTAGAAAAAGGACAATACGAGCCATCCCAAGACCCATTCTAGAATATTCTGATTTCAGCTAAAACTCTATCTTCTTTTGAAGGCGCGAGATTCATAAAATGTGTGATACTGCACCTGATCCCTTTCTCACCCAGAGACGGAATTTCGTCCGGCAAATTTTGGGCACTAAATTTTATGTAGTGTACCGTTGTACTGAATTAAAATCTATTAGTACTTCCTTCTTATACATTCGATCCCTATTACTTTATATCAAAAGCCTAGTAAAAGTAGTAAGACGCAGGAAAGGAAATTTTATTGAAAAAAAGGTAAAAGCTACTCTACTACATCTCAAATGCGGCGTATCACTTCATGTCTGTCTTGCAGACAGTAACTCGTTTCGTGTGAAGGGAAAGTAGATTAGCGCCTCAAATAGCTTGACCAACTCTGCCTCTGCCGATTAGTGTAGCGCTTCGATTGACACCGGTTTGAAGCGAGGACAGATCATGAAGTCCTGGGCAATCTCGCGGAAAAGGCGATGAAACGGCAAGCGGCAATGATTAGCTTCTCAGGCAGGCGATAACCCCACTTGCGAATCTCCATGCGCGCGCGTATCCGGGCGAAAGCGATGCGGTCTCGGTGTAGCCGGCGCATTATTGCGCCAAACATTCTGGCGCAGAACTTTTGCCACAACAGCAACAGGGCGATGACAAACAAATTGCTTGGTGTGTGCCATGCAGCAGGTTGTATGTGCAATCAAACTAACAGCTATACAGAAATTATTTGAATACAAATAAATCATTAGGAAACCTTCAAGTGGCACGCACAAATCAAGCTGTTCAAAGAAAAATGATAGGAGTAAATTATACCCAACGAAGGTTTGTTGGAAAACGTAGGCACATCAATGCTAGCAGCCGTAATTAAAATTGACAAGCGGCACTAAAAATCGATCACTACAAACCACTAGTCACCATTTATCAATTTACTCAGTACTCAAGTTCTTGAATTTGTCTTTTTCATAGTGGACCTGTTCCACACATCTAATAAGTTCAAATGCAGTCATTGATTCCAGTTGTTTTCATGTTTGTTCTTCGACTGCCGACAAGCGATAAGTCACATTCTCGGCTGCTATTCTGCGTTTCAATTTGGACCAGAAAATTTCAATGGATTGAGTTCTGGATGTGCTGCGGTAAGTAAAGTATCTTGATATTGAATTCTTCGGTAGCGAATTTGTCTTCGATGTTTTGGATTTTGTAAGTAGGACTTGGATAAATTTTCCGTGCACAAGCCAATGACCATCATATTTGTCTTCTTGTTTTTCCACGTTAAAGGCCAGTCTTCAGGTACTCCATCCCAACGGCTGACTTGTTATTCGTGACTTTGATTTCGGAGAAAACGTTTTGACTCACAACAACTGCTGAATACATACCAATTCATTTCTGTGTGAAAATCGGAAGACTTACTTGTCTTTGACTCCTTGCATAACAATAAGCAGTCTTATATCAGTCCTGTTTCCGCACAGTCTATGTCACAAACAATAGAACGGTCTCCTTTTCCACGTAGAACGCTATATGTGCCTTTTGTTGAATCAAAGGCAATGTCCCTGCAAATCTTGGAGCACGACGTGTTCTTGAATAACAATTTTTCGTCTAGATAGTAGATCCTGTAGCCTTTGTTGCGAATCGAACTAATCCAATCTAGATAATTATCTCGCAAACTTATTACATCAACACGATTCTTGTTATACTAATAATGAGAATCTCAGTCGCCAGAAATGAATCTAGCTGATTTCATGAAGCGAAATAAACTTGTACGACTCCAAATCCATATTGGACTTCCGCTTGATCGAAAATTTCCATGATTAAACAAATTCAAATGTTCAAAGTCTTACACAGTCTTTTCCCGTAGCTTTTCGAGAAGAAGATCGAGTGTTGGCAAGTGTTGACGTTCCAGATAGATGTCATGAACTATTTGACGAATAACGGATCAAAAATCATCTAGAATATGACGTGCTTCGGGGTACTTGAAGAGATGGTCCTCACTTCTTTTTCCAATGGAGAACGTCTTCAATATTTCTTATTTTACTGACCATATTTTTGTCGAAACCAGCTGCTGCAGATATTCTTTCGATGAGATTGTTTTAGTTTAGACGCCGATGTTGAGTTCTTTCACTTTCAAAGAACTGTCGTACTCGAAGAACAATTTCAAAATGATAATGATTATACTCTCGGACACGCTTCCTCGCAGGTTCCTGTTCTTCAGTCATATTAACTCCTTAAAAAATAACTTGCGCTAAGGTAGGTGGCAGTAGGTATAAAAGCTATATGAGTAAGAGTAGCGATATAGGCTAAGTACAACTTTTTCTATGCATGCTTTTCCCGTCCAAATCGACAGAGTACAAGTGCATTAAAATAACTTTCAATATGTGAGGCTTGTTTATAAACTCGTTATCCCTAGGCAGCAGTTTCCTCATGTTTGTCTTCTGTTGTAAGCTTTGATTTTATCTACGCTCTTAGCAATTTTCACAGTACCAATCGGAACGGATATAATAAAGCAAGAGATAAAAAAAACTTCGATTGCTTCGCTTAACTTTAATAAGCCATGACAAAATTTAGGATTCAGCTGAGTGGTGGAACAGACTTTTAGTTGCATTGACTCGAAGAAATTAATTGGTTCAAGAGGTAATGACCGGTTCGACAAAAGCGATTTAATTAATATCCTAGAATTTACACCATTTGATTCATATCCTTCAGTGTATTAAATTTACACTAGCTTCTTTTCCATACTGTAAGTCAACCAAGTATCAACTGCACTGTGGCGCAAATCACCTTCCCTGTAACTGTTTACAATCTCGAACCCATTTTTCTTAAACAATCGACAGGCGGCAGCCAGGCTAGTAGTGGTTAACAACCAAACCGATTCACAGTTCAATTCTTTCCGCGCATACTCGAGTATGAATTCAAGCATCAACCTTCCAATTCCTTTTCGGCGATGTTCTTCAGCCAACACCATTCCCACGATTTCCGCACGCTTCCTTTCCTTGTCGTCATCTGAAACATTTATTCCAACTGAACCAATGACCTCCTCATTCTCAGCAATTGCCGAGAACAAGCAGCCACCGTTCGATGGAACGCCATCGTAAAGCTGAACAGTACTTAGCATCCACTCCACCATTGCTTGGTATCGAAGCGGATAAACTGTGCGGTCAAAGCCCTCACAAATTCCCGCTACAAACAGCTGTGTCACTTTCGACCTGTCCTCATCATTGTACTTTCGAATCTCAACAGTTATCGGAGCTTGAACTGGCGTCTCCCTCGGCTGGAAGCACGCATATGAAGGCATGATGTGCCTTGATTACGGTCGACTTGCATACCTGGTTGCTTATTTGTTGCCGGTCAAACCCTAGGACGTGCACTTCAGATTGTTCCTATTAAATTTACAAATGAAACGCTCCCTTGTTCCGTAGGGTTGTAGCTACTTATCGAAACACCAATGTCATCCGCGCACTTGTACGTTACTGTGCATTATCAATACAAAAAATCAGCTAGGCGACAATTTCTACTATTCGAATCTTCATTCCCAAACTCCATGCTTCGAATCAAACAAACGGACAACCAACGCAGCTAAACGTTTGAGTCCTCCAAAAACCTTTTCTCCATGAGCAAAATCCACTGAAAGTCAACGCTATCTTCCTGTCGGCTCCCCCCTTTCTTGCGACTGAACTCCTTGAACCCATACCTTTCGAATAGTCGAAGACCTGCAATTCTTGGCGATGTAGTCTCTAGCCAAATGGACTCAAGTTTCAGTTGGACACGAGCATGTTCAACAATGAATGCCATCAACAAATTCCCGATCCCGTGCCCGCGCAGTTCACGCGGTACTGCTAATCGGACTAATTCGGCACGGCGCATTGCCTTGTCCTCATCCGTGATTTTCAATCCTACCACCCCAACAATCGCGCCGCTATCGTCAACCGCAACGAACAAACAGCCACCATTACCGGCACGTACGAAAGCTGGCACATTGTCAAATTGGCCCTCCTGTGATTCACACCACGCGACTAGGAGTCTCACTAAAACTGGTTGCGTCGCGATGTCGAATATGTCGACCATTCCTTCGTACCAAATCTTGTTGACTACATCACGGTCTTGGATCTCGTATGGACGTAGCTTGATAGACGTAATATCCGTTCGAGTATCGCTCGTCTTCCGCACAGCGTTCAATTCCTGACACATCGGTTGACTCTATCTCGCAGCAAACGGAGAATCAGATTTAGCGCTTGCGGGCATACCAGTAAAATTCAGCAAGTACCTGAATCGCGTAGCACAATGTTAGGGTTGCGAAAACTCGTCAATTTCAAATCTGTGGTGCAAGATTCACACTGCAACCAACACGAATTACTGATTCGACGCCTTGCCCTCGCCTTGTACGGTACACTCAGTTACTTCGTCAAACGAATGACCCACCAAAATTCGCCCGGGCGATTCTCGCGCTCACCACCCTCGATTCGCTGAGTCACGTCGAATCCATGCCTCTGATACATGCCTTGCGCCATGGTTAACAAGCTATTAGTCTCTAGCCAGATCGAGTCACACTTGAGCTGCACGCGCGCATAGTCCGCCACATGGTTCAGCATCAGCCGTCCAACGCCTTGGCCACGACACTCCGGTATCACGACGTTGCGTATCAGCTCCGCGCGGCGCTCGGACTTGTCCTCGTCGCTCACTTTCAGCCCTATCAGACCCACAATCGTTCCGTCGTCTTCATCGACCGCTGTGAATAGACAACCGCCTTCTCCTCGCACACCATGCTCGGTACATCGCCAAACTGTTGAGCCACAATCTCGCAGTAGTTCATCACCATCCCATACGTCTTCGGATGTACGGTTCTGTCAATGAAATGTGTGATGCCGGCTATCCTTAGCTCTGTACTTGCACACCTTGAACCGCCTCGATGAGCCATTGACTTTAGTTTCATTCTCGTTCATTACGCTCAACGACCGGTTCGCACGTTGATTGCCCGCATCGGACATGGTGGGCAGCGATACTAATCGATCGCCCCTACCACTGCAGTAGTCACGTCAATCCTGAGGTGATCTCCTAATTATAAGCCCTGAATTACCTGGCGATGACGATTGGAACAACCTCAATTTCTATACTGCACTGGAATTTATGTAATGTACAGGCTTCGATTCTGACGCCATGAAGTCTGTGTTCTACCCTGTAGCACTGTACTTGGGCAAGAAATGAATCCAAGCAGTAAACAAATCGCACTTCAAATCAGAGGGTCAATTTGGACATATTACACAATCTGTAATAGGTAGCAAGCGCAAGTAATGTGCTGGTTGTAGAATTGTAACAATGAAACAATTACGATTGTCAAGTACGTAGGATTGGTGACTGTTACATGATAGTTGACCGAAAAGCCTGTACGGAGGCCCATTTTCTACGAAGGAAGCATCGGGAGGCAGGGAGCAGTAAAGGATCCTTGTTTCCTAGGCTGCGCGCAGAGCGGTACTAAATGAATACGCAGCAATGTAAATCGAAAAGAGAAACGCTCGGTACACCACCCCGATTCGTGAATAGCGAAGAAGAGAATAAGACAAGTACAGGACGTCAGGACAACAGCGATAGTACGAGAAATCGGAAATATTCCGTGCGCAAAGTTTCTACGGCGCGGAGCGGCTGAACTCGGGGAATTCGAGGGTGCAAGTAATCGACACCGATTCATTGCTGGTTCAGTGATGAACGGTTCAGTCGGGCCAATCAGCCGGCTGTAACCTCGCCGCGTAGAAATGCGGTTTCTTCTCTGACACCTCGGTCCACGTCCTACCACCCAGCATTCGTAACTCGCACCATCGGGACCCGGACTTTTTCCCCGAATTGCCAGCTTAAATCGCATCATCGCCGTCAATCATGCCCACATCACAATCACCTGCGCCATGACCGACCGCAAAACCCGGGTAGCCCCGGACGTCGAGAACGCGAAATCCGCGGACGCCCCCCACCACCGCTCGGATGCGAGGCAGTTCCGCGAAGCGGCACTGCTGCTCGCCATGTGGTCGATCTTGGTCATGAACGAAGGCGTGATTCGCTTCATTCAACACGGCCAGCCCGCCGCGGACAGCCTGTTCCGCGGGTCGCCCGTCCGGTTCTGGGGACCAATGCTCGGTGGGTTGTTCGAGGTTATTTTCGGGCTGTTCGGTCTGGGTGTCGGACTAGCGGGTGGGATTATGGGCTACTTCTCGAAGCCGCTCACGCTCGCCTTGCTGGTCGTCCAAACGCTGCTCGGCTGGTATGTCTTCATCGACTTCGTGATCATCATCCCCTCCTTCCGCATCGCGAACGCCGCCGCACCCATGCTGAATCTCAGCATGAGTGCGAGCAAGGCGTTCGGCGCGCTGGGCATCCTGACATCAGTCGCGTGGTGCCTCGCCCTGCAAGGCGGCCAGTTCGTGTTCATTTGCCGCCTGATGGCGTTCGGCGACAACAGCGACTTCCTGCTGCAGCGCAGCGGCGCGAAGGCGCGCGCCATATTCTGGAACGTGAACTACCTGCTCGCGGGCGTGTGGGCGACCGCATCCGCCGTGATTCTCCTCGCCAACAACGTGGGTGCGATCACGCCGGCGCCGTTCTTCGCACCACCGAACGTCGGGCGGATCCCGGTGTACCTGTTCATCACGGGGCTGCTGATGATCGTGTGGCCGTTGTTCGGCATCGTGATAAGCTTGATGAACAGGGCCAGCACGGTGAAGAAGTACGCGCTGTGCTCGTTCTTCGTGTTCGTGTTCGTCTGGGGCCACTACACTATTGGCCAGCTCGGCTACATCGCCGGCAACCCCGCGCCAAGTGCGGTGCCGGCCGCGGGCGGCGCCATGCATAACCATCTAGCGATGATGCTCACGTTCCTCCCGGTCTACTTCATGTGGAAGCAATGTGAGGAAACCGGTACATCTGTATAGGAACGCTGTACATCGAACCGAACACGAACACTTCGGACTGACTTTAACTAATCTCCTAGAGCTCTGACGAGGACTACATCGCATTTTCTCGTATCGCATTGTTTGTACAGTACACTACTAAATAAACATCAGTAGGCCACGGGGTGGGGCCCTGTTTACATCTTCTGATCTCTTTTACATCTCAAAGTAGAATAAATAGAGCGCTATGTGGGTCCATGTGTCGTGCCATTGGCTACAACGACACCACTTCTCTGTACCAACTGCGAAATTTCCTCTCGAATAGTTTCATGCAGCCGCGCATTCTCCTCATGGCTACACTCCACCTTCACCTCCACCAGCCGATGCTCCCGACCTTCCTCTCTCAACACCGTTTCAAGCTCGCGAACCGTGCCCACCCGCCGATACTTCACGCCGAACATCCAAGCCAAGCCCTCAAAACACCTGTCATGCGGCGTCTCGAACGCGGGTGCCACGCCGCGATGTTTCGCAATCGGCAACATCGCGAATATTGCACCGCCACCGTTGTTAACTACCACAACTGTAACCGGATGTCTCAGGAACCGCAGTACATGCAGCGCGTTCATGTCGTGCAGGAATGACATATCGCCAAGCAAAATGCATGTCGGCATTCCTGACATCGCATACCCGATACCCGACGACACAATCCCATCGATTCCACTCGCGCCCCGATTCGCTGCTATCCGCAACCCATTTCTCGTTCCTCCATACATGTCCACATCGCGTATCGGCATCGAGTTGCCCAGATATAGACCCGTGTCTTTCGGCAGCGCATCTACCAACGCACGCGCCAGCCATGGTTCTCGCACTGGGTTGTCGCGCTCCGCATCCATTCTCTCGTCTAAATACGACTCTATTCTTCGCGACGTCTCCAGTAACCTTCCCAATGATTTCGATTTCACGCTCGAATAAGTCTCGTTCAAAAAGGTGCCATAATCCGTGCCTCGAAGTTCGTACCACCGCGACACAAACGCCATAGGCGTGCTCACGACACGGTACGTTGCAGTGAGCATCGCGTCACATCTCGTTCTTCTCGGGGTCACCACAACATGCTGAAACCCATCGTTCCTCGCACACCGTTTCATCAACTTCAAAAACCGCTTTGACACAATACGCTCTCCAAACTGCACCACCACATTCTTCCCGAAAAATAGCGTATGCGCCACATCTGTAGCCAGTATTTGGTCGGCGTAACAAACAAGGTTCTCACAACCGTCATCAGCTATTCTCATTCCCGAGCCAACACTCGCAATCACCGGCCATCGCAACATATTCGCCAGCAAACAAACATACGCTCGGTCCTCCTCGCTCGACGGTGCACCAGGGCCACCTCCAACGAAGATCACGCCCTCACGAGCCAAATCCAAACACTCGAACGCCTCGCAATTTCCAACGCTCGTCGCAAATCCCTCACAAACCGTCAGCGGCCGAATCGAGCGAGTCCATGATTCCCCCACCCCGTTCAAACAGGCACGGTCCCAGGGCTGAACGTCCGGCGCCAGATTTTCACGAAACATGAAGTTCAAATGCACCGGCCCTGACTCGACTCCATCCTTACCTGACCCAGACATGAAAACAGCATGATCGACATCGGATAGTATTCGCCGTAAAGGGATATCTGCAGTAGGGCAAGGCATATCAGCTGCCCACTTCGTATACTCCCCAAAAATCCCCACCTGCACAATGGTCTGATTCGCGCCTACATCGCGCAATTCCGGAGGCCTGTCCGCCGTTAACAGCACCAGCGGCAGATTGTCCATGGCCGCTTCCACGGCTGCCGGTAATAAGTTCGCCACCGCCGTGCCCGAGCTCGTGATAACCGCCGCGGCACGCCCCGTTGCCCTCGCATAACCCACAGCCATGAACGCCGCGCCCCGCTCGTCATGCACTGATATCACTCTCCCACGCGCAGCTCGCAACGCTCCGACGGCCAACGGCGCGCTTCTCGATCCCGGCGCCACAAAAAAGGTCGCCACTCCGCACCGACACAGTTCATCGGCGACTGCAGCGCCCCACAACGCGTTCAGGTTCGGCTCGTCTCGCATTCTCGACGGATCGAATGTGTTCAACTCGCTCGATTCCACTCCATTTGGTTTCCCGTTAGGTACCTCGCGGCCCCCCCTATGCGACACCTCGCCCGTGAGCAAATCCGTGAACGCCGACATCTTCAACTCCGTTTCATCCCACTCAGAGCGGCACTCACTTCCACATACGATGCCGCTCCCCGCGAATGCAGTTATGTCCGCGCCATGGACTAGTGCACTTCGAATCGCCACACAAAACTCCGCCTCATCCCTCGCAATCCAGCCAAACGGTCCTGCGAACAGGCCACGGTCGAAGGGCTCCAATCTCGCCAATTCACGTCTAGTTTTCTCTCTCGGCATGCCACAAACCGCAGGCGTGGGATGCATGCATTCCAGCAACTGAAAGAAGCGTTGCGGTCCCCCATCCGACGCCAGTCGCCCTTCAATCGGCGTCGCTACATGCATCAGTCTGGGTAGCGGTAGCACCTTGGTCTCGCCCACACAAACACGGGCGCCCAATCGATCGAGTTGTTCGGAAATATGTTGCACCACTATCTCATGCTCTCGCACATTCTTCGCGCTCCACAACCCAGCCTCCTCCTCACAGCGCACCGTACCCGCGACCGCCGTGGTGTGCACCGCATCGCCACGCACGTGGAACAACCGTTCCGGCGAACAGCCGAGAAACGCCACATCGTCTTGCAATTGCAAACAAAACAGGTACGCGCCCTCCCCACCGCGATGTGCGTTCGCTTCGTCAAGGCCCGCCAGCACACGCAACGCATCATGTTTCGTGCCATCGGCGAAAAGAAACCGTTTCGCCCGAGCCAGCACAATCTTGTCGTATGCATTGGCATCCAGTTGCTGTAATATCTCGGTCATGCTGTTCGACCAAGACTCGTACGACACGATGTTCTGCACATCATGCGCAAGCGGCAGTGCGAGCGCCGCAGGTGCATTCAACGCGACCGGAGTGGCTACAATTTGTTGTAGCACGGATAATAACAGCGGCGCGTCATCACGGCGTAACATGTTGACTGCAAGCACAGGGCAGCCCTCGTTGTTCACCACGAGTTCCACAGCAGGTAGCACAAACACGAAGCCCCCGAACGGACGCCAGTGCGGCGCAAATGTCGGCGCCACGTCGTCGTGCGAGCCGTCATCGAAACGCTGCGCACCATACAAACGCGCACGCGGCGAACGAAGGAGGGATTGCAAGTAAGCTCGGTCAGCATGAGTGAGAGAATCGCTACGACACAACGCCAAAAATCCCACAGCTGCGACCTCGAGGTGGGCGGTGCGGTCACGAAAGTACAACTATGCAACACGCGTTAGCATCAACAGCAAGCACTGTTCACAACACACTGCAACCTACCTTTTGCTGATTTTTCTGAGTTCGCAACCAGGCGAGCGCGCCACGGGACCTGAGGGAGACGTGAATTTCAGCACGCGACGCCAGGTGGGCGGCCTGGGTTTGCGCGGCGACCCAGTTCGCGAGGGCCTTCGCGGCGACGGTGACAGGCAGAGGGGGAGGCATGCGTGAGGGGCGATTGAAGGCGGTGGGAAAGTTAGTGAAGGCGGCGAGTGGGGCGAAAATCGGCGTTTTGCGCCCGATATCGCATCGATGACGGATTTGCGTGATGGCAGGCCAATTATCGGATGCGCATGCTCAGCGTGGATGAATCGATCATCTGCGGAATTTCCACCAGATCGCACGAGATCAGCGTACCACCCGATTGGCTAGCCAGGATGATGCAGTTTATACAATAATAGATTTCAAATCTTGCCGCATTCCCGCCGGCAGAGCCATGCTCGACCCGACGGTGGCATGGACGCCCATCCCGCTGCCGGGGCTGACCCTGTCTGACATCCGCTACGAGGCGCAGTGCGATGGCATCGTGAAAATGACCATCTGCCGCCCGCGCGTGCGCAACGCGTTCCGCCCCCGCACCCTGCTCGAGCTCGAGGCGGCGTTCGTCCACGCGCGCGACACGCCCGGCGTGCTGTGCGTGATACTGACTGGCGAGGGCACGGCTGCGTTCTGCAGCGGGGGCGACCAGTCTGCGCGGGGTCACGGCGGGTATGTCGGTGCGGACAAGGTGCCGCGTCTGTCTGTGCTCGACCTACACATCCTCATTCGTCGCCTCCCGAAGCCGGTAGTAGCGATGGTGGCCGGCTACGCCGTGGGTGGTGGTCACATACTGCATCTGGTGTGCGACCTCACCATCGCCGCCGACAACGCGCGCTTCGGGCAGACGGGGCCGAAAGTGGGCTCGTTCGACGGCGGCTACGGCTCGTCTTATCTCGCGAGAATCGTCGGCCAGAAGCGCGCGCGCGAGATATGGTTCTTGTGCCGTCAGTACGACGCGGACGAGGCGTGCTCGATGGGGCTCGTGAACAAGGTCGTGCCACTGGCTCAACTCGAGGCGGTCACGCTGGAGTGGTGCCGACGCATACTGCAGATGAGCCCCACCGCGATTGCTTGTATCAAGGCTGCCTTAAACGCCGATGGTGACGGTCATGCGGGCCTATCCCAACTTGCCGGAGAGGCGACTCGACTTTTCTATCAATCCGATGAGGGTAAGGAAGGTCGCGATGCATTTCTCGAAAAACGACCACCGGAGTTCCGTGAAAAGTTGGGTGTCACTGACAGCAATGATGGTGCAAAACGAAAACGAGTAGCGTTTGCCGTGAAGGCGAGATTGTGATGTAGATTCTTAAAAGTCATTCCTAATTCAATCTGTGTTACTTTTCCTTGATTCCGATACAGTGCAGTACTGGTTCAAGGTGTCATCGATCGACGTCGAATGACATTGAGTCAATCAAGCACAAGCAAGTGCCGTTTCGCAACACGGCTATGCAAAATTGCAGCAGTTAAATTTGAAACCGGATGCATAGGCACGGTACCAACCGCAACGGGGGAAACGAACGAAACGGAGGCGATAAAGATAAGGATGCGTTCGGTGCGTCAACCACCGTCGCAATAATTGCCCGCCGAAAAGCGCTTTATTCGTGACACCTAGGACAACCAGCAACCAACCAACCGTACTTTACAATCCGAGGCCCACACACGGTCAGCGCGTGGAGTCGTATTCGATCGCGTGCCCGTCGGGGTGTGCGGCCTCAATCGCCTTGGGGTGCTCGTCCTTGGCGAGGTCTTGGATTTCCTGCGTCGCGGCCAGCGCTTTCCGCGTGATCCCGCTGGGCAGGTGTTCGAGGAAGAAGAACCGCTTGGGCACCATCGCGGTGGGCAGGTATTGTTGCGCGTAGTTCGTGATCATCGGCTCCGACACACGCACGCCGCGCTTCGGCACCACCGCGCAATACACTTCGTTGCCGTACTTGTTGTCTGGTCGTCCGAACGCGCGGCACACCTCCACCAAGTCGCTGCTATTGATAACACGCTCCACGTCATCCAGGTTCACAGATACTCGTTTCACGAGATAGTCACCCGCTTCCACCGACTGTGGTGGCGCCTCTATAGCCGGCGGTCCACCGCCACGACTATCCATCGCCACCTTGAGCAAATCCTTCAGGTCGTTGTCGGACCGTTTCGCGGCCACATGCGCGGCGTGTACCGCCGCGTCGATCTCCGCCATATCCACACTCATCAGCACGGGCGCGGGAGCCGACTCGCGCGCGTTCACAGCACGACGCGTCTCCTCTGCTTTCGCCAGTCGTTGCCGCAGCGCCGCCATTTCGCTCGCATGTGATTGACGGATGCCGGCCATCATTTGCTCCTGCTGCGACTCTAGCGTGGCCAGCCGGTCCATGATTCCCTTCACGTTCGCACCCGGCCCCTTCTTCCCATTTGCCTGCCTGGCAGCCATGACGATGATCGGTTGTCGTGAGGAAGTGCGGGATGGCGGTGCCGCGGGCGTTCTACGGATAAGTGCCGTGCGGTACAGTGGTTTACAAAAGCGTGGCGCTCACAAATTGGTACTTCCGAATGCATTACAGTGTGCGTGCAGTTTCAAATTGCGTGCCGTTTTTTTCTCTTATTTTCCTCGTGAACGTTGTGCTTTTTAAAAATCTTCTCACGCAGATCCGCTCACAACCTCGGTGCCGCTGCATATTTGCCATGGTGGCGCGCAGCCTCTACATAATGCGGTAACGTACTTGCGCAGACGGTACAAACGTGCACTCATGTACCTTTCCTGCACCAAGATCGTTCGTTCGTGCGCGCCTCGTTTTGCGGGCTGATTCCTAACTGAGCACGATCTACAGTCGCCCTCTTCCTCAACAACACTCTTGTGAAATGTGAAACGAAACTGTACCACTTTCGGATTCGACCCATTGCCCAGCGTGCGGTGCGAAGGTCGGCTGCTCAATACCATTAGTGTAACACTCTTACAGCACTTGAGCAAGAAGGTGAGAAGATGCCGTGCTTTGGTTGGTACAGGATAAAGGTACAGTACGGTACGCTTGCCTGGCAAGAAATGCAGTATCTCGGCAATACTTTCGTTATACTCAAGCACCGTATCTTCAGTTGACGTATGGCATCCTTTAACTACGGCACTACAGCACTGTAGCTGTGGGACGCCCGAGGGTTTCTAAAATGGATTATGCAAGTTTATACTGTAGGGTTTTAGGTGCCGTAACCGAAATGAGGTACAGTACAGGTAAGGAATCCAGGGCGGGGGTGGTACAGTACGGTAGGTCCGATGCCGAATGAGAACCTCAAACTGCGCACCGGCTCGACAAGCGGGAATGAACAAGACGTCGAACCAGGAAAACGAATTACGATACGTCCGTACAAAGTGGAGGACCGCGAGGTAGCGTTGGACATGTGCGTTAAAGGAGTATTCGAAAATGTCGACCGTGTAGAGAAACCTGTGCATTGGGAGGACCTTCACACGTTTGTTGAATATGTGACGCCGCGGTTCGATGATGTTCCGACGATGGTTAAGGCGAAAAATAGTACTGCGGTTGATGGAAATAGCGCGATTGTTGGCACTATCGGACTAAAGTTCAGTGATGACGACAAGGCTAACAGACGCGCGGAGCTAGTGCGCATGACAGTGGCGCCCGAGCGCCGTGGCGAAGGCATTGGGAAGTTGATGCTTGAGCACTTGATCGAGTACGCACGAGCGCGGCTTCAGTGCAAAGAAATACACCTCACGTCGGTCCGAAATCTGTCTGCGGCGTATCAGTTGTACCTGAAATATGGGTTCGTAGAAACGCGAGTGTTGAAAACTGGCAATGCACAGCTCGACGCGATGGACATGGGCTGGCTGTTCGAGATGGTGAAACCACTCAATTAGTGTTCGACTACTGTAGTGACCGGAATCTTGTATTTTTGTTGGCTGCTATGGCGACGATACGCCTTCACCGCTTCAAACGGAAATCTACAGTGCTGTAGTTGACCACCGTACTCCGGTGTGTACAGTACACTTCCCAACTTGATAAAGAACTGAGGGAATGAATGTCATCGCCAATATTTTTCTGGCTCATGTCCAATACATTTCGCGAGTCTGTATAGATTTCGAAATGAAAGCATTAAAAAGTGCAAGCGAGCGAACGAACAAGCTCCGGCTCGGATGCATCACCTTACATCCCATGTCGCTCGTTGATTCGAATTAACTTTAAAACGAAAACTTCACCACTGTTTGGTTTCTTCAAGTCCGACCAAGCCTTCCTATCGTGGTTCAATTGATGTTCCTATTGGGGAATTATGGGCTCGAGGACGTGTTCTAGGACAAGATACTGCGCCAATTGACTCAAATGTGACGCTCAATCGAGCATGTGGTGAGGAAAACGGTAGGGTTTGCAGCGTTCTGAAGGTAATTTACAGTTCGTACTGTACAGTACATCCAAGTTACCGGCCCATTGCTTGCACCACCACCTCGAGCGAACTGTGACATGGTCGACCCAGGAAATCAACTGGGAGAGATGGTGTCAAGCACGGCGACAGAAAATCAGAGCAAAGACGACGACGCTTCAAAACGTATTGAAATACGCAAGTACAAAGCTGAAGACCACGGCGCCGCGGTTGAGTTGTGGGTTGCGGGTATGCTCGACGGGATTGACAAAAAAAGGTACCCCAAAACTTACGGGGAGGGTACGAAGTGGTGTGAGTTCGTAAGGCCTCAATATGACGATGTGCAATCCATGGTCGGCGCAGAAAACGGCGGGTGTCTGTTTTCTGCAGTTGATGGGCTAGGAACGATTGTTGGGCAGATAGGTCTCAAAGTCAGCGACGAAGACAAGCGTCACCGTTCTGCAGAGCTGGTGCGCAATGCAGTGGCCAACGAGCGTCGCGGACAAGGCATAGGGCGGTTGATGCTGATGTTTATAATCGAGCATGCCCGCGTAGAGTTGAAATGCGATTCCATTTGGTTGGAGACGGTAAGTTTGCTGGGGACGGCGCAGAAAATGTACATGAAATACGGATTCAGGGAAACAGGACGAGAGATTAGAGATGTCGGGGAAACGCCCTGGTGGGTTGTTCGCATGGAGAAGAGGTTGAACGAGTAAATTCCGGCGGGAGTTATATAGAATATGTAAATAATATCATAATTCATGAAAAGGTAAGTTAGAATCATACTAAACGACTACCGCTTACATTGCCGAAAAAGTCCAATTCTCGAACAATTGCAAATCATACAAAAAGGCCAAAAGTTGTTAATTACCAATGCAGTAAGGCCCTGTTCTCACGAGAAGGGCTGTGTGATTTAGTTGGATGAATCGATGTAGCTCACAATCGGCAGCAGCGTAGTAGAATGAGCTCAAAGTTTCAACGACGCATTCGAAGTCGTCATGGCAGCTTCGAGGACACCTCGCCCCAGGTCAGTTTTCCACGGGCGCAGTCGCCTGTCGGTTCGGTTCTTCTCGAAGGAGCCACGAGTACTATCAGCTCGATAGTCGACATCCCCGAGTACCGGCTTGTGGCTGTTGCGAGCCATGACAACAGCGTGCGCGTGTACTCACTCGAGACCAGCGCCGCGCCGCGCGTGGTGTTCCGCCAGCACATTGACCAGGTGCGCGGCGTGGCGCACCTGTGCAGCGACGTGATGGTGTCGGTGGCGGACGACCGCACCGTGATGACGTGGGGCGTGACGGACGGGGCGCCCATCGACTCGGCGCACCTCGAGAACTGGGCGCTATCGGTGGCGCGCATCGACGACACACGCTTCGTCGTCGGCACCACCGAGGGCGAGTTGGTGATATTCTCGCACGAGAACGGGCACAACCTGAAGCAAGTGCGGTACCTGTTCAAGGCCATCACCGACTGGGTGTTCCAAATCGCGGTGCACGACAATGTGGCGGTGTCCTGCTCGCACAACAAGGTCGTTGCGCTGTGGAACACACGGAATTGGAAACGGATTTGCGTGCTGCAGCACGACGAATGGGTGAAGTGCGTCGCGGTGAGCGAGCGCTTCATTGTCGCCGGGTGCTACAACGGCAAGCTGTTCGTGTACCGCAACGCGGCCAAGTTCACACTTAGCACGACCCTGCACACGAACTCTCGCATCCAGTCCATGCAGTTCGTGGACCCCAACACGCTGGTGATTTGCGGTGTTTCTGGCACGGTTAGCATTGTTTCGGTGGCCGACGAGCACGGAATCGCGGAAATAATCGTCAAGGTACCAAAAACACTGTGGGCGATGCAAGTCGCGCATACGGGTCAAATACTTGTGGGTGGGAAGGACGGCACCACTTCGCTTGTCTCGCTACCCCCTCAAATAGAACGCATGCTACAAAACGATAACGTAAGTGTTGACTGTATAGACCCTGACGAACAATATGAAACTAACGCAGTTGATGGCAGTAATGAAGACGACGGCTCCACTCTCGTGGGTTCCGCCGTGACAAGTGAACACCTATCCGAGGCGACCTCCACCAGGAATGTCGAAACTCACGGGGATAGTGCCCAGTATGTGCCTGAAACACAATCACAATATCGAGGTGCATGTTGCATACATGTGGAATTGGACCGATGGAAGTCGATGCGCTTCAATTGTCGCACTATCGGGTCGTTGAGTGCCGAAGAATGTGCCCGGTTTATTGCGGCATTTCTGATAAAGTTTGACTTGCGACGAAGCGAAAACTTCAACCGAATCAAGGAATATCTTGTCGCGTCATTCGAGCACAATTTCGTAGACGGGGACGTGCTAGTCGGGTTATCGCGTAAAGGAAAGAGGCGGCAAGCAAAGAAACTTCGAGTGAAAATACTAGCCGCAGTGATGGAATCAGAAGGTGTCGGAAAGCGTCTAGGATTAGAGTATCGTCTTGACCTCCTTCTCGAAAGGCTGCGCAAATTAGAGCCGGCAGGCCAAGGGAGTGGATGTATTCCACTGTTTGGCTGTTTTCTGAACTCAGCAAAAGCGAAGCGTTGGAGGTGAAGTCAGTGATTGATGATCAAGGTTTAGCCGAAAAAAAGTACAAGCCGCGGTGTTGCAAGCGCGCGCCTAGAATTTATTGCACTATCTATTCTACAGTTTTAAGGAATACTCGAAAACGATTGCGTAATATAGGCTCGTGTGATAACTACACGGCATGAGAGAGAAGAGGAGTGCTCTCGTTGTCCTCCTCGTCGCCATCCAATTTGTCAATGACCACCTCAACAACATTTTGAGCTCTTGTCACTACCCATCCCTTGATACGGTCATAATACCCAATTGTCGCCGTCAAAATCAGCCCACCAATAAACACCAACACCACATTCACCCACACAATTCCTGATGTACTTTTGATTCCGAGGAGCGAGCACACAATTGAGGGAATTGCGAAGGATACCGGCGTCGTTACTGTCGCAGTTATCGCTGTTAAAACATCAAACGCTTGTTCTAGACCCGAATGAATCAACTCCGGAATTTTTTCCGTCACATCTTCTCCATCGAGTGAAACTATTTCCCGTGTCTTCGACAAAACTGTCTCAATTCCTGTCTTACGTTTCTGCAGTACATATGACCCTGTAACAGCACTTGCGATTTGTCCTCCCGCAAGTACAAGCTTGGAATTCAACATCGATATTATCGATAGTATCAATCCCCACAATGTCATCACTACCGCTGCAATTCCGAATCCTGCATCCAGGTGCTTATCCGCAATTTCAACAACTGCACGAATACGGTCCTGTGTGCGCTTTGCTTTCCGTACTTTCGCTACTGCCTCTCGCGTTGCTTCTACTGGGTTCGTAGTTATTGCCTTCGAAACATCCTCGACAATATCCTCAACAAAATCCATGTGTTTCGTCAAACGTCCAACAACTGGCAATTTGCCTACCTTTGACATCACTCCGCTTTCAATCACATCCTCAACCTTATTTGAACTCTTCAATGACGAGACGATGCTGTCGGTCAGACTGGTTTTCGATAATTTCGACACGCCACTTTCGATTTTCTTTTCGACCTTTGCGACAAGTTTCGTCCATCCTAAGCCGCGATCGTAGTTTGCTGCTGATCCTGAGGGTTCCGGCCCTTCGGTGATCTCATCTACCGTCTCCGTGGCTTTCTCGGATACCACCGCCTCAATTTTTCGAGATTCTCTTGGTTCTGAAGCTTCTGGGCTTTCATCGACAGGTTTCACAACCGTATCCGGTTCGACAGTCTCAACTGCAGATGATTCCGCAGGTTCCGATGGTTCTGTGCTCGCCACAATGGTTCTTGTAACCGTGTGAGACATGACTTCTTTGATTTCAGGTGTCTCCGTTCGTTCTGACATTTCCACGGTATCATCAACTGTCGTCATTACGTTTTCAGCTTCGGGAGATTCTACAATCTCTGGTGTCTCAGTACTCTCCTCGACAGTTTCTCCAGTTGCCTCCGAGGGCAACGCTTCAAAAACTGGTGATGCTGTGGCTTCTGAGGCTTCTGTGTTAATCTCAAGCGGTTTCACACCCCTATCTGATACCACTACCTCAGATTCTTGTAATTCTATTGGTTTGACAGGCCCAGCAGTACTCTCAACCGTTTCGGTCACAATATCAGGTACGGTTGTCTCTGGTTCTGGAGATTCAGCAGGTTCGACCAAATCAGACGTATCATCAATAGCCTTTGCAGCTGAATCAGATGCAACTGCCTCGACTTCCAGTGGTTCTGCTTGATCAGGTGACTCAACAACATCGTCCACT
>JAAUYH010145077.1_pt1 | contig 20326 bp, 15 predicted proteins | sample 7278061 | NCBI WGS metagenome assembly JAAUYH01 (sample SAMN14350203, study PRJNA611818) | marine sediment metagenome | isolation source: surface marine sediment (0.6m) | place: French Polynesia: Moorea | collected 2018-08 | reverse complement strand
GTGTAGAAATAGTTTCGTAATTTCTTGTTTCGGAAGGAAAATGACTAAATATTTTAGATCAGTGGTTGACAGGATATTAACGGATTTTGATCTCATAGACTGCGATTTCTTCATCTCTACCGCTGCTGAGATTCTTTGCAAGCCTCTCGGCTGGTCTACTCATGTTTTAATTGACGATTTAGAGCACTATTTGGTGTTTCTCCTAAGGTATGTGTACAAGTTTGGGAATTATTGGCTAACAAAATACCGCAATCATTTTTGCCTAAACATTTATTGTGGAGTTGTCTTTTTACGAAGTCCTATTCAAATGAAACTGTGCTAAGTGCTATGACTGGAGTTGACGAAAAAGCTCAAAGGTAGTACATATGGGTTATTATAAAATCTTTGGCTCGTCTGCGTATTGTACGTTTATTATTTCATTAAACCACTAATACTAACTTTTTGTAGATAAAATGGAATGACAGATTGCGAGAGAAAAATTTCTTTGGGTGCTATGTTAGTGTTGACGGAACTGACATACAAGTCTATGAACCTACACCATTTTCAGGTAAATGGTATGGACATAAATTTAATTCTGCCGGTTAAAGATATGAAGTCGGGGTGAGTATCGAGAAAGGAAATTTAGTTTGGGTGAATGGGCCATATCCATGCGGGAAATTTCCAGATGTGGCTATATTCAGACTTCGCTTGAAAAAACTTTTATCTCAAGGGAAAAAGATTCTGGCAGATAAAGGGTATCCAGATGAACGATGCCTTAAATCGCATGAAGTTCCTGCCGAGTACAAGAGTTTACATGAGGAAATTAGAGCACGCCATGCATCGGTCAACAGGCGATTCAAGCAATTCTCTATATTAACTGCTACATTTCGACATTCTTTAGACTTGCACGGGTATGTATTTCACGCTATTGCTAATTTGACGCATGTTGCTATACAACTAGGAGAAAATCTTTTCGAAAAGAGTTGGAATAAATGGATTTCCCTCTTCTTTTCGATATATATTTCCCTCATCTCCCTGTATTCGTCTCGCACGATACACTTCAGTGGGAGCCACGGTATTGCATTCCATGCGCAATCGAGCATGCCGCAGCGAAGAAATCGTCGCAACTCACCTTGCGGTCAAAGCCACCCATGAAATCGGCCATCATTTGCGCGGTGATATCAGCTAGGGCAAATCTTCGACCATCAACGTGACCTTTCAGCTTCAATTCTTTGTACGCATGACGCAGGATGCGAGTCGCATATTCGACGCCAACACGAGTTCTGCCCGAATTCATCGCATTGAACATTTCCGTATAGAATTGTTCCAAATATTTGTCATCATCAACCGTCTTACCAACCTGCATGATATTGCGGAACACGGCAACGAACGCACTCTCGTCAACTTTCAGCCCTTCCGATACCCACACGAAGTTCGCTTCGAAATCGTCCTCGCTCACATTGCCGTAGACACCCAAAATGTCAAGTATGGTGTTGAGGGCATCGGTGGCATTGGCAATCGTCAACTCACTCTTCCCCTTCGCTAACGAATACGCTTTGAATTGATGCCTCACCGCATTCTCACGCTGTGCATCACTAACCGGCAATGTATCCACATCAATGCATTCGGTAGATGCAATAGTGGACCCTGCAACCGACGGTTCGGACGGAAGACTGAACGGGCTCCGTAGTCTAGCATGTCCATTCGAAGTTGGCGTAAACGCTTTCGGCATAAGAGGCGAAGGTGAGGAGGACGCCGCAGACGACCCAAAGTATCCTCTGGGCACCATCGCGCGTTCCGTCGGATGGTTGACGAACCTCTCCACCGACATGGGCGCAGGGGCGAGGGATTGTTGCAGGTGAGGAATGTCATACAGGTGGACGGCAAATGATTCTACATCCCCAACGGCGAGCTTCATCGAACTGAGCAGAGTGTACGCACTGGTTTTGATGTTCAGTTCAAACATCTTGATGAGTTCACCAGAAGGAATCCGATGAAGCATAATCCAATGGGCACCACCGGACAAGAGAATGTTCGCCTTCGGAATGATACGAACAAATCGTACACATGTGTCATGTTCGCCGATTTTGGCGACACATTTTCCACTGCCAATATCGTACACTCGAATCGTCGTGTCGCGCGAACAGGTCACAAAATAACGTCCGTCGTGCGTGGCGCATAGAACGGGGCTCTCATGGCCCTGATATCGTTGAATTGTTGTCATGTCGGCGAGACTCCACAACTGCGCGTTCGTGTCCGTCGACCCAATCGCAAGTGCTTTCCCATACCCGTTTGTTTCGCATAACGAAATCGAGGACACTCCCTTCGAGAACACTTTGCGAAAATGCGCCACTGTTCTCACACTCCCACCACTCCAAGCGATCTTGGTTAAATTCCCGAGGGTGTCGCCGACAATCGCGGTCGTACCGCTCAGTGCCGCAACAGAACGAAAATCAGCGGGAAATGGGCGCGATTTCGCCACCACTTAGCCGGTTATACCCAACACTTGCACACACTTCTCGTACACAACCACCACGGTGCTGTCGTTCACGGCATCGATATCGTAGATTTCCGCACCGAAACCGGATATGGTTCGAATGCAACGCGATTCCGAGGGCGACCAAACCCTCACCTTTTGGTCCGCCGATGCAGTCACTAGCGTCCCATTATCACCCACCTCGACGATTGCACGAATCCGCCCGCTGTGACCTCGCAACGTGATCGACGGTCGCACCACCATTGCTAACAGACATGCGAATCTGACGAGGTTGCAATTGCACGGTGGCAACGTGTGAGTGAATCCTTTAAATCATTCGGGTGCATGCGAGATTGATCCATGGAGAATAGGAAGTGCATGGAAGCACAACGTCCCACGTCGAAAGTCTGCAACTGTATGAAATCTGCCTTACAGTATCTGCTGTAAGAGTTCTGAAAGTTATCCCGTTGTCGATGTGCAGTCGGGTCGAGGTGCTGGCAATCAGAGGAGATATGAATGTTACGTTGCTAAACTAATTTAGTAATTACTAGTAACAATATATAACGCCTAGTAAACAATTGCTAATGTTATAAAAATAAATTAATTGCCTCGATACGGAAATCTACAAGGAGAAAGCGGGCCTAAAAACCGCATGTTTGCATACAACATAATTTCATAGATAATATGTGCTGTTTTGTGGTCTAAATCCTGAACTATTGAATCTGCATGTTATTTTATGCCTCGTTCAGTTCAATTGTGTTCTCATTACTGTCTCCGACAATCAAATTATCAAATTCCTGGTTAATTTGTAAGATCCGAAAATTGCAATTTTGAGAACTCTGATATTTAACTCCCCGTAGTTCATTTCAATGTTAGCAACCTGGGCTATTCCCTAACTAAAATAATGACAACTTAGTTACTGTTTTACGTATCACTCAGTAACTTTTGAAACATAAATAGCAAGTCTATGCCGAGGGAGGTAGATTAGTGAATTTCAATTTGAATAAATTAGTGAGATGCTGGGAGGGCAGCGGATCGCGTTGAGTATTGTTCTAACAGGCGTACCAAATCGATTGCGTACAATTTTTTTTGTATCTCACACATGTTGGATAAGCCTAGAGAATATAGTTGAAAAATTGCAACCTCCCCGAGAAGACGCAAACATAAGACAGTGCACTTAGAAACTCGTATCTTTTCGTGGAATTGCCAAAGAAATAGAGCATAACTATTACATTACTTTGATCATTAGTTTGTTTTTCTTGACCTTATTGTGTTTCGCGTTGTACCTATTAACCAATCTAAAACAGCATTTTTTATTCTTGTGCTCGGGAACAGAATCAGAAGTTGATTGCTCCGACTATTAAAAGTCAGCATGATATGGCCGAAATTTCGGAGGAGAAAATCGAAAAGCTGGAAAAGAATTGTTGTGGTACAAAAATTCGTATTGAAATTGACTGAAGGTGGTGAAATTAATAGCTTAGATATTGAAGAATTTATGGATCGCCTTGAATTCTAGAAATGTTAAAAAATCAAAGTTCATTGACGTTGAGGCCAGGAGGGTTAACGCTTCAGGGACCGAAGTTCTTTACATTTATGATCATTTGGAATTCGTTTGATAGATCTTTTTTGCTTATTATTGAACTGCATTTTCGATCTTATGCGTCTCTGATACTTCAAGCAATAAAATTTTCATCATATCTATTTAACGATTTCAAAATATTGTATTCCGTATGTATTCAACCAAATCGATTCATATTCCTTTGCTTAAGCCTTTCTGAGATTGTAAATGTCGATTAATAGTATTCTGTATTCAACCAAGCATAGAAATACGATAGATTGAAATACTGCTCTTGAGTTAATCTACGTAGGAGTTCTGATTTTTCTTCCTGATAGTTTTCAAAAAGAATGAGACGTTTCAAAATCTGCATCGAATCTATGCGATTATGCACAGAGTTCTACATGTGATTCAAATCGTGCAAATTGTTTAGATTTCGTTGCATATCAACTTAGCGTTAAGTTTTCTCATCTTATTCTAGCATGAAAAATACATCTCCAAGCTGCGATGCTAAATCTGTGTAATTTTCCGATGAAGTGTCTGCATGGATCAGTATTCAGCTGTATTTAAGTCCATATTTCGATATTTGAGTTCGCATTCGCCTCTTCCATACATTTTGGAATAAGTCATAGAGTCATTTCAACTCTTTTTCGGTTTTTTTATTCTCTGTGCCTGAATATAGCTGGTTCATGTTGAAACTTAAATCTCGCAGAGTGCATTTACTAATGTATAATGCTAGTCTTCGGTACGAAGAAAAAGATTTAGGACTTCGGGAGACAATTTCACATTGTGTATTTACAATACATGTGCTTTTGTTTAAGTATAGAAATCTATTTCTTCCCTGACGAATGGTTATGAATTTGGGATTTATCCTTCTATACTTTCCTTTATCTAATCGTTTTGAGTATTTTAATATGTGTTTTTTGCTTGACCTTCTCTGAAACGGATGTGATGCTATCATTGACTCGTGTAAATAACATTGCTTCCAGTTTCTTATTGGACTCAAATTGAGAAGCATCATGAGCATTAATTTCTATTTCAAAGGAATTGATTACCAGTCTTATTTCTAGTGTACCAAATTTATTTCGAAGCAGAGTATGCCGATTTCTATAGAACTACATAGTATTATCTTGACTTCCTACACAAAATAGACGTCTATTTCAGTTCTTTCGGAGGGATTAGAAAAAGTTTCGTTAATAGTCAGTGTTTTTAGACACTTATGCTTGGCATATCTCTGTTGTAAATCCCAGTAGTCTGTTTCCAGAATGGAAAGAAAGCATAATTTGATCAGAAAATCTTGTTTTAACTGATAAATGTGTGATTATTTTTCTCGCAATCTCTGCACCGAACAGTTTGAGCCGAAGTTCAATTGATAAATTAAATTTCATTGCATTTATTCCTATTTTCTAGCCTTCAGTGTATCAACGAATACATGTTTGTTTTGTTGAAAGAACATTGGTTCATTGATCCAGTTATTTTCTTGATTTAAGCTTCTTTGAGGTAAATAATCTGCTTCAAATTGTTTTACTAAACCTTTTAGGAAATGTTTCACAGAAATTTGGTTCCGTCAGTTCTGTAGGATCGCCAGTGTTGGGATAGACTTTTATTGTTACTGCATAGATGATTTTTGGGTTACGATTTTACTGTATTCAATTTTTTCGTATGCTAGTGCGGGAGTTTGAGTTTTCAAAATTCTGAATCATTATGTACCAATTGTTTACCCCTCGGTTCCGAATTAGGCGATCCTTTCGCTGAATTTTGATGTTTCGTTTTAATTGATCTACTTCTATACAGAACGAGAAGAAACATGATTTCTATGATTCTACTGTTCTCTCACTACATTTACAGCTAAATTATGTACAGCTGGGTCGCATTTTTCATCATAGCTTGGATTGCCTACCGCACGAAGGTTTCCAGTTTTTTGAAGAATGTTCCCTCTCAATTTGTTTTCTGTACGCAGACGGAGCAATTAACAGGCTACACTCCTTCTCTCTAATCAGCTAGCACTTTTTAGGCTTATCGAACATTCTTACTACGGAGGAATGTTAAGGCTGCCTGTATTGCAGGTATATGTTTTACGACAACAAGACCACTTTCCAAAGCAATTTTTGAATCACAATTCTATCGGCTGCCAGAATGATTAAAAAATATTTTCTATTTCGTACATGGTGAAAACAAAGAGGACAAGCATGTCTATGAAGTTTGGAAGTAAAAGAATTCAAAGCATCCTTAATCCTGCCCCTAGCAAAAGAGGGTCGATTAATTCTGAACGGAGGAGTATTTTTAAGATTTCGAAAAAGATCGAGAGTGGGATGATACTTTCGTTTTAGCAGATTTTTGATATTCCTTGCTTTCTAATAATATTATAATTGTACTCTGATACCTTGATACAAAATATCTAGGGTCTCCTCTCTCTCTGCTTTCCATGTATACTAGGACTTTGTACCCCGACGTGAAAAATAGGCTAGGATTTGAGGTTGTAAAGGCTTTTCTGCAGTTTCGCACTCATTTTTCCGACTAGCTCATTGTTTTTATCCCTTTTATTGACCATCATGATTTTTCTGCGTATAGAAAGATGCCAGTAGGGATCTGGGATTCGGTAGTTCAGTATCACTTCGAAGACTAGCAGAATTCGAGATAGTCTTTCGAGAAAAACAGTCGCTGTAATACACAGTACGCAAATTGAAAGTGGATATTCGTCGTTAACTGTTGTTGCTCGGATTTTTTTCTTATTTTTTCTTGATCTTTTTGATACCCCTGGAGTTTTCTGTTAGTTATTTGGGTATCGGATTCATTCCCTACATTTCTTGTAGTTTAATAAATATTGGTCTTAGTGGTGTATGGCATTTTCCTCCTGTGCTTATAGAATTTAGCGTTTAATTCCAACTGGTGTACAGATTAGTACATATTAAGTTGTCCTTGATTGTAGATAAAGTTATGATAACTGATTGTTTCGGCCATATCTAAGATTGCCCGGAAGAACTCCGTTTGATATGGACCACAGTTGCATGAATTCTTTCTAGATACATTCAATGTTTCTGCTTGAAATTGAGCTGCTTTGGTCACAGCACATAGCGAGGTTTATTCTATATAAATGATATCAATCGACTTCTCTGAAGAACAGTACATGCACTGGAATACTGGAGCTCGCTTTTTACAAACTAACGAGTCTGATTGGTTATGAAATTCACTCTATGTAACGTCTGTGCTATTCAAACTAAATTGATTAGCTTCCCTCGCAGTTATTAGTTTCAATTCTTCGACAATTTTTCATCGCCATTTGTAGATCTCTTGATGCAGCAGGTGTTTGGTACAGCTTAAAATAATAGAATGATCAAGCATGTACCGTTGATCCATGTTTGAACACATATACATCTGATAAATTAATGATAGAAAATTGTTATCAACTGTACAAGCTCTAAAATTCTTTTGGTTTCGTTTTGCTGATTTTCTAGGTCCTTTTTGTGGTTTAAATACAATTTTTGTGGATTATTGAGTCTTTCGATATTTCATTATCGAAGACAAATGTGGAGATTCGACCGTGTACTCGAAAATTGACCTCATCTCTCTGATTAATGAATATATATAGTTCAACTATTACTTTTATTCGGAAATTAGGACGGATATGGCGAAAGAAGAGCATAAAAAGCAACGTGGAATACAGCGCGGCTTACGAACGGAAAAAAATACAATGAAGTCAAGAGAAAACCTAAATTGGGATCACTTTATCGCAAGCGCAGTACCTACTGAATGGCCTGAAGACGAACAAATGCGCACAGGACTTATTTCTACGTATTAACTGGGAGGCGTCGGTTGGTGCTACAAGTAGTCCGACTTAACATATCCAACAGGCAAAATCGTGAACTGGTTGACCTCGCTAACACGAAACGACTATGGAAATTTTCAATTGAAATGACGGTACGAGCGGAAACGCTTCCTGGGGATTATTGGCAAAGCAAATTTTATAAATTTCCTTCCTGATGACGATCCATTAGTAAAGCATCAATTTTTTTGTTACAGTTGCAAGCTTGATGCCTACTTCTGTATTCATCGATTGGCATCATTGTATTTCATCGAATATTATCTCTTGTAGAATCTTGATATGGTTTACGTGTATAGAAATTTTAGGGAAGGTTAAGTTCACGATAAGCACTCAAATATTTGTCGCTTTCATTTACATTTCTTTCATTACTGCACTCACTCTAACAGTGATTGAAAGCTAATATACAAGAGACGTACAAAACGGGTTCCTCTAATTATAATTGTGAAATACAATCATTTTGACAACAGTGAAAAGCAAATTTTCGTTCAGCGACTTCAGTAAGGATAACTGCAATCGACATTATGATAGTAAAACGAACTGAAGATAATTTCACTGTTGTGAACATAGATTATTTCAGGCGAAACGGAGAAGGAAAAGCGGATTTCACAGTCAGCTTGACAGTTTCGCGTTGATGGCTTAGTCCACAAGATACACGTGGAAATAAAATCGCAGGAGATTATACAAAAATAATGTCGATTTCATGCGGCTATAATTAAGTTCCACAAAAAAATGGCATCATGTATTTTCTTGCCTTGATGAAAAAAGCACTGTCAAAAGTGAAGGTTTTTCCGGGGTCCCATTTCAAATACTCCTGGTAATAAAATTTGCAGCTTGTCTTTGTCAGGTTGCGAAGTGAAAGTGTATTGGATACGCCTCTATTCCCTTTGATTCATTTTTTATTTGGTTTTAATGGTTGACATTTTCAATCTGCACTTATTTTTTTGATTTTCTAACCAGTACTAGCTCGTTAATGGTGTCACAGATTCTGCGACTGCCATGTTTAGTCAAGAAAGTTGGCATCCATACAATACATTTCAGATAGCTCGCGGAAATAGATTATAGTCTATCCATATCATAGTTCTGAATTGGACGATTTGACAGAAAAACGTATATCCAGTCCATCCTGAACCGGAGCAACTACAGAAAGGCTGTTAATATCGAATTCTACTGCATTTGAAGTTCCTTTTCAAAATCGCACACTGCACGGCCAATGCAGGACCAGTCACAACACCAATGAAATACAAAAACTTCATTTCTGTGATTTGACCAACGTCAGAGAACGTCTTATGGCTGACCCTTAGTGATTGCTTTTTTATGCAGAAATTTTCTTGTTGTATTTCGTTTCGTCTCAACCCACAACTAATGACAATACAGCATATTAGATAACTCAATGGGATCAATTTGAAGTAAACCAATGATTTTGCTTGCCTGTAGATGGAAATTGACACTATCGCACATTTTCGACTCAAGATTAGGGGGATCCAGGAATTGCCTGACCGCTAGACTGCCAGATTGGCAGCCAATGAAAGGTCATGTTTCAGAGTTCACGATCTGGCAGTCTGGTTGGGATCACGTGCCGCTCGCCAGACCTCCAAACTAACGGAGCCAATAGGAAGACTGTGCAGGATATCGACGTAGAAGCTCGACTCATAAATGCATTTTGCATCCAGGTATTTGCTTCAATACGCTACTCAAAAGTTGACAAGTCACGTGTGTATGTCATTGATCCGTGTCTTATCTGTAGTGCACTAGAAAACGACAACCAGTTGAAAGTACTCAGCTCGGCTGTTCATTGGCTTCAAATCTAGCAGTCTAGCGGTCTGGCAAATTCCTGGATGCCCCCATTGTATCAAATGCACCTCGAGGAGTTTGACCCAACAGTACAAGTACCTCTTCAGACCCAGGGCATTACCATTTTGCTGCATGGTGTTCAGGGTAGATAAGAGTTGTTGGTAGCGATTTCTATCCGCGTCAACATCATGAGACCCGACTTCAAGCGATGGTGGTGACATTAGGTTGCACCGTTGAGTCACGGGGCGTATAAACGAAATATGACTGGGGAGGAGAGTGTTTTGGGATAGCATTTCGCGTCGCTTGCACGGTTGAAAGCGTTTTTCACGGCCACATCTTCAAACAACTCCAATGCGCATCGTGTGCCCGTAAAGGTGTGCCTCCTGATTTTCGACGTCGACGGTGCCAGCGCACAATTGTGTGTTGAGGCGGCGAAGGAGAACGTGAAGTGACAGAATATGTAGATTCGGCTGATACCCTTGGACGGGAACAAGCTGGCGAAAGATGCGATGTTCCCCAAGGTAGGCGTGGTCGTGATAGCGAAGGTACTGCACAACCATGGGGTAGAGCAAAAAACCGGATTTGATGCGGAAAGCGTATGCGGCATTGGAAGAAGGCGGTCGATTCGTCGCAAGTGAAGTATTTCTCGATGACGAGCGTCGAAACTCAATCCTCGGACTCACGAGATTACTCAACATGTGACTAATACGGAGGGCGGGTTTGATTACTCAGTGAAACAATTTGGCACATGGATAACCGAAGTTGGATTCGCAGCGCGTCACCGTTTCGACCTTCTACACCCTATCCATGCAGTTGATCTGTACAGTACAGGTGAATTTAGTTTCAGCAGATTTCTTAATCTACTGCATTGTACGATATACTTCTGGAACACCAGCCTCAAGAACGAATTTGTGGATGCTATCGCAGTCATAACCACATCACAAGGGTTGTGATTCATCTTTGTACAGAAATTCCTGCTTGAGCTGATTCCAGCTTAGTGTGCCCACAAGCCATATCCGTATCGCACGTAACGCTTCAGTTGAAGCCACGGTATTGTATCCCATGCGCAATCGAGCGTGCCGCAGCGACGAAATCGCCGCAACTCACCTTGCGGTCAAAGCCGCCAATGAAATTGGCCATCATCTCCGGAGTGATATCCGCTAGAACAAATCTGCGCTCATCGACATGGCCCTTCTGCTTCAATTCTTTGTAGGCATGGCGAAGGATACGAGTCGCATACTCGACCCCAACAAGAGTGCGACCGAAATTCATCGTGTTGAACATCTCCATGTAGAATTGCTCCAAATAATCCTCGTCGTCAACCGTTCCCCCAACCGCCATGATGCTGCGGAACACCGCGACAAACGCGTTCTCGTCAACTTTCAGCTCTTCTGATACTCGCACGAACGTCGCTTCGAACTCGTCCTCGCTTACTTTCCCGTCCACGCCCAATATGCCAAGCATGGTGTTCAGCGCATCGGTGGCATCGGCAATCGTCAGCTCACTCTTCCCTTTCGCCAAAGAATACGCTTTAAATTGATGCCTCACCGCGTTTTCGCGATGTCCTTCGTTAACTGGCAAGGAATCGACATCAATAAGGTCGGTAGGTGCGGTAGTTGAGCCTGTAACCGACGGCTCGGAAGGAAGGTTGAACGAGTTTCGCAGTCCAGTGTGACCACTCGTAGATAACGCACTCACATTCTGCACACGAGGTGAGGATGAGGAGGACGCTGCAGACGACCCCACAAATCCGCTGGGCACGATTGCACGTTCCTGTGCGTGGTCGACAAATCTGTCCACGGAAATGGGCGCCGGGGCGAGACATTGTCGAAGGTTGGGGATTTCGTACAGATGGACAGCGAATGTATCCATATCGCCAACGGCAACCTTCATGGATTTAAGCAAGGCGTAGCCGCTGGTTCTGATGTTCAGGTCAAACTTCTTGATCAATTCACCGGAGGGAATCTCGTGCAACATAATCGAGCGTTGCCCGGCAGACACGAGAATGTTCGTTTTCGGAATAAAGCGAACAAAGCGAACGAGTGAGTCGCGTTCGCCGAATTCGGCGAGACATGTCCTGTTCCCGAGGTGGTACACTCGAATCATGGTGTCGCGCATGCGCGAACAGGTCACGAAGTACTGCTCGTTGTGTGTGGCGCACAGAACGGGGTTCTCGTGGCCTTGGTACATTCGGATTCGCGCCATGTCGTCAAGGCTCCACAACTGCGCATTCTTGTCCGTCGATCCAAGGGCCAGCGTTCTACCATATTCCTGCGTTTCGCACACAGAAATGGAGGACACCCCCTTCGAGAACACCTTCATGAAATGTGACACAGTGTGCACACTCCCATCGCACCATGATATCTTGGTTAGGTTTCCAACAGTGTCGCCCACAAGCGCGGTCGTACCGCTGAGTGCCGCAACGCAACGGAACTCGTTAGGGAACGGGCGCGATTTCGCCACCACCTCACCGGTAATGCCCAGCACTTGCACATAGTTCTCAAACACCACCACCACGGTTCTGTCGTCGACCGTGTCGATGTCGATGACTTCGGCATCGAAGCCGGATATCGTCCTGATACACCGCGATTCCGACGGTGACCAAACTCTCACCTTCTTGTCAGCGGATGCAGTCACCAACGTCCCTTTATCGCCGACCTCCGTGATTGCGCGAATTCGTCCGCTATGGCCTCGCAATGTGACAGATGGTCGCACCACCATCGCCATCAAGCTCGCCAATCTGACGATGTCGAAAAGACATCGACAGCACCGTCTCGGTAAGTTAAATTATTGGCTCTTGTGGGTAGCCCAAATTATTTGACTCGTGTGCGTGGATGAAATTATTTGATTCTGATGCGTGCCCTACACGTGCATGAAACAACGAATTTCCAATAATTTACAGTCGGGTTCTGCAGCGTATCGCAGGATACGGCTTAACCAGACCAAAGGTGTACAGTACAGTACCGGTTTTGTTGCTGTACGGGTACTGCGGTGTAATATCTGCACCAGTAAAGTACGTGGGCACCTTGCCCAAATACGCTCACAATCGGTATGCACAGAGCTTTATTAGTGCAAACAGCCAAAATGAAACAGGGAACAGGGATTACGCATGGAAATTCTGTTTATGACCATTAGAAGGAAAGCATACTGCCTACCTGGAACATTAGTTGTGGAAGGTCGCCCAGAAACTTGTTTGTGCCAACCTTTGCTCGGCTACATGGTCTTTGCACTACTACAGTATTTGAAATGAAGTGCAGAAAAGGCACTGCTAGCATAGAACAGATAATTTGGAACGCCTTCCAAAAATATTGGATGACTCAATTTTCAAAAATATGAAATATGATGCAAGGGTGCCCGTTATGAGGCGGCTGTTGTGTCAGGAATAAAAGTGAGGTAGGTCGAAACACGGCATGAGCACAGGTAAATCGCCTAAATAAACAATTCAATGAAACTCAGCCGTCTGTGTAAAATAAAAAGGTCAAATTTTAATTAGCCGATTCTTAAATATCTATGATGTATGATGCATTTCGTGGTAACTATTAATGGAGAGACTTTATATACGACATACCGTACGCAACTAATAAAAGTCACTGATAACCAGACTGGAATTGTGAAGTGCGCTATGCAATGGGTTGGTTTGTAAGAATCGGAAGGGTTTATTATTTCTTTTACTCAAAACGCTATATTCAATTTGTCGTTCCATAAACAATCTTGTACACAGATCTGTTCACCGCATCCATCTCGTTTAAAACGCCTAGCCGCTCTCGTATCAATCACTCCAACACCCTGTCGTTCAATTTCCTGGCAAGTGCTACTAATACTCAAGATAAGGGTCGTTTAAAAACACTTCTCTGTAACAATCCGCAACCCAACGCTTGACTATGGACTGAATTCCTTCTGAATAACACTTAATGCTCTGGATTTCATTTTACCGTCCAAACCTGAGACTGTCGCCTTTTTACTGAATGTATCTCGCACCCTGTCGTTCGAATGCTTCGGACGAAATCTTAGTGGATTTTAAGGGGTTTGGAATAGATTACAAAGCTTTATCGCTTTCTATCTCAGTTGTTCACAAAGAGTTGAGGGATGGAGTTCGCTGTCGAACATATTACGAAAATCATGAAACGGATTAGAAACGAAATATCTCTGATTGTTCAAGTGCCGTTAACTGTATTTCGACCAATCGAGGTGACGCACGTGAAGGTGAAATGCGATGGAAAAGTAAAGTTATGGCACATTGGGAAGCATGAAATTAGAATGGTGATGTGTGCGGGAATGACAAGTGTCAGTCACTGATAAAACGATTGTCGAGTACAGTGCGGTATCGAGTTGATCTCGTGGGCCAAATCACTTCTTACTGCGAAATGGCTTTCGTAGGTGTTGGAGTCGGCTCGGTTTCCCGTTCTTTCTTCCCCCGCACGATCCGCAAGTGTACGCGACGACCACTGGCAACGATGGTGATTTCCCCGGGCGCCGCCATGCCGATGGACAAGGAGCTGATGACCCTGGCCGACGGAAAACCGTCGGGCGTCAAAATCGCTGATGTGTTCGGCGGTAAGAAGGTCGTCATGTTCGCGATTCCCGGTGCACTCACACCCACGTGCACCGATAGCCACGCTCCCGAATACGTGGCAAAGGCCGCGGAACTGAAGGCCAAGGGCGTTGATGACATCGTCTGTTTGTCTGTCAACGGTATGTGAAACTTGTCTGTACACTCGTCGTTCAGGGGTGGATACTAACTGCGATTTGCGACGCTGTTGTAGATCCGTTTGTGATGAATGCATACGCGAAGAAGGTTGATGAGAGCGGTGCTATCAAGTTCCTGACTGACGGCGACGCGTCGTTGGTGAAGGAATTGGGAATGGAGTTCGACACTGGCGCTTTCGGTGGTATTCGTGCGGTTCGCGCAAGCTACATCGTGGACGATGGAAAGTTCACTCACGTGAATCTGGAGGAAGGCGGTAGCTACGCTGGACCTTCGAAGGTTGACACTGTGTTGGGCCAGTTGTAAGCTCCTTACTTTGTATCAGCAAGCGCGGTTGCCTACCACTAGTCTACACACCTTTTCAGCTAATCGAACAATCGTCTAGCAACGAGTAAACGCACTGCGCTTTCGACCTTGTGTTTGACGTCCAGATTGTAGTCACCCAACAACCTCCCGAGCGGCATCCACCCGTATCGTCTGGGGTTCCCAATACCCTATGGAAAGGCTTACACTCGCTGGCGAGGTTGTTGTCAACGACTTTGATTTATTCGATCTGTCCTGATTTTCGACATCATGATTAAAATACCGTCGTTCTTTTTGCCGCTTTTAATTGCAGTTAAAACCCGCTCTATTCTATTGCTTCATGCACGTTACGAGGCAGATATAAAAAGTTTCGAAGTTCTTCTGTTTACTATAGAAAATCGACAAATTTCCTGTGCTTGGAACAGGTGCTCGTGCCATGCCCGAGGACGAAATTGACATAGGGCGCCCGTCTACCTCATTCTCCACCTCCGAGAATTCTAATTCTACGTCATAAACGCTCCTGGTCGCCGAGCAGCGTTGTTATCTTGAATCGAGTGATTGGTTACGTTTCATGCCTCCCTGTCTTTTGGCTCTGTGCCCCTTATCAGGCACGATCTGAGACACCTCTGGAAGTAGGGCGACGGCTATGTAAGAATTCTGGTTTCTTATTTGTACATCGCAACTGATTTCGAAACCTATACCCTTTTCAGAATGTTCCGCAAGCCGTTACTTTTAGGTCATCATAATCACCTCCTTCAACATCCTAAACGTTTTGAATAGATTTCGTTTTACACCAGTATCATCGCAAACATCTACCGGTAGACAAAAGGAATAACTTACTCGAAACAATACACTACTCGGAGTAGGAATAAAAATAATTTAGTTGAGTTGTAATTGATTCAAAATAAATTATTCGTACGATAACGGGGTTGCAATACTGATTAGAGCAATCCTCGACCCGTCATGATGGAATTAAAAAAGCAATATAATAAACAACGGAAACATAGTGTATAGGAATCGACAATAGGAATCGACAATACCAAGTTGTACTTTACAATACAGTTGATTTCATTCTAATCATGTATTATATACTAAACGAGAATTCCGATTGTAATGATTGAACGTTCCTGGCAGCAAACTAGAGTTCTACACAGTTTAATAGTGAATTTTCCTACAAATTTGAGAATTACTACATTAAATATAATCATATTTACTTTCCCTTACCATACTCGTACTCTCGAAGGTTACGATTCGAGAGTAAAATAATCAGATTGGCAATCTGAATCAACCTCAAACATTGCCTCAATTGTAGAATTTCATGCGTTCGTGTTATAAGCTTGTACATGACAATATACGCGTAAGCATTGATGGTTTTTTGATTTACAGTTTTTGAAGCTTCACATATGTAAAAGTATAGTTTATGATTACTTATTAGTGCTTTAGTCTTCGATCTCGCTTCAATTACCTCTATTGACCGGATTCCATTCTAACGCGGATAATTAAATATACTTTATGACCAATTCTAAGCCAATATCATTATTTCTGAGTTCCTATTCTCGGTCAGTCATTTTCCATATTATCAAGGTTGATTAAGTGACAAAAACAATTATTCGAACTGTAGCATGAACATAAAACAGAAGCTTTCAAACTCCAGATTTCTACGTTTTTCAATAGCTCACTGTGCTACTCATTTTTTGTTCGTAGTACTTTATTGTACAGCACTTTGCACAGTGACTAATAATTAATAGTGGTTCGTACTGTTTTGATAATTGTTTTTGTGGATCATTTTCAGTAGTTTTGTTGAAAAAACGTTATCATCATATACTAAATGATACTTTCTTAATGTACAAAAAAATCAAACTGAATCGTGTACCATTCTGGAGTCGTTTGACTTTTCTCGAAGGGACCTGAAGTGAAGCAAGTCCTCGTAATATCTGCCAGATTTGAATTTTATTTCAGAATCATTGCGCAATAAGTAGAATGCTCCCAAGATGTTTCGCCTTTCATCCGGCAGAAGAGGTCGTTCGGTGGTGCTGATTCATTAAGTCGATGGTGATGCCGTGGTCAGCTATTGTGCAGTTGTAATGTACCCCTACGATGCAGTAGGTCGAGTTTACTACAGTACTGCTTGCTAGCGTTTCGGTAATCTGCCACGGGTTAACACTAAACAGTACCCGCGAGGTCGGCGGATGACTACAGTTGGTGTAAAAATGGCTTTCTCTTGTTGAGGGTAGTCGAAGCTTCTGATTTTGTTTTTGCAAAGTATCGTACTGGTTTGGGTATTTTATCCCTGTTTCATCCGACGTTCCTGACTATATCACCATGTTTTAATGGGAAAAAGTGATTGCTCGAACGATCACTGTAGATTTCCTAACATCTCAATTCGTTTTTCGACTGAATCCAGCATTGCATTGCCCAGGGTTGTTTTCGCTGTCCGGAACTGTGAGTACGGTACTGCTCAGGAGCACCTTCCTTTATCAATGAATTTTCAAAAGAACAAAGGATAAACGCTGTCCCGAGCGTAATATGCGTGTGATCTGGACGTTCAACAAGGTATGCCATGAGAGCATAGCATGCTGGACGAGGTTACAGAATCTGAGTGACTGTCGTACAGTACACTAAAAGATGAAGATTCTGTCACTGACCGAGGAAGATAGGGTTTATCGTCCTGCAGCCGGACAGGCAGAGAAAAATTGTGGATATTAATCAACGAGGGCGGCGACAGCTGTATATTATTGAACAATTGCAGTATGCCAATTAAGCAAATCACAAGATTCCACACCGGACTGCAGCAGCACCAGATTAGATAGAGTATCCAATCGTCTTCTTTTATTTTTTCACGCATCTGAAGATTGGACAGTACGGCACTCCTGGGTTTGACTACTGCTGACTCTTAGGTTATAATCTCAGAACAATAGTTGAGTACAAATCTGTTTCTCTTCTTCACCCCCAGCACTTTACGGAAAACACTACCGCACCATGTCATCAGGATTTGAGCTCCTAGGAGGTATTCTGAATATTGCTCAGATTCTGAGCGTAATAAATCGTCACGTGCAAGGATTTCGCAGGCTTGAAGCGGCCCTGAAAAATTGTGAAGAATGTGTAAAGCAGATCGAAAACAAAATTCACCGTTTAAACCACCTGCACGCACTGGATGGACTACAATCTGAAATCCTGGAAGAAGCAATCCAGGAATTTGAGAGCATTTGTCAAGAACTAATCGCCATCCAAGACAAAGTGGTGAACAGATCCTACGTCCGGAAAATATTGCTTGCCCCAGAAATACTGGAAAAACTGAACGATATTACATCTCGGCTAGCGAAGAAGGACGACACGCTCAAATTGCTTGGAATGATAGGCGCCTTCAATGCTGAACATCGCTCAAACTGTGCTCAAATTTTTAATAAGCTCAAGTCTATGGGTTCTAGCGCGAGCTCGCCAGAAGGCAAGTTGGAAGAATTTTGCCAAATGAAAGTTGTTGTACGAGCCGTGAAGGAAATAACAAAGCAGACCAAAGGGTACAGTATGAACCAAATGACTGGGTTCATTCACTTATCTACTGGAGTTTGTTTGTACAAGGCGGAGTTCAGGGTGCAGAACTATGAAGTAGCTGCTCAGCATTTCAATTCAGCAGTGAGAATGGGATGGAGTCAGGGATATTACTATCTGGGGATGTTATACAAAAGTGGTCTTGGTGTGGAAAAATGCAACATCACTGCGAAAAATTTCTTTCAGTACGGAACCGACGCAGGCGTTCCTGCTGCTATGAGCGAACTTGGACAATGCTATGACGAAGGCATTGGTGTTGAAAGAGACCCTGTGAAGGCTGTGGAATTCGTGAAGCGGGGTGTAGCAGGCAACGATCCACGGGGTTACGCCCTTTATGCATACTATAATTTGCATGGTCACAACATTGCTGTCAACACATCCCGTGGTTTCAAGATGGCGAAAAAGGCTTCCGAGAGTAACCTTGCTTTGAATAATCTCGCGAAATGCTATATCTATGGAATTGGTGTGGAACGTGATCCATCAGAAGCCTTCAAACTACTACTCAAGAATGCAGAAGTGAAGGAGAGTTGGCTTGCATACTTGTACCTGGCAAGATTGTACGAGAAAGGTATCGGTGTCCAAGCCAATCTTGAGAAAATGGCAGAATTTTATAAAAAAGGCACCGAGCTTCTCGCATGGCAACGGCCTTACTACCAAGGTTACTATGGACTTTATTTGATTCGGGGGATTGGAGTACGAGAAGACAAAAAATCTGGATGGAAGATGATACAACGGTCGATTCAAAGTAACAATGCAGCTGGATGGTACACAAAGGGCGAGTGCTACAGATTTGGTTACGGTGTCGAACCAGACATAGTGAAGGCTGTACGATGCTACAAACGAGCCATTCAAATGGAGAGCGGGATGGACGGGAAAATCAAGGCAAAGTTCGCACTTGGTTGTATGTTTGAATTGGGACAAGGAGGACTTTCTCAGAACTTTCAAACAGCATTTGAACATTTCAACTTTGCTGCTAATCGAATGCATCAAGAAGCGCAGTGGAAGATCGGGATTTTCTGCGAGTCAGGCACCGGAACAGATCGTTTTGAAGATAGAGCTGTTCATTATTTTCAACTGGCAGCGAACAGTGGCCATCGACAAGCGCAATTGAAGGCTGGTATGTACTACATGCAAGGCAAAGGGGTATCGAGGGATTTACACAAAGCGATTGACATTTTGACATCTGCAGCACAAAACGGAGATCGGGAAGCGAGACGAAAATTACGACTCGCTCGATTACAGGTTCTGTTCCAACGAGATCGTCCAGTAAGAACGAGGACGTCGTAAGAGTGCAATCGAAGAAGATGTCGTGGAGAAGCCAGATTAGACTAGCATGAACAAGAATTTAGAGACCGAATTCAGGAAATATCTCATTGCTTCAGGGCATACCTCTACAGTGCTATCGAAGTCAAGACGGGATCGCTGAAGCCGCATGACATAAATAATATGTTAGCTCAATGAGAATGATTCGAGATTCATTTTGATAATGGCACTCGAATTCGAAACGTCGATTTTCCTTGTTTGAAGGCTTGCAACTAAGCATACCACAATCGGTGCCTAGTGTCGTTTCTCGATTCTCACTTTATATTCATTGTTAGAAAAATTCAATCATTGTGGTAACTGCTCGTTGTCAGTTGCGCTTCTTGATGACAAGTATTCAGTGCCAGTTAATAGAGATGAAGAGGCTCTAGAGCCCTGTCGTTAGACTTTTATCAACCGTGCCTGATTCGCACTGCACAACAACCTTCACTGTCCCCCTTGAGGCATTTGACTGGCAGCTAGTTGGCCGAGGGCCAAATAGACCTTGAGCTTTCGTCAATCTCATCCTCCACCTGCATAGCGCATTCGCAACATTGAATCGTCCTCGGCATATCAGATTCTACACCACAACCTCTCGCGGCCGCATTTTCCGTAGCCCTTCTCAAGCACAATCAGGTACACCTTTGGAACTAGGGCAATAGATATCTAGGAAATCTGATTCATCATTCGCATATTAATGTTATTTTCTCAAAACTGATTTCGAAACCAATACCTCGTTCATAATATTCCGAAAACCGTTCCCTTACTTCACCATCTTCATCCAAAATCTTGAACCCTTCTGATAGATTTCGTTCTACACCAATTTCCTGTTCATGACGAAGTGTG
>JAAUYH010153541.1_pt1 | contig 20333 bp, 20 predicted proteins | sample 7278061 | NCBI WGS metagenome assembly JAAUYH01 (sample SAMN14350203, study PRJNA611818) | marine sediment metagenome | isolation source: surface marine sediment (0.6m) | place: French Polynesia: Moorea | collected 2018-08 | reverse complement strand
TCTACTGACCTATCTTTATAATTTAATCGAATACTGCCCCGAAGCGATCGCTATTTCTATTTCACCATCGCCAATTCCAGAGCGCGATCGCCATCTAGGAGAATTGCTGGACAGGATGGATTTGAGATGACATCTGCCATATTATCAAGGTAAACTGTTCTATTTGATGTTTTCTGGGGAAATCTATCTATAGAGATAAATAAAACAAGGTTTCTTCAAAAACATGACAGCGATCGAAATTAAAGGAGCAGGTTATCCCATCAGAAAGGTCTTTAGTGATGATTTTGTTTTTAATATTCCTAATTATCAACGCCCCTATGCTTGGACAACTGAACAAACAGAACAATTACTAACAGATTTAATTGATGCTCTAGGAGATGATTATACAGATATTAATCAAATTCCTCCCTATTTTTTAGGCAATATTGTTTTAATTAAGCCGATAGACAAATCTGAGTCTGAAGTTGTCGATGGACAACAAAGGTTGACAACTCTCACAATATTTTTTGCTGTACTGAGAGAATTACTTCCTAAACATCAAAACAACTTAGAAAAACTCATCTGTCAGCCTGAAGACTTACTTCAGGATATTCCTGCTCGTCCCAGATTAATTTTAAGACCACGCGATCGCGATTTTTTTGAAGAGTATATTCAAAACTCAGACGGCATAAAAAAATTACAGCAAATTTATTCAAGTACACTTCCTGATAGTCAACGAAATATTGTTGAAAACACTCGTTTACTGCTAGAAAGAATTCCTAAAGAACTACCAGAAGAATCACAAAAGCTACGTTTAACTCAATTTATTTTACAACGCTGTTATTTAGTCGTAGTTCATACCAATGATTTTAAAAATAAACATTACTAAACGTATCAAACGATATGCAGAACTTTTTTTACCTGCTCTAATTTTTCTTTCTGGTTCTCATTTAAGTTGCATTCATTTTTGAGTAAAGCATATTTACTTTTGGCTAATCCTGATAATATATTCTCCTTTTTTTTCTTTGATTTCTCCTTCTGAGCTGCTCTATTTTCAGTTTTTATTTGTTTATCTAGCTCTTCATTTATCTGCTTCATTACATGAAATATATCTGCTACTACTACCGCATTTGGCATTAACTTTTCTACCAAAGTTCTCTAGGGTTTCCACAGATCTATACTCACAAATTCAATCTTTCTTAGTATCTCTTCTCCCCATGAATACAGCACTTCGCTTATTTTTTCTTGAGTCCGTTCTTCTAAGATAGCAATTACTTTGCTTTGGTCAATATCTATCAGTACTGCACAATAGTTTCCTTGACCTTTGACTAAGGATATTTCATCTATTCCTAACTTTTTTAGTCCCGAGGGTTTTTCTTCTTTTAGTTCCCTCCCATAATCTTTAAGCATTGTTTCTATTTCCTCTATAGATACATCATGATTTTCTGCTACAGTTTTGATGTCGTCTGCTAATACTTGTCTGACTATTTCTCTGGCTAATCTTGAGGTATATATTCTTCTTTTTTTGACAAAATCTAGTTCTTCACTAAACGGCTTTCCGCAATTCTTACATTTGAACTGTCTTCGATTTACTTCTAGGTATACTGTTTGACCACTAATCGGTAAATCTTTGACTAAATAACGATGTTAGGAGTGTATTTTCTGACTCTTCTTTCCACAGCGAGCGCATGATGCTTCTTTCGTTAATGCTTCGAGATGTAAAACTAGTCCTATTCCTGATAAATTTTGATATTTAGTTACTCTTACCGATTCTATATTCAGAATTTCTGTTAATAGCTTTGTCTTTGATGCTAATGTCATTACTTGATGATTATTGACTCCTGACTCACCTTTGCTTCACTCTAGTTAACAAGTCATCTCTAGTTTAAGTCAATCCCAACAAGGCTTTAACACTGTAATTTTGTTGATTTATTTGCTTATTTTTAAATTTAATAACTATTACTTAGCATACTTATAACTGAAGAACCGTTTTTTTATACTGGATTTTGCCCCCCTAGCTCCCCAAATTTGGGAAGAAAAAGAGTGTTTTTTGGCTCAAAGTCCCCCAGGATTGGGGGATTTAGGGGGTTTAAATGTAACAAATGGGACTTCTCAGACAACCTCTAAAAGCGATCGCGTGGTCTTAATTATTTGTAAAAGGTTCAATATATCTTGCAGGAATTGGTTCAGATAAAAATACTCGATCGTTTCCTTCATAGAAACTAATTCCTGCTTCAAATGCTTTTAAAGCATATACTTTTAAAATAACTGGATGAGGGGATTTTCTCATACCCACTTGTTCTGCATCATCTTTATTTAAAGCCAGATGAACATATTGACGAGCCATTGGTTTTAGTCCTTCAGAAAGTATTATGGCTGCGCTTTCTGGATCGGTACCATGATATAAAATCTCTGGAGGAGACACGGGAATAATATTTATTTTACCTGGAAGGGTATGACCGTTAATAAACAAGAATGCAAATCTTCTATATTAAAGGCAAAACCAATACCAGGAGAAGTTTCTCCTTGAGGATGATATAGTCCCAGGAGTCGATCGTAACGCCCTCCCTGTCCAATAATGTAAGATTGATTATCTCGATCGCTAACTACTTCAAAAACAATACCAGTGTAATAATCAATAGTCTGTACTAAGCTTAAATCGAGAGTTAAAGAAATAGAGACTTGAGAGCTACGATCGAGCAAATCTACTAAAGATTTCAAATTCCTAACGATGGCTTGCGCTTCATCATCTAAATCTAGATGGGCAACTTTAGCTAGTACATCTTTAGGCAATCCCCGCAAATCGAATAACAATAAAGCCTGTTCTTTTAATGCTGGTTCGAGAGGCAGATTTTCTAAGGTAATACGATCGAGGTTAGCCAAACAATAGCGTACTTGTTGTCGTAAAGAGGTCGGAAAAATATTTAAAAGCGATCGCCCTTCACCCCTTCCCTAGGGTGTTGATTTTGTGAAAGGCGATCGCCTAACCTTCCAAGTCGTGAATTCAACTAAACAGCGATCGCCCGTTCAGCCTCTCCATCCCACTTAAAAGAGATCGCCCTTTTCCTTCTCTCCAAAACGCACCGCTTAACGCCTCCTTTCATATTGGGAATATTCCAGTTTTCATCGCTATGTACAAGATGGATATTATCCAATGGATTGGAGAGCGAATCGCGATCTTCAATTCGCTCCTTATGTCGGCAGTGAATAAAGTAGGTTGGGTAGAGCGATAGCGATCGCCAACAGCAGGGGCGTTGTGATTGCCTATAATGCTTGTAGGGGTTGGGTTTCACCCGTTCAACCCAACCTACAGGCGATCGCAGTTATCCAATTCTATCGATGACATCTTGACCAATCTCGTCGATCCTCATCGCATTTTTACTTATAGCAAAAGTGGGATGCTCCCAAGTGGTGGTTAAACCTGGAAGAAGAGAAGTCAGTAACAGCAGGAAAAATCGCCTAAACAAGTCAGCATATTTTAGTGTTACAAATATAGTGATAATTGAAAAAGAGATGAGAGAAAGAATATGTGTAGCATACTTGTATATAAAATTGATTAGATATCTGAGTTGGGAGCGCCCAGCTTGACTGGCAGGCTTCGCCCGATCGCTTTTTGGAATTGGCACGATCTGATTACATATCCCACACTTGGCTGATGCATTGCTTATATTGATTGCTCAATTTTTATTGTTAAGAGCGATCTTGCTGTATTTTAGTGGTGATGTTATCTTCCCAATGATTATCATTTAAATCTATAGTGATCATTCGTCCATTGGCTTTTGAACGATCGATATATGCATAAAAAGCGTTGATATCTTCACGATGTGTCAAGACATATTGTCGCAATTCATCTAAATTCAGCTCATCATAATTTATAGATGTCATGGTTCATATCCTCCTGTTGGTTTAATTTCAAAATCCAAGTTTTCTCCTGCTAATACATATAAGTTACCTGTTCTTTCATCAATTCGTACCAGTTCAATATTGCGATATTGCCATTGAGGGTAAATGACGTTAGTTAAGCGATAACATAAGCGATAGAGTCCTTGAGCCTGTTGGTTAGTGGGATTCATTTGATTTAAAGATATTAAAGCCCAATTTCTATGATAGTGCCTAGTGAGATTGCTATTTTCGGGTGCGTTCTTTGAGACAAATTGGCTCTCGACATTAACTAGATAAAGTGAGCTCGCCTCAACCCGCTCATCAAATTGGAGCGATCGCTCTTTTCAATACATTTTTATTATTTAATCCAAAGCTAGACTAAAATTAGAATAAAGACTATTTAAAATATCTCCATGTTAAAAACACTATACGCTACTGTTCGTCACGGAACCATTGAAATATCTGAACAAGTCGAACTCCCTGAAGGTACAAGAGTTTTAGTGACCGTATTACCCGAAAATGAAACTTCATTCTGGAGCTATGCTAGTCAAGATTCTTTAGATCGGGTTTGGGATAATTCAGAAGATAATATTTATGCCGAACTACTTAAAGAATAATATTGTACTGGTTCGTTATCCTTTTTCAGATTTGTCTAACGCTAAAGTTAGACCTGCTATTGTAGTGAGTACAACTCATATTTCACAAGATATTTTAATCGTACCTTTAACTAGCAAAATTAGTTCTTTATTACCTGGCGAATTTATACTTGCTGATTGGCAAAAAGAAGGTTTAAATGTTCCCACCGCAGTTAATTCCTTTAAATATGGCTAGAACGATTAGACCAATTGCTGCTTGTTCTATTTATGGTATTGCTTTTCAAGAAGAATACTTGTGGGCGATCGATTCTCGTAACGGCTATTTACTGAAAATCGATCCTCTCACGGATAACACTATTATTTTAAATTCCCATAATTGGTCAGATTTTGTTGGAGCGACAGGATTAGCTATTGTGGGAGATACTCTTTGGTTTACGGTAGAAGAAAGTGTCTATTTTTGCTCTCTTGGCGACAATAAGTTTGAACCGCAATTGTTTATTCGCCTATCTTATCCCGCTAATGGTATAGCTATTTGGGAATCTACCGTTTATCTTACTTGTCACAAAACTGGAAGTATTCTTGTCTATAATAGCAAGACAGCAGAAAAAATCACTCACTTTTATGCCCCTGGCATTGGTATAGAAAATATTACCGTTAGAGAAGAAGAAATTTGGCTGACAGATACGATCGAACAGACAGTATATTGTCTCGATCGCGCCACGGGCAAAACTATTTTTAGTGTCTTAACTCCCTTTGAGTCCCCTACAGGCTTAACTTTTTATCGAGATTCTCAGACAGGAAAAGATATTCTCTATGTTGCTTATGCAGATAGGGAGGTTTATATTCGGGACAATCCTAACGCGGAACCCAATCACGAATTACAGTATCGCGATCGCACTTTTATTCATCCTCTCTACTTCCACTACAATCGTGAAGATAAATATGCCCTCTCTAACGGTTATTTAGTAGAAATGTCTTATACAGAAGAACTTTTCCCCCTTTCTTCTATAGAATTGAAAGATGTAGAATGGCGCATTGCTTTGCCCGCAGAAACCGACCGTCAAAAAGTTAGAAAAGTTGAGGCGATCGGTATCCCTTTTACTGAAGAAATTCACAACGGACAAAAAGTCGCTGTCTTCAAATTTGAGGAGCTAAACTACGAAAAACGCTACATTTTTGGGTGGAAAGCTCATTTAGAAGTCTGGAGTATTAAGTATCAAATCAAACCACGAGATTGCGAAAATTTACCCGAACTACCGACGGAGTTTCAGACTAAATATTTAATCGATAACGACAATTTGGCAATGGATACTGATATCATTCGTCGTGCTGCTGAAGATTCGAGCGCTAGAGAAACAAACTTATTACGTAAACTCTACAGTATTCGTAATTACGTTTACGATCGACTATCCTACGGTATTAAACCCCAGATAGACACTCCCGATCTAGTTCTTAAAAGAGGTGTTGGTTCTTGTGGCGAATATTTGGGCTTGCTTTTAGCTTTGTGCCGACTCAATGGTATTGCCTGTCGTACTGTTGGGCGTTATAAATGTCCTCTTTATCCCCAACAACAAAATATTCCTCTGTTCCCAGATTACAACCATGTTTGGATGGAATTTTATATACCTGGTTTTGGCTGGCTACCGATGGAATCCAATCCCGATGATGTAATTGAAGGTGGTCCCTATCCGACTCGCTTTTTTATGGGTTTAGCTTGGTATCATGCCGAAATGGCAAAAGGCGTTGCTTTTGAAACTATTACTAGTGAAGGAAAGCTAGTACCTAAAGAAACAGTTTCGATCGGTGAGTTAGCAATTAATCATGTGCAATTTACTATTCTAGAAGAATTGCAACCGAACTGAATATTCCGTTAGCGATCGATTATGGGATTTACGTGCTCATATCAGAATCAAAAAATGTCTGTATCCCCCTATTTTCTCTTCTCTGTTCGCTAATAAAGATTTATTATTTGACGTTTTTAAGTAGATATCTCCAGAAATAATTCAACAAGGGAATTAGATATGAGCGATCGCAATCATCTTATTAATAATAAGTAATATTAACCTATATTACTAAAGATTATTTTTTCCATCAAATTAAGTAAAGTGTTGTGAGTAATTTCCGAAAAAGTTATCTTAAATAAGATAAATCACGAGGATATAAAGTAATTCTTAAGCCAAGCTAAAGAAAAAGCAATAAACTGTTGATAGGTGTTCGTTTGACTTCAAATTAAAAGTAAAAACAGAAAATTTACAAACATATTCAAGTCAATATCTTTTAATTTCTGTTCGTATAAGTTGCAAAATCAAAAAACATTTTCCTAGAACTATTTTTCTAGAACTTTGTTCTCAAAGATAAATCTTAATTAAGACCCATGCAACCGCTTTTAACTCATCCCCATAAACCACTTTTGGTGGTTGAAGACAACGATCGAGATTTTATTTTTTTGCAAAAAATTCTAACCAAGCTTTCTGTTAGCAACCCTGTTTATAGGTGTACTGATGGGGATGAAGCGCTCGATTTTCTTTATGCTCAAGGAGATTACAATACCAAGACTGTTCCTCGTCCTGCGGTAATTTTACTCGATCTTCATTTACCAGGAATAGATGGAAAAGAAGTACTCAAAAAAGTCAAGCAAGACGAGGGCTTAAAAACTATTCCTATAGTAGTATTTACTACATCTTCCGACCCTGAAGATATCGACCATTGCTACGAATATGGAGCTAATGGTTACATGCTTAAACCAATGGATTTAGCCAACTTAAAAAAAACTATTCGAGTTTTTGTCGATAACTGGTTAGAAGTTTCTATGTTACCTAGCTAGCAAAACAGTTTGTTTTTATCGTTCATTCTATATCTAAATTAAAAGGCAGACGAGCATAAATACCCTGAGGATCGTTTAAGCTTTGAAAAATAGTCAGATCGGATTTTAATTTAAGAAATTCTAAAGTAAGGGGGTCGAGAGAATCCGTTTGCGCTAAGGTTTTTATATTCATTAATTTATCGAGAATTTCTACTTCTAAACTACGCTGTTGGGGGTACTCTTCTAATTGCCAATTTTTTCCTAATTTGGCTGTTTCTGCTGCATGGGCGATCGCATCTTCTAATCCGCCAATTTGATCGACTAAACCTATTTTATGAGCTTCTTTCCCAGACCAAATTCTGCCCTGAGCAATTTCATCTACTTGTTGGCGGGAAAGATTGCGGTATTGAGCGACTTTATTGAGAAAAAGATTATAAGTATTAGTGACAGATTTTTGGTAAATCGCTAATTCTTCTTCAGTTTTGGGACGAACATTAGAACTGATATCAGCGAAACGTCCGGTTTTGACTACATCCCAAGTCACACCGTGATTATTACCAATTTCTTGAATATTAGTTAGTAGCCCGAATACACCAATCGAACCGGTAATAGTATTTTCTTCAGCAAAAATGCGATCGGCACCAGCCGAAATCCAATAACCGCCAGAAGCAGCAATGTTACCCATAGAGACAATCACGGGTTTATGCTTGCGAGTTAGTAATATTTCTCGCAAAATAACTTCAGAAGCAGTAGCACTACCTCCTGGGCTATTAACTCTTAAAACAACGGCTTTGACACTTTCATCTTCTCTTAGTTGACGAAATTCTTTAGCAAAGCGATCGCTACCGATTTCTTGAATATTGCCTTTACCGCCGACGATCGAACCTTCTGCGTAGACAACGGCAATTTTATTCTCGAACGAGTTTTCTAGACTTATATCATCTTCATCACTAGCATTAGCATAAGTATTAAGGGCAATTTGTCTGACAGATTCATTCTTTGCTTCAGCTTTTTGTTCGGTTAATTCTTTTAAGCTGGCGATCGCTTTATCAAAATAGGCTACCTCATCAATTAAACCTGCTTTAAGGGCATATTTCGGACGAACAAAGCCTTTTTTATCGGCAATTGCTTGCAATTTTTCTGGAGATAATTGACGACTTTCTCCTACTGTAGACAGAAATTTGCTCCATAAATCGGTTAATAATGCTTGCGTTTGCTGGCGATTTTCCTGACTGAGATTTTTACGAGTATAGGGTTCAACGGCGGATTTATAGCTACCTACACGAATTACTTGTACGCCGATGCCATATTTTTCTAAAGCCCCTTGAAAAAACATTTGTTGAGAACTCAAACCATTTATTTCCATGATTCCCATAGGATTGAGAATCACTTCATCTGCTATAGAAGCCAGGTAGTATTCTCGTTCGCTCCAATTGACATCGTAAGCAATAATTTTTTTACCTTCCGCCTGAAAACGTTCTAGGGCAGTTCGTACTTCTGCTAAAGTTGCATAACCGCTACTACCAACTCCTTTTCTGCCATCTAAAAAGATACCTACTACACGCTCATCTTTCGTTGCTTTTTCTAGAGCATTTAGTACTTTTCTTAAGGTTATGGTGTTGCTACTTTCGCCATAGATAGTGTTAGCAAAATTAGCAGGACTTTGAGAATCTGTAATCTCGGTAGATAGATCGAATGTCAGTATCGATTTTTCTTTCACTTGAGGTTCTTTTTGCTGAGAAGTTGCCATAAAGAACAAAAAAACAAGGCTACTAGTGCCGATCGCGCAAAAGAGAAATAGCCCTGCAAGGCTACCAATTAAACTAGCAAAGGTTTGTTTTAGAAATTGACCCATTAATTTATACTGCTATTATGTAAAGTTAATCAAAATAAGAAAAATATTTAAAACCTGGATTTGAGAAGCTATTCCCTCGATGCAAATGAAATTTGTCTATGAATTTAAGTGCAGAAATAAACTACAGAAAAGTTAATTTTTTTCTTGCTTATCTTCTGTGAAGAAGTATTAATTAAGTTTTTAGCTGGAATATTATTTGTTATTTTTATAGTTCCCTTAATTAAAAGTTAAATAACATCAAGATAGAGATAATTTTACAATTTATACAAAATTGCTATATATCTTAAAAAGTGAGGAAGCAAATCGCACATAGCCTCCAGACTCGAATAAAGCAGACTCGGTAATATCATTATTTTGACATAAACTTTCATAATGAAAGAGTACTTGTCCGCTAAATTTAATACGTTTATTTAATTTGATACACTCAAGTAAATCTTCCCGACTCAAGTCTTGGTTATTGGCTTTGAGGGCAATACCAGGAGCAAATTTAGGCAGTGCATCTTGACTGAAAGTCTGTTCGATTTTTTTCACTTCCCGACGATAAGCAGCAAAAGAAGAACGATAAATTTGAGGATGAATAATATCGACTAGTCCTCTTTCTACCCAAGTTTTCGTATCTTGGAGCAAGTTATCTAAACAAAAAGGATATACGGCTGGAGATAAAGAGACAATTAACTCTGGCTTGACTGCTTTTACCCGAGTATACAATTGAGCCAAGAAATCAGTTAAAATCTCAGCACGCCATTGTACCCATTGTTTATTTTTTGGGTTTTGTGGTGGTTTTTTACCAAAGTCGGCTCGATATTTTTGACTAGTAGTGCGGTCGTATCCCCCAGCAATAGGTAGGGCAGGTAAGCGATCGCACCCCTGAACTCCTTCCACACCATAATTAGTAACTACTTCTAAGATTAATTTTAAGATAAATTGCTGTACTTCTGGAGCAAAAGCATTTAGCCACACTAAACCACCTTGTTTTACTATCTTACCTTGGCGATCGATCGCTGCCCAGTGGGGTTGGTTTTGCAACATATGTCCGCCATTAGCTAGATGGGAAGCTGCAAACCCATATTCAAACCAAGGAATAACTGCTATATTTCTTTGATGGGCTTCTTTAATTATTTCGGCTAAGGGGTCTCTTTCTTGTTGCCCATAAAAAGGATCGATCGTAGGGAAACCATAATCCTTCATTACTTGACTGGGAAATAGAGTATAACCCCTATTCCACACTACTGGAAAAACAAGATTAAACCCCATCTGCTGCAAAAATTCCATTGCCTCGGTTATATTTGCCCGTGACTCCAAGACTTGGCTATGGGGACGGTTGGGAATCCAAACTCCACGGATTTCATGCATAATTAAATGTAAAGAGATAGATCGCCTCTGTTCGGGTTTTTATTTAGTATTGCTAAAAAAAATAGCAGCCAATACTATTAAGCTTAATAAAAATAAAGGAACAAGTAAATTATTAATTTCAATCATTAGCAACTATATTAATTTTATTAAAGAAAAGATAATTCTCGAAGAAAAGCACAAGAAAATAATTTTAATCAAGCTCGATTTGAAATACTATGGCTTTTCCCGATCTAGTAACTTTTTTAAAAGAAAGAACCGCTTTAAATATTTTATCAGAAGAAGTATTAACCGCGATTGCACCCAAGCTAGAAGAAAAAATTGTTGCTGCCGATCGAATACTTATAACTGAAAATGAAGAAGTAGAAGGTTTATATATTCTTCAGTCGGGACAAGTAAAAAGTGAAAGTAAAGTAAAAAAACAAACTGTCAGTTTATTGCCAGGTTCAGCTCTCAATTTATACGCTCTAATTTTAGACCAATCGAGTCAATATACTGTCAAAACTATTAATGAAGCTAAATTTTGGTTTATGACTACTCCTCAGTTTCAAGAGTTAAGTAGTCAATATCCAGAAATTAGTAAAACTTTCTCCCAACAATTAGCAGAAGAAGTAAAAGAATTAACCGATCGACTAAATTTTGAACAAGAAATACAAGTAATTTTAAGACCGTATTTAGTTAGTAAAGCTAAACGAGGAATTATTGGTAAAAGTAAATATGCTGTCAGACTGCGATCGCAAATAAAAGAAGCTTCAAATAACAGAGAATCTATACTTATTTTTGGCGAACCTGGTTTAGAGAAAGATAATCTTGCTGCTTTAATTCACTTTGGTTCGGATTACCGTCGCGAACCTATTATTAAAATAGATTGTGCTAAAGTTCAAACTAGTGGAGCCGAACTATTTGGTAGGGCAGGAGGTAAACCAGGCTTAATTGAAGCCTTGGGAACAGGCACTTTAATTCTGAATAATATTCATCTACTCGCCCCAGAGTTATTACCAAAAATAGCCGATTTACTAAAAACAACTAAATATTCTACGATTAGTAGAACAGCAGAAGAACAAAGAGAAGAAAAAATTGCTGAAGCTCGAATTATTATTATTAGCGAACAGCAAATCGATCGAATAAAATCTCTAGTCGATACTTCGCTCAAAGTACCCCCACTACGAGTAAGAAAAGAAGATATTGAAGAATTAGTTTACTATTATATTAATCTTATTTCTCGCAATAAATGTATTAGCAAAGCTCAAATTACACCAGAAGCTATACGCCGATTACAAGCCTATGATTTTCCTAACAACTTAAGAGAATTAGAAAATCTAGTAGAAAGAGCGATTGTGCAATTACAAGGTTGCTCTGATATTACAGAAGAAATTATTTGGCCTTCTCAAAGTAAGAAAAAACAATTTAGGTTAAATCTATTAAATCAATATCGCAATTTACGCCATTTTCTACGTAGTAGTTGGTGGCCCGATAGAATAAATTATGGTTTTACTTTTACCTTTTTTGCTTTTGTTGTTTTAGTCCTATTTTTAGGACCACAAAATAGACAAGAAAATTTTGCTCTTAATTTATTTTGGGCTTGGTGGTGGCCCCTAGTTTTAATTGGATTTCCCTTTGTTGGTAGAATTTGGTGTGCGGTTTGTCCCTTTATGATTTACGGAGAAGTAACTCAAAAACTTTCTTTGTGGTTATTTCCTCGTCAGTTAAAAAGATGGCCCAGACAACAAGCAGATAAATGGGGAGGCTGGTTTCTCTTCGGTTTATTCACTTTAATTCTCTTGTGGGAAGAACTATGGAATTTAGAAAATACCGCCTATCTTTCAGCTTGTTTGTTATTGTTAATTACCGCAGGAGCAATGATTTTCTCTGCTATTTTTGAACGTAGATTTTGGTGTCGCTATCTATGTCCTATTGGTGGTATGAATGGGATGTTTGCTAAACTTTCTATAACAGAATTAAGAGCGCAACAAGGAACTTGTTCGGCAGAATGTAATACCTATCAATGCTACAAAGGAGGACTGCAAAAAGGGGAAGGGATGGAAACTGATGGCTGTCCTTTATATTCTCATCCCGCTCAATTACAAGACAATAGAGATTGTGTCTTGTGCATGACGTGTTTAAAGGCTTGTCCTCATCGTTCGGTAGAATTTAATTTACGTCCTCCTGGAATAGAATTATGGACTACCCATAATCCTCGTAGCTATGAAGTGGCGTTATTATTTTTGCTGTTAAATGTTGTCTTTTTACATCACTTGCCACAGATAGCCACTAAGCTAAATTTAGACTTACACTTAGAACAATTTTCCAATCATGCCTTAGTGTCTATTGCGGTTTTAGTTTTACCCATCATTTTACCTTTATTGGCTCAAGCAATCATCAAGTCATTAGCAGCTACCAATAAAAAGCTTAAGTCTCCTAAATTTATCGAGTTAGCTTATGGCTATCTGCCTTTAGTTTTAGCTGGTAATTTAGCACATTATTTACAGTTAGGTTTAGCAGAAGGAGGACGTATCTTACCAGTGGCTATAGCAACTTTTGGATGGCATAGCCAGAAGTTACCTATTTTTATCGCTCATCCAGCAGTAATTGCTTTTTTACAAGGGAATAGCTTGATTTTGGGGATTTTATTATCTATAGCTTTAACTCAAAAAATTGCCCGTCAGTCTTTTAAATTGCTCTTCCCCCAACATTTAGTAACCATATTGTTAGCAATAAGTATGTGGCAAATTATTATTACTACATAAATATTTTCAAACTGTTAAAAGTTATCTAAAAAATTAATATTCTTTTCTCTTTTTTAAATTATCTAATGAGAATTAAGTAAAATTACTTAAAAAAAATAGTTTTTTCTTAGTTTATAACTATAAAATCATGACTGCTTAGTGGATATTACTGAGTGAATTAAAAATCAATAGGTAATATCTCTAGGGTAATCTCGATCGAATTTAGTTAAATACAGAGTTTTCCCTTATTTACAAGCATTTAAATTAATTATATTCTCTAGGTTACTTAAATATTAGGCTAAGTATATTTTTAGCTATGCAAGTCCAATTTATTAGTTTTCTAAGAGAAGAATTAGCTATTTCTGAAGATTCTATCGAACTAGCTTTCAATAATAAAGAAAAAAATTTTATCAAGTTTCTACTTATTCTTTGGCAATGTGGTTCAATTACGTTGAAGCAACTAGAGATTATTTGCAATTGGTTAGAGAGTAGAAATATAAATTTAGAGCAAGCTCTTTGAAAAGCTTAAGTTTATTGCTTTTTTTCTGTTAGTTTCTTTATGGCTCTAGTAATTTCTCAACAGTCCAAATTATCATAACTATTTTACTCTCAAGAAAATGGTCATACTAAATCCTGTTTGGATACACCATTTAAAACTTATGTGAAGGCAGAAGGCAGAGGGCGTGGAAAGGGGGCTTCAAACAACGAAAACTAGGGAGTCCAACAGATAAACTAGGGATAAAAGCCCCCTTTCACGGCAGAAGGTTTTAAACTCATTCGATCTCCCCAATTTAAAAGTGGGTTTTCAGAATCGGATTTAGTATCATACGAAATAGAAAAAAGAATTCAACACATTTTTCATAAGGGTAAGACAATTTCTTGCCCTCATAAGCTGTTAATCATTTAATTAATTCTCTCATGCTCGTATCCCAAGTAATAAAACTCGTCAGATAATTACAACCCCTATGTGGTTAATGACAGCTCACGAGCAAAATGTTAGGACGAGATTTGATGTTGCTGCTGCATGGCAACCATTTTACAGGATTGACAGTAACTTTTATACAGAAATTAATTTTCCAGAAAAAGATTTTTTGACAACTTTGAACGAATTTTTTACGGAAACTATTCAGATAATTTTTAGTAAAAGAAAATGGGATACCCCCAAAGCTAAATTAAGAAAACTTTCAAATATTTTATTTCCATCTTTAATTCGTTTTACCAGAAAACTTCGATATCGTTAAAACTAAAAAAGATTATTATGAGGTCTGACTTCCTGTAAAAAATATTGTACTTGCTTCCAGACAATATTCAAAAGATTAGAATCGTTAGCATCAACCCACTCTATTTCTGGATATTTACCGAACCAAGTGCGCTGTCGTTTGGCAAATTGACGGGTATGAGTAATTGTTAATTCAATTGCTTGAGGTAGAGAAATATCTCCATTCAAATATTGTTTGATTTCTGCATAACCTAAAGTGCTTAGTAGAGGTAATTCTTGACCGTATTTTTGACATAGACTCTCTACCTCTTCAACTAATCCCAACTCGATCATTTTATTAGTTCTTAGAGTAATGCGTTTATCTAACATATCTCGATCGCAATCCAAGCCAATATGCCAAATAGGATAGTTGGGGGGATTTTCTCCTTGTTGGGTAGAAATAGGGCGACCCGTGACATAAAATACTTCTAAAGCTCTTATAGTTCTTACTCGATCGTTAGGGTGAATTTTATTAGCTGCTGCGCGATCGACTTGAGATAAAAAAGCATACAATTGAGTTTGGTCTAAAGATTCTAACTGCGATCGTAATTCTGGTTGAGGTGATACTCTAGGTATTTTTAAGCCTTTAGTAACAGATTTAAGATATAAACCCGTACCTCCAACTAACAGAGGAGGAGGGGAATAACTTGATTCAAAATTGTGAATTAAAGCTTGGGCTTGTTCTTGATATTCTGCTAAAGTCAGAGTCTCTGTAGGATTGCAGATATCAATAAGGTAATGAGGAACTAATTTTTGTTCGGCAACAGAGGGTTTTGCCGTACCAATATCGAACTCTCGGTAAACTTGACGAGAATCAGCACTAATAATAACTGTCTCAAGACGTTGGGCAAGTTCCAAAGCCAGCCCAGATTTCCCTGTAGCTGTTGCACCACAAATAACAATTAGCATCGATCGAGTAGCTATTAGCTTTTAGCTTTTAGCTATTAGCATTTGTGTACTAAAATTTTCTATTATTGTAAAACTTTTAGCTCTATTTATTTTTGTATAATAAGGAGAGAAGCAATAAAACAAACTATTTTACAGGAATAAGTAAAGTAAAAGTAGTTTTCTTATCTTTACTTTTTAACTGAATGGATCCGCCTAAAACTTGCGTCAGTTTTTGTACTAAGTTTAGTCCTAAACCAGTTCCTCCCACAGTCCAAAAATCATTGTCAGGAAGACGATAAAATTGCTCAAAAATTCGTTTTTGTTCGGATACAGGAATTTGTACCCCTGTATTGCTAACACTAATGTGAATCATATCCTTAATTTTCTTGACAGAAATATCAATTGTTTCTCTTTGAGGAGTATATTTACAAGCATTATTAATCAGTTCCACAACAATTCTTTCTAAAGTCAAAGCATCAATTTTTAGTGGGGGGATATTTGCTGCAATGTCAACCTTTAATTTTTGCTGTTGTATATAAACTCTTTCTATAAAAGGTTCTACAAGTTGAGGAATCCAAGTTGATAAATCAATAAATTTAGGAAGGAGTGCTTTTTGATAACTATCTATATGGCAAAGAGTAAGTAAATCATTAACTAATTGAGTTTGTCGTTGACAAGAGCGCTGAAAAATATTAAAAACTTTAGGCAATACTTTATTCTTTTTTGTTCCTATCTCTCCTTCAAGCAGATTTTCTAGAGTTTGGGCAGCAAGTTGAATACTAGTAGCATGACCCCTCAATTCATGAGAAATAGCTTTTAAAAAATTATCTTTTTGCTGATTGAGTTCTTCTAATTCTCTAATTTGTTTTCGGGCTTGTTGATAAAATTTAGTCTGATAAAATGCGTTAGCGCATTGATTGGCTACTTGCTTGACTAATTGAATTTCCCATTCCTGAAATATCTTATCTTTTGGTCTAATTAACCAAAGATTACCTAGAATGTCTTGTTCTTTATAGATAGGACAAGCTAATCTAGTCATTTGATGTGGTTGCGAACCAAAAAGAGGAATTATTTCTCCAAATTGAACGAGCTGCATATTCAATAACTGCTTATACAATTCAGGAAAATCATCAGTTTTTCTGACTACTCCTTGTTCTAGAGATAACGTTGTCGAGTATTCATACACGACTTTTGCTGTAGTTTTATGGGAGTCATAAAGTTCAATTTGACAGTGGTTTACTTTTAGTATTTGTGCGAGTCCACGAGTAGCGGTTTGCCAAATTTGCTTTTCATCTAAATTTTTATAAATTTTCTGAGAAATATTCTCTTCTAAAAACTGATAATTAAGAGCTTGTTTTAACTGATCAGTGCGTTTTTGTGCTTGGAATTCCAATGTCATAACGATACTCTACTCTGACAAAAAAATGATTTTAATAAGGAAATAGCCAATTTTATAAATCTGATTCAGTATATTAGGAGCAATTGACTAATACTGCTTACAAGAAAATCATGATTTTTCGTAATTTTCTTAGCTAATTTCACTTGATATTTTCGGAGGAGTAACGTTATTTCACCAGAGTTATTTCACGTAAGTTTTGATTAGAGTATTTTTTTTATCTGTATTAATACTTAGATAGAGGAGGTAGAGAAAAGTAGTATAGTAATTTATTATTTTCTTTCCTCATTTCCCCTCAATAATTAATTAAATTAATTCCACAAATTACGCCACCATTGAGTTGGTTGAAATTTTACAAACTCGATCTTATTGTGAATATCGTCGATCTTCCATCCTGTCAAACTAGCTAAGGTTTGAGCTTCTCTTTCTTGTCTATCTCTTACAGATCTTTTATATTCATTAGCTGCACTACAATTCATTGTTCCAGTGAAAGGATGGCGAATGACATAACGTCCTTGAAACAGTTGTCTGTTACCTGTTGCTTGAAACCGTAAATCTTCAGGAAATTTATTCCCGGTATAACGAACATGAAGACGGGTAATAAAAACATTGTTACGAATACTGCGGGGGTTACGGGATGGAGAATTAAGCCAAAATACTCCAGCTTGCTTTAATTCTTCTTGGTTTAAAGGTTGAGCAGAACAAGGATCGCAACTAGCCATATCCCAAGCATATTCGAGGAAAGCCACTTGTTTATTTTCCCGCTCATAGGACTTTTGGAACATAGCAGTATAAAAATCTTTGAATTCTGCTTTCACAAATTCAGGAATTTCCCGATCGGAAGGAACTTTAACGGTGCGATAGTTGGTTAGTTCTGTTTGCCCGTTAGGAGAGAGAAGATAGACAATTAAATCTTGTTCTTTTTTGGCGTTAACCATACCCAAGCGAATGGGTAACATATATTTAGGTGACTCATAGGCGATCGATATTGGTCTGAGTCTTTCAAATCCTCCTTCGTCATACTCTTCTAAATTCACTTTAGCTACAAAGAATTTCATGTTTTGGCGAATATAGGGACGTAATAGTTCTTTGGCACCGCGAGGAATTTTGTAACCATTTTGAATTAGCCAGGTTTCTAAGCCATTAGATTCTTTAGCACTGAGAATCAGGATGTCGTATTCACCGACAGTAAACTGTTCTTCTATCGTTACGCCTAAACTGTTTTCTCTTCGCAATTGTCTTTCTGCAAATGCTGCTTGTGGCGCAGACTTAAAGACTGCGTCGCTCTCATACATACGAACTTCACAAGGATTAGAGTCGAAATACTCGACTAATCTAGGCGCGCTAAAACTATCCAATCTGGATAATATTTGGGGGTTACCCACATGAACCTGTTCTTCTTTAAGGATTACAGGTACTGGCACAACCAAAGCAAAATCTTTTACTTCTCCTTGGTAATCGTTCGCCATAGTTAAAACAGTTCTTTCTCCGTCTCTGGCAATAATTACTTGAGACGCTTGATTGTATAAATTCGTATCTGCTTTAGCAACATAAAAACCGCAAAAAGCTTGGGCTGGTTGGATACCAACAATAAAAATAGTTACTGCTAATAAGCAAGACAATAAAATGCGTAGTAGTTTCATAATTTTTTACGTGTAGATAGGGGAAATCTCTCAAGGGTATGATTTTGAGATTTAAGGGTTGAGATAGGCATGGGGAGTAGGGGAAGCAGAGGGAGATAGGGGAGATAGGGGAGATAAATAACCACTAAGCACTAACCACTAACCACTAACATTCTCTTCCAAGTAAATCTAGGTGCAGACCAAACGCGATCGAAGAAAATAGTTAGGGGAGATATGATAAACAATGCCCAAAAAATAGCTATAGATATATAGAAATAATCTTGCAAGATAAAAGTAACTACAGCGATACTAACTGCCCAAATTAAACGACTAATACCCGCATTGGGAATAGACCGAGGGTCGGTTAACATAAATAGAGCAAATAATAATAAACTGCCACTCATAAATTGGTGTTGCCAAACTTCCCAACCCCAACCCAACCAAAAATTACGGATTGCTTCTAAACTGGCATAGGTTAATAGAAAAGCAACAGAAGTATCCCAACGACCAACTTTTTTGAGTACAATACCGCCCATACCTGTAAATAATAGTAAATACCACCAATCTGTTCCCCATTGACCGGGAGAAACCCAGGCATCGTTAGTTAAAATCAAAGCGATAATAATGCCAAAGTTGGCAGGATTAAAAAAGTGCTTGCCACGGAAACGAAATAAAAATTTACTGGCTATGGCCAAACAACTCGCAACCGCCATGGTTGTATAATTATTTCCTCGGAGTAATAAGCACAGTCCTAAAGCAGTAATTAAAGCACTCCTTAAAGAAGAAATAACTTTATGACTAAAAATACTATCCTTCAGATAGTCAGTACTATTAGTTAAGAAAATATTGTTATTTTTTTGCTTGGTATATTCGACTAAAGCAGAAAGGCACCACTGACTCAAAAGACAACTAACTATTACTACGGCAATTAGATCGGGACGTAATGTCCAATCTCTGGTCCCAATACCTAAACAAAGAAAACAAGCAAGAAACAGAATTTGATAGGTGCGAGCATCATCTAAAATATAGTGCGATCGCGCTAATATATGTATATCTTTCATCGCAAACAACCATAACTCTCTAACAGAAATATTTCTCATGGAGAATTAATCCATTAATTTCCTTTCCAGTATGTCTGTTGAAATAGACAAATAGTAGTAACGTTACAGTTCTCGTAACAGAAAAATATAGTGATACTTGAGGAGAAGTTTAAAACAATATCGATTGTAAACAATCCTGAATACAATCAATAAAGCCACAAAGATATTGACATAATACTATGGATATCAGTGTTAATAGTCAATTCGAGTAATTTGCCAAAAATAGAATTACACTTTTGGTAGCTGTAAACAAGCAATTTAGCTAAAATTCCTCGGAGTAAAAATCTTTACAGATTTTAAAAACCAAAATCTCGATCGCAGAAAAAAAGAGCTTTTAATTTAGCTAACTATTGCTTAAAATAAAGTTGAGGCTAGTTTATTAAACAAATCCTAATTTAGAAAAAAAATGTGACAATTTAGATATTTAACGGTATATTTTTTATAATGTCAATTTAGGAAGACAAGTTCAACTGTCAATCACAAAAAAAAGAGGAAAATATAGAAAATTATGAGTGAAATGGCAACTGCTCCATTAACAGGAAAAGCCTTACTTCAAAAAGTAAAAGAGCTATCTCACTTACCCAGAAGAGAAACAGCAAAACGCTGCGGTTATTATACAATCACAAAAGACAATCAAACGAGAGTAAATTTAACCGACTTTTATGATGCAGTTCTTGGAGCTAAAGGTGTTCCTCTCGATCCAGAAGGAACAAAAGATGGTCGCGGAAGAGAACCTACTTATCGGGTAAGTGTTCATAAAAATGGTCAAATTGTGATCGGTTCTACCTATACTCAAGCTATGGGATTGAAAGAAGGTGACAAATTTGAAATCAAATTAGGCTATAAGCACATTCATCTTAAACAAATCGACGAAGACG
>JAAUYH010052146.1_pt1 | contig 20333 bp, 18 predicted proteins | sample 7278061 | NCBI WGS metagenome assembly JAAUYH01 (sample SAMN14350203, study PRJNA611818) | marine sediment metagenome | isolation source: surface marine sediment (0.6m) | place: French Polynesia: Moorea | collected 2018-08 | reverse complement strand
TGCTCTCAAGCTATTTCTTTTTCTAGGTTCGGGCGCTCGTGGCTTGTGTTGCTCAACTGCGCGCATTTACTAATGTAGCTCCTTCTCCTATCTCTGTCAACCCCTTTCTCCCCTCTTTTTTTGAGAAATTTTTAAAATCCTCTCGTACAAAGCTTTTTGAGCAATAATTAATTTGTTATTTGTTAATCGAAGTATAGTGTCAACAAATTTTCAAAGTGTAATTGCTCGTTTAAATCAATTCTGGAGCGATCGCGGTTGTCCGCTCCTGCAGTCTTACGATACGGAAAAAGGGGCGGGAACGAAAAATCCTCATACTTTTTTGCGTGCTTTAGGCCCCGAACCTTGGTCTGCTGCTTATGTAGAACCTTGTCGCCGTCCTACAGATGGCAGATATGGAGAAAATCCAAATCGCTTTCAACATTACTATCAGTATCAAGTTTTAATCAAACCTTCGCCAGATAACATTCAGGAAATTTATCTTGATTCGTTAAAAGCTTTAGGAATTCATCCAGAAGAACACGATATTCGTTTTGTTGAAGACAATTGGGAAGATGCGGCTGTAGGTGCTTGGGGTGCTGGCTGGGAAGTTTGGTTAGATGGGATGGAAGTAACCCAATTCACTTATTTCCAACAATGCGGTGGGATTGATTGTCGTCCGGTATCGGTCGAAATTACTTACGGTTTAGAAAGATTGGTGATGTATTTACAAAATGTAGATGCAATCAACGATATTAAGTGGAACGATCGCGTTAGTTATGGAGATATTTTTCTTCAAAGCGAAATAGAACAATGTACTTATAACTTTGAAGCTTCTAATCCAGACTTATTGTTCAATTTATTTGCTCTTTATGAAGAAGAAGCCAGACAACTGATCGATCGCACTTTAGTAGTACCAAGTTTAGATTACGTTCTCAAATGTTCTCACGTTTTCAATCTATTAGATGCTAGAGGAGTTATTGCTGTAACCGAAAGAACTCGTTATATCAATAAGATCAGGAATTTGGCCCGTCAAGTAGCTGGATTATATTTACAACAAAGAGAAAGTTTGGGATTCCCTCTGAACTCAAGCCAGTGTACTATCGGTTAGGAAAAGTAGACTGCAGCGAGACAAATGGGACAAAATCTAAGAGGATTGTTAGAACCAATTGCAGGGTGGTTTAATAAATTGGGCGTACCCGAACCAATAATTCATTGGGGCCATCCCCTAATGATGGGAATTGTAGTATTTGTTCTAGGTAGCTTTGTTGCCTATGCTGGATGGCAGGGAAGACTGGCTGCAGATGGAGATATCGCTCTCAAAAATCGCACAGCTCATCGTCAACTTGCTCCTTTGATGTACCTATTTATTGTTTTGGGTTCGACTGGAGGTATGTTATCTCTAGTAATGCAAGGAGAACAAATCTTAAGCAGTCCTCACTTTTTAACTGGTTCGATCGTGTTAGTTGTTTTAGGAATTAATGCTGCGATCGCTTTTAGCGGTTTTGGTGGAGAGAAACAGGAAAACTTGCGAAGCGTTCATGCTTATTTAGGAAGTGCGGCGGTGATTCTTTTATTTGTCCATGCCATACTGGGTTTAAACCTAGGATTAGCTATCTAATAAAATGAATCGCAACAATTGGACAATTATCTGTTTGGCTTATGTCATCGGATTATTGTCTACTTATATTTTTGGATTTCCCAATCCCAATCCTAGTTGGCAACAATGGACTTTTGTGTTAACCGGGTTGGGATTTTTTAGTGCGATCGCAGCTTTATTTATCCCCAAATTATGGCGAATCGGGCCGGGGTGGAAATTATGGCTTAGTGCGGGAATCATCGCAATTTTAGCGGTAATTTATTTTCAATTTAGAGTTCCCGAACCAAGTAATACTGATATCAGTCAATTATTAGTAAAAAACAATGTTAAAAGTTTGCTAGTTCAAATTGATGGCAAAGTTTTAAACGAGCCAAGATTAACAAGAAGCGGCAAAATCAGATTGTGGTTAAAGCCGATCGCAGTCGATCGAGTTAAAAGTAAAAAAATTAATAACTTTAACAAACAAGTTACCGGTAAATTATATGTAACTTTACCATTATTAGAAGATAAACAATTTTATCCGGGAACAAAATTAAGTTTAGAAGGAATTTTATATCTGCCAAAGCAAGCTGTTAATCCAGGTGGGTTTGATTTTAAAACTTATTTAAACAGTCAAGGTTCTTTTGCCGGTTTGACAGCAAAAAAAGTTAATATAATTGATAGTTCTCAAAAAGTTCCTTGGGGTTTGTGGAAAGTAAGAAAAAGAATTATTAAATCTCAAGGTCGCTGGTTGGAAAGTCCTACAGGAAAATTAATCAGTTCGATAGTTTTAGGCAGGCGAGCGGTAGATTTACCTTACGATATTCGAGATTTATTTATTAAAGCTGGATTGGCTCATATTTTAGCTGCTTCTGGATTTCACGTTTCTTTACTTTTAGGAACAGTTTTAATCATAACAAATAGATTTACGCCTAAAGCTCAATTTCTGATTGGTATAACTGTTTTATTCGTTTATGTAGGTTTAACAGGAATACAACCGTCAGTAATGCGAGCTTCTTTAATGGGGGTTGCGGTGTTAATTGGCAATTTAAGCGAAAGAAAAGTAACCCCTTTAGGCTCTTTACTTTTGGCAGGAACTTTATTATTAATATTCAATCCTTTATGGATTTGGGATTTAGGTTTTAATCTTAGTTTTCTAGCGACATTAGGATTAATTGTTACTATGCCAGTGTTGCAAAAAAAACTTGACTGGTTGCCCCCAACATTGGCTAGTATAATAGCTATTCCGATCGCAGCTTCTCTGTGGACTTTGCCTTTAACAAGTTATGTTTTTAATACAGTTGCTCTTTATAGTATTCCGATTAATATTATTGCCGATCCTTTAATTTTGTTTATTAGTTTAGGAGGAATGATAAGTGCTTTAATAGGTTTGGTTATTCCTATTGCTGGATCGGCGATCGCTTGGCTGTTATATTATCCGACTCAATTTTTAATCGAGATAATCCAGTTTTTTAACGGTTTGCCAGGCAGTTCTTTAATTGTAGGTAAAATTAATTTAGGTATATTAATTATAATTTACGGATTGATTATTTTAGTTTGGTTAAATAAGTTTTGGCAGAAAAGATCGCATTTAGCTATTTTATTTGCTTTAATTTTAATAGTTATTCCTATTTTTTACGAACGCTCGCAGCTAGTCCAAATCACAATATTAGCAGCTAAACAAGCACAGATTATAGTAGTTCAAAATCAAGGTAAAGTCATTTTAATTAACAGTGGCGATCGCAATACTGTGAGATATGTAATTCTACCATTTCTATTAGAACAAGGAATAGATCGGATTGATTGCGGGATTGCTTTGGATTCAGATTCAGATTTAGATTTAAATAATGGTTGGTCTGAAATCACAAAAAATATTGCGATCGCCTCTTTTTTGATTAATTCAAATTGGTCAGAGACATTTGAAAACAATCCGAACTTAATTCCAAATCAACTAGTTTTAAACAAAACTCTTTCAATTGGAAATACAAAAATAGAGTTGCTCGGTAAAGAGCGGTCTTTATTAGAATTAGAAATTCTCAATCGCAAATGGTTAATTATGGAAGGAAATCAAAAAATTGAATTGAAAAAGATCGCAAAAAAACCAGAATTTCTACTCTGGTCGAGTAGAAGTATATCGGAAAAATTATTATTAACGATCGCTCCTGAAACAGCAATAGCTTCGTCTTCTTGGGTAACAAAAAAAACCCAAGAACAAATTGAAAAAAAACAGATTAAATTATATTGGACTGGCCGCGATGGTGCGATTCAATGGAGGCCAGATCTAGGATTAACAACAACCTTAAAAAGAAAAAATCAAGAAAGAATATAAAATAAATGTCAGTTAAAGTATAATTTTAGTATTATGGTATCCTGTGAGTTAAATATGTGGAGAGGTGGCAGAGCGGTTGAATGCGGCGGTCTCGAAAACCGTTATGGGTCAAACCATCGAGGGTTCGAATCCCTCTCTCTCCGTAGGTAAAAGTATTCGATTTTAGCTTAGAGTCAAATTCTACTTTAATTATATTAAGGGATTTATTTTAGTTTTTACCTTTTTTTCAAGTTAAGAGCGATCGCCCTGTGAATCTAGCGATCGCTTTCTAAATTAAGTAATAGACCGACTTACTTTACTGATGCTTTTAACCTTAGCTGTGACTGTTTCTGGAGTTAAAACAGCCTGTTTGGGGGCTATAGGTGAGGGCCAGGCTTTGAATAGCTCCTCTAAGTCAGTTTTAAGCTGTTGGTTTGCTGTTGGATCGATTTTGGCTAATTCGGGTGGGATGTTTTTGTAAAGAACATCTTTTGAATATTCAACAAAACCGCGAGAATCTTGATATTCGATAATTTCAACAATTTTGCCGTCTTCAATAGCTGCTTTATATTCGTATGCTGCTACATCTAATATGCCGTTAATTGCTTTTAAAACGAATGTTGGTGACTTTCTTTCCGACTCTGTAAAGCTGCGATCGCGATTTAGTGCTTAATTTTTTAACGCCAATTTAATTATTTAACTTGTTTCTTAGACTGCATGTCAAATAAGATTCATATTTATCAATTGTTTCGATCGATCGCTTTAAAAATTTTTATCTGAAAACAAAAAGTTATCTTTAAATCGAATTGTATTTGGGATCTTGCTATTACAAAATTTAAAGTTCTGTATTTTTTTGGCAAAAAAAAGTAAACCTCTAGGCTACACTAGGGGCTAAATCCAGTACCAAAAAACACCAATAATCTCAAAACAGATGGAGTTTTTGTCAGATCTAAAAAAATACTAAAAAAACTATTGTATTTTGCGACTGACTGCCAAAGTACCAACGAACCACCGATTGCTAAAAGTTTAATAGGAATACTGGTGTATTTGTGACGAGGGAGATGTCAGTTTGTGAGAAAATTGGTGAGTGAAAAACAAATTTGTTTGAGGTGCTGGGGTTTCAAGATAAGCTAAATACTTATCAAATCGCTCTCCCTCGAGAGTTTGATAAAACAGCAACCCACGTCGATTGCTTTCTTTGCTGAGAGCGAAATATTAACAAGGAGAACACTCTTTAAGGAGCGGATATTCTAATGTCTCATGCTGTAAAAATTTACGATACTTGTATTGGTTGCACTCAATGCGTTCGCGCTTGCCCTCTAGACGTACTAGAAATGGTACCCTGGGATGGTTGTAAAGCTAGCCAGATTGCTTCTTCTCCTCGTACTGAAGATTGCATCGGTTGCAAACGTTGTGAAACTGCTTGTCCTACTGACTTTCTAAGCGTCCGTGTTTACCTCGGTGCTGAAACTACTCGCAGTATGGGTCTAGCTTACTAAAAAATACCAAGTATTTTAAAGACACCATTATATTTTTAAGGTATTGAGGAGGGAGATTTTTTCTCCCTCTTTTGCTTTGTTGATGCGTGTCACTTTTTTATTCTCGATCGCTTTTTTGCTGCAATTTATTGGCAACTCGCAAAATTTGCCCGGCTAAAATAGCTGCACCAAAACCATTATCGATGTTAACCACTCCGATACCAGTAGCGCAGGAATTGAGCATAGTTAATAATGGAGCAACACCACCAAAATTAGTGCCATAACCAACACTGGTAGGAACTGCTATCACCGGACAATCTGCTATTCCAGCAACAACACTAGGTAAAGCCCCTTCCATTCCCGCAACTACAATTAAAACATCGGCGCGATCGATAACTTGACGGTTGCTGAAAAGACGATGAATCCCAGCAACACCGACATCCCAAAGTTTTTCAATTCTAAATCCGCATAATTCCGCTGTAACTGCTGCTTCTTCTGCTACGGCTAAATCGGCTGTTCCTGCGGTGAGAATTGAAATATTGCCTTGATAGTTAATTGTCGGTTTAATTTCGCCAAGAACGCAGATTTTAGCAACTGAATAGTAGGTTAAGCCATTGAGTTTGGCTTTTAATTGTTCGTAAACATCTGCTTCAATTCTCGTAGCGATCGCTTGAGGAGAGTTTTTGACTATAGCTTGCATGATTGTTGCAATTTGTTCCGGTGTTTTGCCCGGGCCCCAAATAGCTTCAGGAAAACCAGTTCGCAATTGACGGTGGCGATCTATTTTGGCAAAATTGGCGATCGGTTCGTAATCAAAATGTTTCAATTTTTCTAGAGCGAGATCGGGGCTTAAATCCCCTCTGGCAACTGCTTGGAGCAGGATTTGTAAGGCTTCTGGCTGTGTCATATTTGTTTAGTTTGTCTCCAGTATAATTACTAAATTAGCCCGACAAATTTTTTAAGCGGCCATAATGCGATCGATTAGCTCTCAAATAACCTAAAATTTTTTTACTGCAGGTTTTAGAGTATTGAGGGGCGATCGCAGTAAACTAGGAAAAGTTTTAATTTTAGTTTTAGTAATTATTTAGTCAATAAAAAAATTTTTAGGTTGGTGAGAAGGAGTTAGTAAATAATGTCCGTTAAACTTTCTGTAGTCATACCCTGTTATAACGAACTCGGCACGATCGGTCAGGTTGTTGAAGCTGTCAAAGCATCTCCAATAGAAAATTGTGAAATAATTATTGTCGATGATGGTTCGACCGACGGCACTCGAGAACTTTTAAAATCAAAAATCGAATCTCAAGTCGATCGCGTTATTTATCACCAAAAAAATCAAGGAAAAGGTGCAGCTTTAAGTTCTGGATTTGCAGTGATTACTGGAGATATTGGTATCGTTCAAGATGCGGATTTAGAATACGATCCTCAAGAATATCCTCGCATAATTCAACCTATTATTAATAATAAAGCTGATGTGGTTTATGGGTCTAGATTTCTCGGTTCTGAACCTCACAGAGTTTTATATTATTGGCATAGCGTTGGCAATGCTTTTTTAACAACTTTATCGAATATGTTTACTAACATTAATTTAACCGATATGGAAACTTGTTATAAGGCTTTTCGACGGGAAATAATTCAATCTATTGAAATAGAAGAAAAACGCTTTGGATTCGAGCCAGAAATAACGGCTAAAGTAGCCAGTATTGGATGTCGTATTTATGAAGTAGGAATATCTTATTACGGCAGAACTTATAAAGAAGGAAAAAAAATCGGTTGGAAGGATGGAGTTCAAGCTATTTTTTGCATTCTTAAATATAATTTATTTAGATAAAATTTGATTTGTATTTTAAGGTAAAAATTTTCAATTATTTAACCCTAAATATTAAAGATATTCCTAGTTAATTTTAACGTTTCCAAATTACTAAAATCACTCCGCAAACAATTAAGCCCAAACCGATCGCGCGACTCAAGGGAATATCTTCTTTAAAAACAAAATAGCCTAGTAATACTGAAAACACGTAAACTAAAGATGCAGAAGGACTGGCAACGCTTAAACTAACTCGAGTCAACACCAAAATATAAAATATTGCTCCCAATCCATAACAAGCCAAACCAACGATTAATTCTGAGGTCAAAGCAATATTGATAATCCGCTCTAAGATACTGTTACTCGTTGATTGAGTTAATTTCAACGCACCTAATTTTAAAAACAATTGTCCCGAAACACTAGCCAAGATTGAAATTAATAAAAAAGTAAACTCTTGAAAATTCATGCAATCGCTCGAAATGTATTTTATTTTTTAGACTGCTGGAGTCTTTAATAAGGTAAACTAACCTCAGTAATTTAGCTATTAAAATATATTAAAACAATTGTCAGCCTCAATTTTAATTAACCTATCTTTTCTTTTCTCTAAACCAACGGGTATTGCTACTTATGCTAGTAACTTAGTTCCTTATCTAAAACAACTCAAGCCAACTCTTTTAACCGCGCAAAAATTCGATTTTTTCGACTGTTATCCTATTGCCAATAACTTAACTACAGCCCAAGGTAGTAAAGGTCATTTCCGTCGTTTATTGTGGACTCAATTCCAACTACCTCAAATCTATAAAAAATTACAATCTTCCCTATTATTTTCTCCCGTTCCCGAAGCACCGATATACACTGATTGCCGCTACATTATAACAGTTCACGATTTGATTCCTTTGCGTTTTCCGAGAAAGTTTTCCCCTTTAACTCTTTACTTTCGCCATTATCTTCCTCAAGTCCTAGATCGAGCAGAACATATTATCTGTAATTCTGAAGCAACGGCTCGAGATATAATCGATTTTTTCGGGATTTCAGCTAATAAAATCTCACCCATTCCCCTCGCTCATAATAGCAATTGCGATCGACCTTTAGACTTGACTCAAAAATTGCACGATCCTCCCTACTTTTTATACATTGGTCGTCACGATCCGCATAAAAATTTGCAGCGAACGATCGCCGCTTTTGCTAAATGCAATTGCGAATCTGAATTATGGCTTGTTGGTTCTTGCGATCCTCGTTATACTCCCGAACTTAAAAGACAATCCCAAGAATTAGGCATTCAAGAAAGAGTAAAATTCCTCGGATACTTACCAGAAAAAGAATTATCAATCGTTATATCTAATGCGATCGCTTTAGTTTTTCCCAGTTTGTGGGAAGGTTTCGGACTTCCGGTACTCGAAGCAATGGCTTTGGGAACTCCCGTAATTACCTCTAATATTTCTTCTTTACCGGAAGTTGCTGGAGATGCGGCTATTTCGGTCGATCCCTACGATATTGAAGCCATTGCTGGGGCGATGAAAAATGTTGCTACAGATTCTCAATTGCGATCGCAGCTATCCCAACTCAGTCTTCAACAAGCTAATTTATTTAGTTGGGAAAAGACCGGACTTGCTACAGCAGAAGTGTTAGCGAGATTTGTCTAATAATGCTTCGACTTTTTTGACTCCTTCGAGATCGTCGCGATCTTGATAGAGTTGTCGCGCTTTTTTCAATTTGGCGATCGCTTCTTGAGTGCGGCCGCGTTGTTGTAGAGCCAAACCGAGATAATAATAAGCGGTAGGATTGTTCTTATTTTTTTCGAGGGATTTGCGGTAAGTAACTATAGCATCGAGATAATTCTTTTGAGAGATTAAAATTTCGCCTATTCCGTTTGCAGCTTCGTTTAAGTCTGGATTTAGAGCCATTGCTCGGCGATAATAACGCAGAGCTTTATTGTAATCTTTTTGCTGGTGCCAAATACTGCCAATTTTCAATTGGATTAAAGCGTTACGGGGATCTTGTTGTTCTGCTTGTTGCAAATTTTCCAATCCAGCAACAAGATCTCCTTCTTGTAGTTGAAGGGTTGCTAGTTGCAAGCGCAAATTATTATTGCTAGGAAATTGTTTGAGAGATTTTTCAATAAATTCAATTGCTTCGGCATTATTTCCTTGCTTAATTAAAGCCTTACCCATAATTTGATAGGCTTCTTCATTTTTAGGATCGAAAGCTAAGATGCGTCGATAGATATCTATTGCTCCGGGATAATTTCCTTGACGCAGCAATGTTACGCCCAATCCTAAATAATTTTTAATTGTTCTTGGTTGCTTGTCGATCGCCTTGCGATAAGCCGCTTCAGCTTTGAGATTATCCCCAGCGTTGGCAAAACTGTAACCGAGAGCGTAGTAAAAATCGCCATTATTAGGAGCGAGGGCGATCGCCTTTTCGTATGCAATAGTTGCGTCGATGTAATTACTTTGAAGAGCTTGGATATAACCAATTGCAGAAAATATCTTTGCATTTTTGGGTTGCAAACTAGCCGCTTTCTGATAAACGCTTAAAGCTTGAGCGTATTTTTTAGCTACAGTATATTTACGTCCCTGACGCAGTAGTTCGTCAATTTGTTTTGTTTTCCAATTTTGAGATAATAAAAGCTCTCTTTCAACACCAGCATCGGCTGGCGGGCTGCAAATCAATCCAAATATAGAACTACTCAGTAATATAAGACTTAATTTAGCAATAATGTGCTGTGACACAGTTGATTTTCCCTTCGTAGATATAGAGATCGCGAACGGTATTATACTGTAATACTGCTTTTTTACTGCTTTTTTTAATTTTTTTGTTACCCTATTTAACTGTTTGTTGTTTATTGATATTTTTGAGCTTCTTTAGCTACTTCTGCGGAGGGATCTCCAGTTAATTTTGCCAAAATAGAGTTTGCTTTGTCCCCTCCTAATTTAGCTAAAGCTTGGACTAAACGATAACGTACTTGCCAATCATCGCTTTCAGCAAAAGGAATCAATTGTTCAATCGCGCGAGGATCTCCTAATTCTCCCATCGAGCCGATCGCAACGGTTTGCAAAAGACTATTGTCTGAAGCTAAAGCTTCTTTAAGCAGTTCAAACCCCCTCGGATCGCCAAATTCTCCTAAAGCGGCGACAATACTAACTTGAATCAGCCATTCATCGGTTTGATGGTAGATTCGATCTAAATCTTCAAAAGCTTCTGTTAGTTTAAGTCCTCCGATCGCATCTGCTGCGGCTGCTTGGATATCCGGTTCGGGGTCGTTAAAGAGGCGATCGCGCAGTATTTCTAGAGATTTTTGCTTGTTTTCGATACCTAAAGTATCTAATTGACTGACTGCAGCGTAGCGGACGCGAGTGTTTGAGTCAGTTATCATTGGTTGAACCAAACCAAAAGCTGTATTTACTTCTAGTTGGCGTAACTGATTTATTCCTCTAATGCGATCGCCGAAGTTTTCTGAATCGAGCAATGTTTTTACTGACTCGGGTGTTACGCTCATATTTTTTTTAAGTAAATTTAATTTTGCTTAGCTGTCTTCAGCCATCATGCGAACGATATCGCCGCGAGTTAAGATACCGATTACTCTTCCTTCTGAGTCTATCGCTGGCAATCGTCGAATTTTTTTATCGTGCATTAAGCGTGCTGCTTCTCGTAGAGATTTATCTGGAGAAATAGCGATCGGTTTATCGCTCATTACTTCTTTGACGGTTTGTCCTAAGACTTTGTGAATTTCTTTCTCGTGACGAGCTGGATTTTGGAGGTAAATTATACTATCTAGAAACATAATATAAGGTGGCGGCTCTAAACCTGTTTCTTGCCACATTAAATCTGTTTCTGAAATTACGCCAATTAGTTTGCCTTCACCATCGACTACTGGTAAACCGCTTATTTGTTTCTCTGCCATAATTTTAATGGCTTGGTTGAGATCGGTTTCTGGCTCTACAGTAATTGGATTTGGAGTCATTACCTCAGCAACGGTTTTACTCATTCTTGCTGTAGTTTTTTACTAACTTATTAATTTTATTGTAAAAAATTAGGGTAACGTTTCTAGCTGCCCTTATTAGATCGTTACTTTTTGGCTTTTTTTGGCTAATTTAATCCACTCTGTTGTAAATACTTGCGAATTTCACTGAGAACTTTTTCAGGAGATACTGGTTTGTTGAGAAATTCATTTGCGCCGCACATGCGAGCTTTAATCTTATCTACAAAACCGTCATTTCCCGTTAAAATTACAATTGGGGTATTTTTAAAGTAAGAGATTTTACGCAGTTGAGTGCAAAGTTCGTAGCCGTTAGTATGGGGCATTTCGAGATCTAAAAAGATGAAATCAGGCCTTTCGTTTGAGATTGTTTCGACTGCTTTGAGGGGGTCGTTAATCGCCATAAAGCGATAGCCTGCTTTTGTCACGATTTCTTCCATGACGTGACAAATTAAGGGACTGTCGTCAACTCCAGCAATGAGAGGGCCGGTTGTTTCTTGTTCTCTTATTTCTGGAGGTGGTAAATCTTCTATGGGGATAAGTTCTACTAAACCAACTTGAATGTAAGGCACCATCGAGTGGGTTACATCGAGAACTTCTCGTTTCATTTGTACCGCAAGATCTCGTAAGGTATGTTGTCCATCTAGCAACTCTCTGAGAGTTTGATAGACTTGAGCCTTAGTCGTTTTTTGCATTTGCTCGGGTTGCTTGATGATCGGAGCCGTATCTGGATAGCGATCTGCTATTCTGGCGTTTTGCCAAGCTTCCCAAAGTTTTTGCGCTTCTGCGATCGTTTCTTCTGCTTCAACTAAAGCCAATTTTCTTGATAGTGACTGACCTGGTTTTAGTTCGCATTTCACCTGCATTACTTGAGTGATATCAAATAATACTTCAACCAGGGTAGATTTAATAATTACTACTGCTTCGTCGTAAGTAATTTTTCCTTTTTCTACCCACAAACATAAAAGTTCGTATTCCCAGCACCTACTGGAGTCTTCATCGTCGTCACTTCCAGCTAATTCTGACGGCAATTCTAATAATCCAGAAGTAATTTGAGGTAAATGAAGTGCGATGTTTCTTCTCCACCTTCTTACGGGATGACTTCCACCTACAGCGTAAAGTAAATCGCCCATATGGAGATAAAAACTCCACTTCAGACCAGATGCAGGAGCTGTTACTTGGAGTTGACCGCTAAATTGAGGCTGTTTTAGAGCTTCAAAAAGTTTAGTTTGCTTTGGTGCGTTAAACTCCTTAATGTTGATTGGAGGTTGGTTAGCGGGTTTAGCGGTGGTCATTACCACTTTTCTGCCTTACTAATGTTTTCAAAAGATAGATTACGGGTACTTATTTTAATGCTGCTCTCAGCCTATCGTTTGAGTTGATAATTTAATTGCCAACTTTACGATCGCTGTTACGCTTACTTTAACAAAAATAAGAGCCAATTCTTTTACTATTTTATCTTTGTTCGGTAAAAAAGCCGTTCCTAAATCGAGAATTTAGTTTCTTCGCGGCCGAGTTGTTCTAAATTGACTTGCCTGTTTCTTAGAGCTGTAATAATTTGAGCATTAGCCGCAGGAAATTGATATCGATCTATTTCTGTTAATTTTACCCAACGAATTTCGGAAGCAGCCAGGGGAATCGGTTTTTCGGAGGGAGAAGCTAAGCTACACATATGGGCTATCAGAGTAAGATGAAAATCTTCGTAACTATGTTCGATCGCAATTAAAGGCTCTTTTACGGTGACAGTAACGGCTAATTCTTCTTTAATTTCCCTAACTATACATTCAACTACTGTTTCGTTTGCTTCGATTTTTCCTCCGGGAAATTCCCACAAACCTCCCATAGATCCTGCCATTAATCTACGAGCGATTAAGATTTGCCCGGTGCGATCGCCGATGACTGCGACACCTACCTTTTTATGAGGTTTGGTTTCTTGATTCCCCATTTTATTAAAATTTTAGTTAATATCTTTGCGGATCGCTTGGTTAATAACTTTCTTCATTTTTGCCAAGATTTCTCTAAATCCATTCTTTGTTCGGCATTACGTAAGAAGTAACCGCTCATCATGGCTGAAACCAACAGCTTACTTAGATTTTCGCGAGTCGTGTCGATCTTAATGCCATATTGTTCTGAGGGTAAATTTCCCAATAAACCGGCGATATTGCGCTCCATTAATTGCAATACTTCTTGAGAGTTGGGTTTAGAAAGCAAGGCGATAGTTTCTGGATTTAGAGACTTGACATATTGCCAAAGTAGATTAGCCCCACTTTTACCATCGCCATACAAGTTATCGGTGCTGAATTTTTCTTGAGTCACCCGATCGCCTCCTAAATAATTATTTTTAAGTAGATAGATCCCAAATTTTTGGGATACTTTCATCGACTAGAGAGCTTTACCCCGTTTAACTCGCTAAATATTCGCGAATATATGCTTTGCGTTTGCGTAGTTTTGAGAGTGCTTCTCTTTCTATTTGTCTGACTCTTTCGCGACTGATATTCAATCTAGTTCCTATTTTGGCTAAAGTTAGAGGTTGTCCGTCGCTCAAACCATATCTAAGGGAGAGAACTTCTCTTTGCTGGGGTGTCAGATCTGCCATTAATTTTTCTAGATCGAACTGCAAAGAAGAGTGAGTTGCGTAATCTTCAGGAGACTGGCCGGTATCTTCTAGAAGTTCTCCTAATTCAGTATCGTTGTTATCACCTACGCGAATATCTAGGGACAATGGCTGACGAGCTTTTTCAATATATTCTCTAACTTGTTTGGGTGTTAGTTCTAACTCTTCAGCTAATTCGGCGATTGTTGCGGCTCTTCCTTTATTTTGCGCGAGTTTTCTCTGCGCCTTTTTAATTTTGTTTAGTTTTTCTGTAATGTGGATTGGCAAACGAATCGTGCGGCTTTTCTCTGCGATCGCTCTAGTTATTGCTTGACGAATCCACCAGTAGGCATAGGTTGAAAAACGATACCCTTTAGTGGGGTCAAATTTTTCGACACCCCTTTGCATGCCAATCGTCCCTTCTTGAATCAAATCCAACAAGTCGATATTGCGTTTAATATATTTCTTGGCAACTGAAACTACTAGGCGCAAATTAGCTTCTACCATTTTCCGCTTCGCAAAATCTCCGGCTTTCAGGGTTTTCCGCAATTCTGGAATGGTAACTCCGGCTTTTTCTGCCCATTCAGCTTCGCTAGGCTCGACACCTTTTTCTTCTTGTAAAGCTTCTTTGATTTTGTCGAGGGCGATCGATTGCTGTACCTGCTTGGCATAAAGAATTTCTTCTTCATGGGTTAGTAAGGGTACTCTACCTATTTCTCTTAAATAAGTCCTGACTGTATCTGTTGCTCTTTTTGTAGTCGTCATTTGCTGAATATTTGATATGGGCTTTAATTTTACGGTCACTAGTCTTTTGGGCTTCTTATTTGAATCCCTTGACAATTAAGGCGACAATTGTATCTATTGAGAATTTATTTATACTTGCTTGTTATTGCGCCCTCTAGTCGCACCTAGCTTGGATAGTCTAGTTGCTTTATTTTTGGTTAATATGACTTAATATTACGTTTAGGAGATAATTTTCCCGTATTTTTGCTTGACTAGCTTTTTGACTAGAAAACAGGTTTAAGGCTCTGCTTTTCAAGCTTTCGCCTTATGTTAAGTATATTACCTTATATGGTTAATTATTGTAAAATTTTTAAGAAGATGGCAAAACTTATTTTTATGTATTATCATATCAGGATCGATTGTTTAAACTCTCTATTAAAAAGGGTTTTAACCGGAATAAGGCTGGTAAACCCTGATACCTTGGACTAAATTGAGTTATTAAGTTTTTGTCAAGATGAAATTATTGAGGTTGTCAATCAAAATTTAACAGGGCTTATTTAAAAAATCTCCAAATAAAACATTGTAGCAATTAAATAGACAAATCAATCTTGCTTTTTAATTATAGGCTGGAAAACTCAGGTAATTCGATCTTTTTTGCCAACAGAGTTAGTGAATACTCGCAATCAAAGATTTACTGGTAAAGTAAAAATCGTGTGAAGGCAGTATTGAGAAAGTTTATGAGTCAAACAATCTGGATTTCAAGACATGGAAATAGGCTCGATTTTGTAGATACCGATTGGTTTACAAGGGCAGAACGTCCTTACGATCCGCCTTTATCGGAGGATGGGGTGGTGCAAGCAAGGGAATTAGGAGCAAGATTGAAGTCGGAGTCGATCGCCCATATTTTTGCATCTCCTTTTTTGCGTACGGTACAAACAGCCCACGAAGTAGCTTCTATTCTCGATTTACCGCTTAAATTAGAGGCTGGGCTGTGCGAATGGCTCAATCCTGATTGGATGCCAGCGATGCCAGAAAGAGAGTCTTTAGATAATTTAGCCACAAAATATCCTCGAATCGATCGCAATTATGTTTCTGCGATCGCGCCGGAATATCCAGAAAACGAGGCAATGATAATGCAGAGAACGGCTGAAATTGCCAGACATTTAGCGGCAAATTACTCTGAAGATATATTAATAGTTGGTCATGGAGCATCTGTGGTGGGAACTACTGCGGGATTGCTCCAAGAAAATCCCAATATTAAAGCAACTTTTTGCTGTTTAGTAAAATTAGTAAAATTTGGTGCAGACTGGAAAATGGAATTAAATGGCGATACTTCCCATCTCAGTCAAAAAGAAACTAAAATTCGCTTTAATTAGGGGCTGGCAAGGTTTTAATACCATTTCTATCTAATATTGTTACAGTTTGGCGATCGTGAGGTCAGGGGTCAGAGGTCAGAGATCAATAAAATAATTTTTTATGTCGGATAAAAATCATCTCCGCTCTATTTTATCCAAAATTGACGGCCGGGGTTACAAAGCCTACAAGGATATAGAAGGAAGCTATCGATTTAAAGACTTTAATTTAAAGATAGATCGAGTTGCTGGCGATCCTTTTGCAAGTCCTTCTAAACTACGAATATTAATCTCGAAAGATATTGCTGGTTTTCCAAGTAATTTATGCCAGTCTAAAATTAGAGCGATCGCCTTGAGAGATTACCTAACGCGTCAGTTCGATCGCACGGTTAAGCAATTTAGTTGCCATCGAGGTACGGGAAAAAGCGGCTCGATCGCGATCGCCACTACCAAACAAGAAGTAATCGAGCGCAGTTCGGTTTATATTAACGATCGAGATTTAGAAGTAAGATTTCTAGTTGGATTGCCAGCTAGAGGAAGAACTATCTTAGGATTTCAAGCGATTGCAATGTTATGCGAAGATTTACCTAAAATAGTTGAAAATTCTCTCAAGTATAATTCCTTAAATGCTGCTGAAATTCAAAGACACGTCGAAACAGTTGAAGACGCAGATTGGTTGCGACAACAATTAAAAACAAGAGATTTAGTTGCTTTTGTGGCTAACGGAGCTATTTTACCGCGACGCAGTGGCATCGACGATCGACCGTTATTAGATGATGCTACGGTTTTTCGATCGCCACCATCTTTAGAAATAGAGTTCGATCTTCCCAATTCTGGATCGATTAAGGGCATGGGAATCAAGCAAGGAATTACTTTAATAGTTGGCGGTGGCTATCACGGTAAGTCTACTCTATTAAGAAGTTTGGAATTAGGAATTTACGATCGCATTCCCGATGATGGTAGAGAATTTGTAGTTACAGATCCCGCAGCAGTTAAAATAAGGGCTGAAGATGGTCGGGCAGTTACCGGGGTAAATATTTCTCCTTTTATAAATAAATTGCCTCAAAATCGTTCGACTGTAAATTTTGCGACAGCTAATGCTAGCGGCAGCACTTCCCAAGCAGCTAACATCATTGAAGCGATCGAAATTGGAGCAAAATTACTGTTAATCGATGAAGATACTGCGGCAACTAATTTTATGGTTCGCGATCGGCGCATGCAACGGTTAATTGCCAAGGATAAAGAACCGATTACGCCCTTTATCGATCGAGTCAAGCAGTTACATCGGGATTTGGGTATTTCTACTATTCTAGTTATTGGCGGTATTGGGGACTATTTTGATGTTGCCGATACTGTTATCGCAATGGAAAATTTTTTGCCTCGGGACGTGACTGAGGAAGCGAAAAAAATAGCTGATTCTTATCCTAGCGATCGCCAATTTGAAGCAAGCAAGAATTTTGGCACAATTACTCCGAGAATTCCTTTAAATAGTAGTATCGACCCCAGTCGCGGACGCAAAGCGGTAAACTTAAAAGTTAGAGGTGTCGATGAAATTTCTTTTGGTAGTTTCAAGATTGATTTAAGCTCCGTAGGGCAAATTGTCGATTCGGGACAATTAGAGGCGATCGCCGCAGCAATTATTTATGCCAAAGTTAATTATATCGACGATCGCCGCAGTCTTCGAGCAGTTCTCGATTTAATAACCGAAGATGTTGCATCTGGAGGTTTAGATGTTCTCAGTCAATATCCTCGAGGCGATTTAGTTGCTTTTCGTCATTTTGAGTTGGCTGCAGCGTTGAATCGCCTTCGTAGTTTTTCAACCTTGACAAAAAAATAACAATATGATTAGCATAATAATCGTTTCCGAAAGGGAAAAAATAGCCGCAGGAGTTGCAAATCTAGTTAGAGAAATAGCAGATCCAGCAATCGAGGTTAGATCTTGTCAAAGCGATCGCCACAGCATTTTAACGACAATCGATTCAATATATACCGAAGATGAAGTAGCTATTTTAGACGATGGCAATAATAAAAATCAGATTTTAGCAGCGATCGAATTACTCGAAGATTGCAGACAAGATCGAGTAAGATTGTGTAATTTGCCCCTAGTAGAAGGTGCGATCGCCTTAATATCGGCAATAGAAACAGGTGGCAATATAGATTCTATTGTAGACCGGGCAGAACTGAGAATTCTTAGTAAAAATATTAAGCAGAACAAGTTAAAAGTCGAGCTAAAATTATCCCTTAATATTATTGCCGAATTTGTTAACTTGGCTCGTAGTTTTCAAGCGAAAATAAACTTAGAAAATTTGAACAATCACCTGGTCATTTTCGACGCTAAAAGTATCGATCGCCTGCTTTATTTAGATCTTAAACAAAACGATGAAATTATAATTTCAGCAACAGGATTTGACGATACTGAAGCGATCGATAGTTTATCAGAATTTTTAAGTAGAAAAGAATTAATTATCGGTTTACCTCAAAAAGAAAAAGAACTGCCAATTCAAGGAATTCCTGCTGTTGGTGGAGTAGCGAGTGGAACGGCTCTTTTTTATCGACCTTTACTGCCAGAAATAACAGCTGAAAAAACAACCGATCCAGCAACAGAATGGGGCAAAATCCGAGAAGCATTCGCTTATGTTAAAGCTGAAATAGAGCGAATTCAAAATGAAAGCAATCGGGATTTTTTTGAGATCTATTTGCTATTTTTAGAAGATTTTTATTGGCGCGATCGCGTTAAAAAATTAATTTTCGAGCGGAAATATACTGCAGCAAATGCTTGGAAAACAACAATAGAAACAAGTTTGGCTAATTACGATAAAGCTATCGATCCTTACTTAGAAAATTTAATAATCGATCTTGGCATCAGAATATTAAGATTGCTTCAAGATAGCAATACTTTAAACTTAGAAATATCTCAGTCGGGAATTTTATTAGCTTACGATTTAAGTCCTACTGAAATTATTCAATTAAGGAGCGATCGGATTGTAGGAATTTGTCTTGCAGCAGGTAGTATCATCAGTAAAACTGTTAAAATAGCCGCCAGCAAAAATATTCCTATGGTAGTAGGTTTAGGAGCAAAATTATGGCAAATTTCAGCCAATCAAGAAATAGTAATAGATGGCTACACTGGAGCAATTGCAAGGGAAGCGAATGAAGAGCAATTACAAGAGCTAAATTTTAAAAAAGCTCTGCAAACAAATCAAAATGAGTGGGGTTTAGAGCCAACCACCCAAGATGGATACCGCATACCTTTAATGGTAAATATTACTGGGGCCGAAGATGCAAAACATGCTGTAGAATTAGGCGCAGAAAGCATCGGTTTATTTAGAAGCGAATATTTATTTTTAGAACGATCTGTCTATCCAGAAGAAGCAGAACAAATAGCTGTTTATCAAGCGATCGCAGAAGTTTTAAAAAATCGACCTTTGACTATTCTTACTTTAAATTTAATTGATTTTAAAGAGCCTAATCCACTATTGGGATGGCACGGTATTCGTCAAGCTTTAGATGCGCCGAAAATATTTAAAACCCAATTAAAAGCAATTTTAAAAGTTAGTGCAAAAGCTAATATTAAAATTTTATTACCGATGGTAAGTTCGATACGAGAACTTAAAGCAGCCAAAGAAATCATAGCAGAAGTCAAACAAGAATTAAAAGCAGCAAAAATTGAATTTGGCGAAAATATTCCGATCGGTATCGTGGTACAATCTTGTGCAGCGATCGTTTCTATCGATAGATTGGCTACTGAAGTAGATTTTTTGACTATTGATACTGACGATCTGGCTCAATATATTATGAGTGCAGATCGAACCAATTTTAGAGTCGCTCACCTAGCCGATCCTTTTGAACCAGCAGTATTGCGATCGATTCAAAAAGTTGTTATTGCAGCTAGAGTTAGAGGTATCAAGATTAGCGTTTGCGGTCAAATGGCATCCGACAGCCTCGGTATTCCCGTTTTATTAGGTTTGGGAATAGATGAATTAGTTGTAAGTGGAGGAGCTTTTTTTAAAGTTATGAAATACATCGATCGCGTTAATTTAGAAGACGTAGAAAATATCGCCAAAGATCTATTGCAGTTAGAATCAGCAATTACAGTCAAACAATCTATTTTTAATAGATTATCGGGAATATAGTTTGTTTTTAAATTATTTACTCAGTTTTTTTCCAAGAAATTGACTCGCTTATAAATTAAATCTTTTTAATAATTCAAGCCTCATAAGATCCTCATATTTGATTTTTATAATTTAAGTTAGGATACAATATTTAGTTTTATGAAGTAAAAATCATTTCAATTAGAGATCGAGATTAGATCTGATTTTCAGTCTTTAAACCAATTCTGCAAAGATCGATTAAAAATCAAGTGAGTGGCAAATTAATTAAACAATTTAAATGTCGATCTACAGATAAGATATATTTTCAATTATAGGGTTAGTCGAAAATAGTTTAGATATAACTTTCAGCGATCGAGAAAAATAAAGACCTTACTTATATTTTGGTGAATCAAAATGCCGGAGAAATTAATTGTTTTTTTGCAAAAAGTG
>JAAUYH010226999.1_pt1 | contig 20335 bp, 16 predicted proteins | sample 7278061 | NCBI WGS metagenome assembly JAAUYH01 (sample SAMN14350203, study PRJNA611818) | marine sediment metagenome | isolation source: surface marine sediment (0.6m) | place: French Polynesia: Moorea | collected 2018-08 | reverse complement strand
CAAGTCGTCGAGAATACCCACAATATATACTTTCGTAAAATCCTTGAATCATAAGGCTTATAGCCCATTTTTTCTGGGCGTATATTATGGGTGTTCAACTTTACTTGGTATTAGGGCAACTGATGTGAGCCAGACAACTCTTCGGCGATCGCCTACCAAGCTGGCTGGCTCGGGGGGATATTCGGTTGTCTGGTTGACATCGCTGGAGTTGGGCTGGACTACTCTTTGACACGCCCGATGAAATCCCTTCCATCAGTTCTGGTACTGAAGAGTACTGGCGACGGACAACGCCACCCTAAACCCGGATGTTGTTGTTCCGATCGTCCGGCGCGTTCCTGTTGCAATTCGCCGAGCGGCAGTTTGGTAGATACTGTATGGAGTCCTAGGAAGCAATGTAAGTAGTAAGTATCTTGAATTTATTTTCTATCACAGCGGATAGTTAGAAACTGTCTCAAGAAATTATCGGTTTTCTAAAAAAATAGCCTTTGATAAGACTGCTCTAGTTCCTATCTCTAGGTAAAGAGTTTTCAGAAGACGATGGTAAAGTCAAGTCGGCAGAATCAGCTTCTAAGGCATTAACTCGACCGCGAAGAGTAGCATATTCGGCTGCAAATTCTTCGTTTAGTCTACGCAAATTTGCGAATGATTCATTATCTGATGATAGCAATTCATAAATCAATAGAGTTGAGTTCTGAATGAGTTGATCCAATTCATTCATTCTTGAAGAAAGATCCTGTATCTCTGCTCTAAATTCTAGAATTTCACTTGCACTAGGACCTGTCAAAAAAGTTCTATTCAGTCCAGGAAGTTTGCTCTCTAATGAATCTACAAAACCTCTTGTAGTTGCGAGAGCAGCTTGTATTTCTTCTTGCGTCCGTCGAATACTATTAAGTTCTTGAGTAGTCGATGTAGGTAAGCTATCCTCTGAGTTTAATTGAGGATTTTGATCACCTTGAATATTACCATTACTTCCAACTATATTTTCAGAGCTAGGTAATTGAGAATCAGGATGAATTTCCGAAACAAAATCTTCAGTGTTAGAGCTAGAAGAATTAGGTGAGTTTTCAGAGGTAAGATCCTGAATAATATTTACTGCTGAAGCAGAGGAATTATCCTCGGAATTGGAAACTTCTTCAATGATAGTTGGTTGTTGGGATTGGGAAGAAGCAGGTTGCAATGATGTATTAGGTATCACGTCTGTACTTGCTTCTTCACGAACTTGTAGCTCAGGTTCTAATTTATCTGAGTTTAGTTCAATTGATGGTATCTCCGGTGCATAAACCTCTAAAACAATTTCAGATATGGAGGAATAAAGTGGATCGATCAGCACTTCCTCAGTTAGAAATTGCGCACGTAGCAGCCAAACAGCCCCACTGGTTAACATGCCAATGGTTACTGAGACTAGAAACTGGGATACAAGTGGCATTTTACCCAGTTTCTTTTTTTGCTCAATCTCAACATGTTTCTGAGCAGTTCGAGGTAAGGGAAATCTCTGTCCTGCAAACCTATATGAGCTCTTAGACCGTTTAATTTTTTTAAACTCTTTATCGGCAGCCTCAATATCTCCTTGAGCATGTTTTACCATCCCACGAGCACAAGTTAACAGATCGGGGTAGTTGACCAATGGCTTTTTCAATGCCCCGACAATAGAAGCAATGCGTAATAAGTCATCCGGCTTCTGCTCAAAAGTATTTACAAGAGTAGCAAACAATTCTGGAGCGGCTTTTTCAGGCTGCAGATAAGCTATGGATACCCAGCTTTGGGCTTGAGCAAAGTCACGGACATCTAAATTTTCGCTCTTAAGTTTGGGCTGAACATAAGTAGCCAAAAAGGCTGCTAATTCTCGAATTCGCTTCAGTTCAAAGCGCTTATCTTGCTCCAGAAAACTTAGAAGCGAGGCTCGTACCTGTTGGTCCATCTCATAAAGACCGGCCCCGACTTCTTCGCACAAATTAGATAATAGTAAATCGGCTGTCGCTATCCAAGGAATGCCTAGACTCGTTCCGTAGCAGTCTATCTTGAAATTATCCCAGATACTGTAGAGTAGCTCAGGGGTTAATCCCAGGGGCAATGCTGCGTGACACGCCAAAAGCAGATGAGCATCTCCATAGCGGTTACAAAAGACTTCAATAATTGAAAGATCTGCCCCCCCCACTTGGCCTGCAGATTTGACGAGTGTACTTGTCATGACATCACCTTAAAGTCTTTATACCTGGGTTCCATCGTCCTCGTAGTACCTCTATAGCACTCTGGAATCCGGCACGGTCTATCTCAAACATAGGGACAAAATTGCCTATCGCACTAGCTGAAGTGGACTTCCAACGATTCTTGGGAAAGGGGTTTAGCCAGACAACGTAGCGTACATGCTGATTAAGCTGGGTCAGAAATGATTCTGTTCTTCGTATGCGGGTAGGATTAAAGCTACCCCGAGCAGCCCCGGCATCACTCACGATCATAATGACCGATTTTGATGACAATCGACCATGCAGAAACCGACTGAGGATTTCTGGCTCTTGCATCAGAGGATCATGATACAGATAATTAGTTGGACAATTGTGGAAATAGTAAATTCCGGCATTCTCTAATTGCCCAGCACGCACCGCCGCATTAACCAACCGCTTGCTCAATCCCTGAAACGGTGTCATTGAGCCATCTTGATCGATCAATAGTAACAGGTTAGCTCGATTACTTCGAGGCGCTCTCATCACAGACTCCAAAAACATCCCCTGACGAGCAATTTGATTAACAGTACCTTCAAGGTCGAATTCTATCTTTGGGCCTTCCCGATTATTACGTCTCAGATATCGCCATCCTTGCTTCATTTGTCGCCGAGTCAGTGGGAAATACTCATCTTGTCCTAGAACCTTAATGCCAGGAGTTCCAGGTTTCTGATCTGCTGCCTTTCGAATCATCTCTGCTAGCTGAACTTCGCCATCCGTTGTGCCGGTTATTTCAGTTCGAGAGACAGTTGTTAACTTTGTGATATTTTCTGCATCATCTATCGAAGGATCGTTCCTTAAGACTGTCAGCCGACGAATAAACAACCAAGACACTCCAGTACCTACGATCATGGAGCAAATCAAGGAACCTAAAAACACAATCGATACCTGAGGCATATTTTGCGGCGGTGGTGCAGGAACAGTAGGTAGTGGCTGCGCCAGATTGGACTCTCCTTCTGGTTCGACTGGCTTAGGTTGAGACTCCCCTTCCAGGTCTGTTAGATCAGGATTGGGCTCCCTTTCCGGTTCTGTTAGAATGGGGGCTTCAGTTTGTAAACCTGCCTCTACAATACCTGGCAAGAACTTTAATCCGGCCAGGCTAACTAGAAATAACAATAGCGCAATGGATATTCCAATCAGTCCATTACGAGTTGTCTGAGCCGCCAGCTGTTGAGCAATTACTGCTTCTCGATAAAAGGTTGATCCTTGGTCATTGGTTTTGGCAATTTCAGCATGGGAAGGAGTTTTGCACCCAATCACCTCCGCAAATTGATAGTTGAAAATGTCCTCTTCTTCTTCATTCTTAACCCACAGGGCACAGCAAAGGCGCGACAGTGCTTTCTGGTCAGGCAACCCAAAGCCCGCTTGCAGAGCTTTCACTAACTGTGCATACTCATTCAAACCGAGGGGCAAGCCTTTCTCTCGTAAGCGGGTATACAGTTCAAACAGCGGCAACTCTTCCACGTTCATGGTTAGCCTGCCTCAGTCCTTCGAAGATAGCGTCGATGATCATTCCAACTTTTAACCAGTACGCTCCCAAAAGGTAATCTGTCCTCTAGTTTTGCCAGGGCTTCATCTTGGGGATAGCGCTGCAACACTCGAAACCAGTCAATTAATTCGCTGGTGCTGGCTTTTTTCGTAGCGATTCCCCCCGTTTTCTGCATTGCATGACGTAATTCTAGAAAACGTTCTACAGCTCGATTCGCAAGGTCTGCGGATGTTTCCGGAAACATCCCCTGCAAAATCATCACAAGACGGTCATGGTCAGGGAACTCAATGTAATGGAACAGACAACGCCGCAAAAAGGCATCTGGTAAGTCCCTTTCATCATTGCTAGTAATAATGACAATTGGTGGAAACTTGGCTTCTATTTCCTGATCAAGTTCTTCTACTACAAAACGTAACTCGTCTAACTCCAATAGTAAATCATTAGGAAAGTCTATATCAGCTTTGTCGATTTCATCAATCAGCATCACAGCTTGCTGTTCAGACTGAAATACTCTCCCCAACGGACCCCACTTGATGTAGGTCTTCGGGTTGCTAATACGAGAGAGGTCTTCAGGTTTGAGTAACTGATTGGCGGCAAGTTGGGCATCCCTTAACCGTCCAACCGTATCGTACCTGTAGAGTCCATCTTGGGCTCGGCTGGTGGATTTCACATACCAGGCTTCAAATGGAAGTCCCAACTCATAGGCCACCGCTTGAGCTAAGCGAGTTTTGCCACACCCAGGCTCCCCTTTTAGCAGAAGTGGGCGCTCTAAATAGATGGCCAGATTCACCACCTCAATCAAGTCTTCACTTGGAAGGTAAGGAGATAAGGGGCGCTGAGTTTTAGGATCCCGTTCTCCAGGCTGAGGCTGTTTTTTGCCGGTGTAGGTTAACTGTGGATCTAAAGCCGTAACCACTTATCTAGCTCCTCATACCAATCAAGGCCACACTGTTCGCAGATTTCTCGCAAAGCCAGCTCAGGAATGCCGCCTTCACTACTTTCCAAGATTTCCTCAACCTTATCATCAATGCCTTGAGTCAAGTCAGAGGGCAAGTCCCTATATTGGTCATCTAACCAATCCATCAACTCTCTCTCAGTAAATTCCTGAAGTTTGGGTGTTTTAATGGGCCGTTGCGGTTTCCAACTTGCATCTAGTTTCTCCACAAAGGGCAAATTCCACTGCTCTGCCTTACCCACATAGTCCACCAGAAACATGAGCAGTTTACAGAGGCTCTCACCCTCGGAAGCTTCCTGCACTCGCTTGGTCAGCGGTATCCAAAATTTCTCAATCATCTCCTGCACAGACGATTCTGGTAAATCATGCACATCATGAAATACCAGAATTACGTCTTGAGTCAGCCACCAACGATAGACCCCATCTGCAATTTCAGGCGGAGTTAGCCTGTGACCTCTGAGTTTGACCCGTCCCCCCAGCTCCCGCCAGAGCGCTGTTACATTAGTTTGCCGAGCAAGTCGGCTCAAATTAACCTTTACTACTTTGCTATTCAGATGCTCTGGCAGGTACTGCACCACCAACCGATTCAAGAGCCAACGTTGTCCATACTCAGGCAGCCCATGAATCAAAAAGGCTGCAACCGATTCAGATTCAATCGCCCGTCGGAATAGTCTCGCCTGTTGTCGGTAACCCAGCTTTAGCAGTGAACTATACAGCTTTAATTGCTTTTTCGGCTTAGCTTTTGCGAGGTCCTCTATGCTATGACGAATACCCAGAGCGATATTGCGAAAGGCTTCGTCTTGATTGCTCCATTGAGTAATAGGTTTTCCATCTCTTGGTAAGGCTTGTAACTGACTGAAGGAGGTGTCTTGCCAATCTACAGGGCGCAATATGACAGGAATAACCCAAGCTTCCCCCGCCTCATGGCGTTCTATCGCCCGTTTTAGCTCAATGTCATAGCAATAGTCCGAAGCCATAAAATCCGAACTAATCAGCAGCAAAATAATCTGAGCCGAATTCAGACGCTGATCAATCTCCTTTGCCCACTCCCGACCCGCATCAATATTACGGTCATGCCAAGCAGAAATCACCCCCTGCCGTTCCAAAATACTCAGATGTTTCGCTAACTCATCCCGTAGGTCTTCATCCCTGTGGGCGTAAGAGAAGAAGACTTCAACACTCATAGACCATGCTCTAGCACTACCTTTCCACCGAAGTATAACTTTGGCAGCGATTCAAGGCGTCAAATGCAACAGTATTTTGCGATTCTATTCGGCTTTCTCATCAGATTCTCAGGAGGATTTAAGCTTTGTTCGCATTCAGGGGAGTATTGTGAAAATACATTCCTAGACACCTTGCCAATTTACCGATCTAGCTCCCTTTGCTGCCTAGTGCTGGTTGCCCTGTATTCGAAAAGTTCTACGCGTCTGTCCCCAAATGCTTGGATTTCCCAATCCTCCTTGAGAGAGGCTAGCATGCACGCAAAAGTTATGCGTAATGTCTCAAGTTTCTTGACAGTCAAACCTGCAAGGAGCTGCTTTAGTGAAGCCATGCCGCAGGCTATAGGCGTCTACTCCTAAATCCTTCTCTCGATTTGGGTGAAGGATTTTGAAATTAGTTCCCCTTCCCCAAACCGAAAGAAAGCCTTTGAACTAACCCCCATCCTCAAAACCAATAAAAGGCCTTGGCTTTACCCCCCTTCTCCCAAGTTTGGGAGAAGGGGCCGGGGGATGAGGGCCGTCAGAATATAGCAGGGTGTTCCAAACTTATCCACCCATCCACCCCCTCGCCTCCATGCGAATCGCCTCCAAAATCACCCTCGGAGCCCTATCCGCCGCAGTGCTAATCACCAGCGGACTCGTCGTCCAAGCAGGTGGATGGGACAACTTCAAACTCCGCTACGCCTTCCTCAGCCAATACCTCCACGACCAAGGCCAAGAACTGGAAGACCTACAGCGCCAAGCCGTCAACCCAGAAGAGCATACCCGCATAGAACTCACCGAACTGCTCAACGGCGGTCCCCCCAAAGACGGCATCCCCAGCATCGACAATCCCCAATTCGACACCGCCGACACCACCCCGTTCGAGTCAGATGAGAAAGTGATTGGCGTCGTCGTCAACGGCGAAGCCGTCGCCTATCCCTTTGGCGTCATGAACTGGCACGAACTCGTCAACGATACCATCGGCGGCGTCAACATCAGCGTTTCCTACTGCCCCCTCTGCGACACCATCGTCGCCTTCGAACGCGGCGCTGCCACCTACGGCGTCTCCGGCAAACTCTACCAGAGCTGCCTAGTCATGTACGATCGCACTGACGATACCCTCTACGCCCAACCCTGGGCCTTAGGCGTCGTCGGCCTCAACGTCAACCGCAGCTTAGACAAAATACCCGCCGCAAAAACCACCCTCGGCGCGTGGCTAGCCCAACACCCCGACAGCAAAATTCTCTCCACCGACACCGGCCATCGCCGCAACTACCAGGCCTATCCCTACGGTTCCTACTACACCGACAACCGCATCATCTTTCCCGTCCGTCACCAAGACCAGCGCCAACACCTCCCCAAAGACATCATCACTTATATTTGGGAGCCCGACAAAACCACCCCCCACAACCGATTCTCCGGCGCCAGCCATCAGTTCATCCACGATGACCTCAAACAAATCGGACAACAACAGCTCACCTTCAACCAGCGCCCCATTCAAGCCCGCTGGGACCCCCAATTAGAAACTGTCGTCGTGGAAGAAATGAACGGCGACTCCATTCCCAGTTCAACCGCCTTTGCCTTTGTGTATCCGGCATTTTTTGGTGAATAATCAAATCCTCATCCCCCAACCCCTTCTCCCAAGTTTGGGAGAAGGGGAGAAAGCTTCAAAAGTCCCTCTCCCAAGTTTGGGAGAGGGATTTAGGGAGAGGGCCAAATCAAAAGTCCCTCTCCCAAGTTTGGGAGAGGGATTTAGGGTGAGGGCTAGATCTAGAAGGGCTATACCCTACCTCCCCATCTCCCCCATCTCCCCCATCTCCCCCATCCTCTCAAACCGCCGCCGCCGCTCGACCGTCCCTCAACAAATCCATAATCTTGTCCTGATACACATGAAACTGTGGTTCCCGTCTCACCGTGTAGGTGCGATCGCTAGGCAAATCAACCTTAACCTCTTGCAAAATTGTCCCAGGGCGAGAGGTCATTACATAGATGCGTTCGGACAAGAAAACCGCTTCGCCAACATCGTGGGTAATCATCAAGATACTGGCGCCAGTGTTGCGCCACAAGTCAAGCATAAACTGCTGCAGGGTTTCCTTGGTTTGCACGTCTAAAGCGCCAAAGGGTTCGTCCATCAGCAAGATCTTGGGCTGATTAGCCAGGGCTCGCGCGATCGCCACCCGTTGCTTCATGCCGCCAGAGAGTTCTTTTGGCAAGGATTGGGAAAACTGCGACAAACCCACCATATCCAAATAATAAGAGGCTTTCTCACGCCTGATGCGACTGGTTAATCCCTGCAGCTTGAGGCCAAACTCCACATTCTTTTGCACAGTCATCCAGGGGTAAAGTGTGTAACTTTGGAACACCATGCCGCGATCGGCGCTGGGGCCCGTTACATACTCATCATCTACCGTGATTTCTCCCGCCGTGGGAAAATCCAACCCCGCCACCAGCCGCAATAACGTGGACTTACCAGAGCCTGAAGCGCCTACCACACAGACAAACTCGCCTGTTTCCACATGCATGTTGATGTCCTTAAGGGCAACCAATGGACCTTGACGGGTGGGGAAATGTTTGTATAGATTAGAGACTTCGAGGTGCATTTTTCTATCCTAGTCAAAGGCCCATTTACAGGTTGTTTTCAAGATCCAGCGGAGAGAAAGGTCAAGAAGAAACCCAATCAACCCCAGCACTATGAGACAGGCAAAGATTTCATCGGTTCTGAAGAATTTTTGCGCCAGTAAAATCCGTTTACCCAACCCTTCATTGGCGGCCAGCAATTCAGCCACCACCACCAGATTCCAGGCCGCCGCCATATTAATCCGAAAGGTGTCAAAAATATTGGGAGCGACATAGGGTGCAATCACCTGGAAAAGAACTTGGAGACGTTGTCCTCCCAATGTGTAGGCGGTCTCGATCAAGTCCTTCGGAATAAACTTGACTGCATCCATAATCATCAGCGTGTTATAGAAAACAACACCGATGAAAATCAACACAATTTTGGGTTCCTCTTCCACTCCGAGGTAGATGATCAACAGGGGAATAAAGGCGGGCGCAGGCATGTAACGGACAATGCCGATGATCGGTTCAAACAGCGCCCGAATACTGGCGAAAGCTCCCATGGCGATGCCAATAGGGACTGAAATGACCGCCGCCAGCAAAAAACCGCTGCCGACTCGCAAAAAGCTGGCGACGGTGTCATCGAGTAAATAGCCATCCTGCCAAAGCTTGATAAAAGCTTGTCCCACTTGTATAGGCGACGGCAGAAATTTAGGATTGACCGTTCCAGAGCTGGCGATAATCCACCAAAGACTGAAGGGAACTGCAATCGAGAGGGTGATCAAAGCCCAACTCAGCAGCTGGGGAATATCCTCGGCGATACGCCAGAAAACACTGGGTCTCAGGCTTTGTCGTTGCTGAGGCGATGAGGGAAGAGGTGCAGAGTGATCGTACACGGTGGTGGGTAGGTGGGGATGAGGGTTGAGGAGAGGGGGAGAGGCAGGGGGAGGGAGAAGATAGGGGGATGGGGGAGATGGGGGTGTGCTGATGTCGGAGCGCTAGCGAAGGCATGTATCACATCTGAGATATGGAGGGGGGGCATCCACCCATCCACCCATCCACCCATCCACCCATCCACCCAACCACCCATTTCAATAAGGGCGCTATTTTCACGCCCCCACTCAGGTCCTACTGAGACTGAGCGTAGGTCTTAACGAAGCTGTCGTTAAATAACTTGCTCAGATCGGGACTTTCGGGAATAAAGCCGACATCTACCATGAACTTTGTCATTCTCTTGGCGGCAAAGGGCATAGACTTCATGTCATTGCCGACTTGGAAAGCTTCGAGGTTGTCCTCGAGGGTGAACATGCGAGTGCCTTCTTTGAGTTGTTGCAGTTGAGCCGTGGTGACACCAGCGCGTTTGGCCATGATTTCATCTGCTCTCTGGGGATTTTGCTGCATGAAATCTAAGATGTCGAACCAGGTGTTGACCAACGCCTGAACTTGATCGGGCTGGGTGTCAATTAGCTTTTGACTCACCACCAGCAGATCGGGGATGGCGCCGGGGAAGGCGGCGGAGCTGATCAGTTCTTTGCTGCCTTCCCGTTCTAGAGCAGTCAACCAGAAGGGAGGAAAGGCTCCCACTGCGTCGGCTTGTCCAGCTGCGAAGGCGGCGGCGGCGGCGCCGGTTTCAAGGGGAACGATCTGGACGTCAGACCGTTTCAATCCCTTCTCTTCTAAGGCCAGCGTGAGTAGGAAGTCATCCACGACGCCTTCTTCAACCGCGACTTTTTTACCCGCTAAATCTTCTACGCTGTTGATATCGCTGGTAACGATAATTTTGTCATTGCCAGCGGAATTATCGTTCACGAGGACAACAACTTCACCATTCACAGCGTCTGAAGCAAAGGAAATGGTGTCATTCAGGGTTTGACAGTTGCCGTCAAGTTGGCCAGCGGCAAAGGCGTTCATGGATTCCAAATAGCCATCAAACCACTTTAGTTTGACATTGGCGCCATTGGCGGCGAATAGACCTTCTTCTTCAGCGATCGCCCAAGGCCACCAGCCAGCCCAGTTACTGTAGCCGATGACGATTGGGTCAGCATTATTGTTGACATTACTATTTGCTGTATTGCCAGGATTGGGCGCTTGAGCGCAACCAATAGTGATAAACAAGCTGCACAAAAAAGCAGCGCATAATGGAAGGAATTTCCGGAACGGCATGGGTTCTCCTTACAAATCAACGATTCCTAAAATTTTTCACGAGACATAATGAGTCAGAACCCACATTCCTTTGAAGCTTTGTTTGGATTGCATTGACTACTTTAAATAACCAATTGACAGTTCGCTCTTTCAGATAGTTCCCTAGAATTTAGATTGCACAATAATCCGATAGCTTTTTTACAAATCTCACCATAGCCCTTTACAGGGTCTCTAGTGATAAATCCGGGTATTGCCCGTAAGCTATTGTCCATAAATTGGACCTTTGGGTTTTCCTGAAAGGTTACAGTCATCACCTCACAACCCTTGACCTGAAAAACATCTAAGGCTTTCACAAAAATAAGACCGTAATCTCAACCAAAGAGCCAAAAGCTTTTCACAAATAGGGTTCACATCATTTCTTAAGAGATTTCAAAGAAATCGGAAAATTAAGTATAAAACGATACGCATTATTAGCTTCCAGTCTGCACCTCAACCCAGAGAGACGTCCCCATCCAGATAGGACGAGGCAGCGATATTTTCAGGGCAATTCCTCTCTGATCAGGAAACTTTAGAACAAGATCTCGTTAAGAAATAGCCTGAAATATGATCTGCATGGGACAAATTAAAATTCTTATCGCCTATATATTTGAGTCGCCAATTCCCAGCAGTTTGTTGCTTAAAAGGCCTAATGAATTTTTTAGAAAAATTGTCGGAATGTCAGGATCCTTGTTGAAACGCTTGTTGAAATTAAGTGAAGCGTTTTTAGGATGGCAAACTCAATGAATAAAGGTAATTTCCCCGCCGTTGCGTTAGCTTTGCTGATCGCTACGGGTGCGATTGGCGGCGGTATTTGGCATTTTAGGAAAAACGCCGTCTCTCCAGTCGCCTTGCAGCCTGGCCAGTCAAATTCAGGGCAATCGGGACCGGCAAAAACTAATCCCAAAATTTCAACCCAGCTAACTCTATTGGGAGATACCTTTAGCGGCTACAGCACTTTCCGCAATAACGAGTTTCAAGCCGCCTTAGCAGAGGTAGGAATTGGTTTGCGCTACGCCGATGAATTTGATCAGGCCAAACGGGCGGAGAATTTGAGCGAGGGCAAGGCTGATATATTAGTCACCACCTTAGACCAATATTTGAAACAGAGGCCTCGCGGTAAGATTGTGGGCTTGATTGATCGCACGGTTGGCGCGGACGCAGTGGTGTTAAACACGCAAAAGTACCCCAATCTCAACTCTCTGCAGGATTTGGATGAATTGATCCAGCAAGCGCAGGCTCAAGGAGAAACCCTAAGTATCGCCTATGCTGGAGATACCCCCAGCGAGTATCTGGCCACAATCCTCGATATTCGATTTGAGGGATTTGAATTAGACGATTTTGAGAAGATTCTGGTGGCTGATGCGTCGGAGGCCTGGGACTTGATGCAAGATCCCAGTCAGAATGTGGCGATCGCAGTTCTTTGGGAGCCCTATGTCACCCAAGCCCGGCAAAAGGGATACACCGTCGTCCTCTCCAGTAATGACGCCCAAGATTCCATCATTGACGTGATTGTGGCCGCTAATCCATTGATCCAATCTAAGCCAGAAGTCGTTTCAGCTTTCCTGGAAGCTTACTACCAACGGATTGACGCCAATGTGCAAAACGCCTCCCAATTCCAGCTCCAGATTGCTGAAGATGGCGGCCTCTCCTCTACAGATGCAAACGCTGTTCTGCAGGGGATTGATTTCTTCACCGCCGCCGAAGCTCAGAACTGGATGCTGGATAACACCTTAAGGCGCAGAATTGAAGCGATTTCAACAGTTTTAGTGCGATCAGGCCTATTGCAGAAAATCCCGCCAAAACCCGAAAATCTCTATAACACTCAGCTCCTCACCACCGCCGCCCTAAACACCCAACTGCTGATCGATCAAGTGCGGGGGGATAATCCTGAGCTGGCTCAGCAGCTTGCCGGCGGCCGCAGCGGAACGGCCGCCCCGATTCCACAAGTCTCCATCAGTGAAGTACAAGCCGCTCCAGATATCGGTAACTTAGAAATTCAAGGGAACGTCGAATTTGGCGTTGGCTCCTCCCAGTTGACCGAGGTTGGCCAGCAAACCCTAGAAGGCTTGGCTAAGGAAATTCAGGAATTTAACCCCCAGACGGTGGCTGTACGGGTAATCGGCCATACCTCTAAAACCGGCTCCGCCGCCATTAATCAGAGTATTAGTCAGCAACGCGCCCAAGTTGTGGCGGACTATCTCGTCGGTAAGGGGATCATCCATACCATTGTGGCTGAGGGTAAAGGGTTTAGCGAACTCATCCCCAATATCTCTCCCACCGACGTGAGAAATCAGCGGACCCAGATTCGATTGGTGAGGATCGATTCAGCCGGTTAGCATTCACCGCTACCCCTCTTCTCAGTTCACCGCTAAGATAAATTGGCGTTGCAGATAAGTGTGGGCGAACGTTATGACAGCACAGGCCAAAATTGGCATCATTGGCGGCAGCGGTCTTTACCAGATGGAGGCGCTGAAGGAGGTTGAGGAAGTCAAGATTGACACGCCTTTTGGCCCTCCGTCAGACGCTATGATTCTAGGGTCCTTAGGGGAAACTCGGGTGGCTTTTCTGGCTCGCCATGGCCGCAATCACCGCCTGACACCGTCTGAATTGCCGTTCCGCGCCAATATCTACGCCATGAAAAGCTTAGGGGTGGAGTACCTGATTTCGGCGTCTGCGGTGGGGTCGCTCAAGGAAGAGGTGAAGCCGCTAGATATGGTGATTCCCGATCAGTTTATTGATCGCACCAAGAATCGCATCTCTACCTTTTTTGGAGACGGAATTGTGGCCCATATTGGGTTCGGCGACCCCGTTTGCGCCAATTTGGCTAAAGTGCTAGCCGACTCCGTGGAGAGTCTTGATCTGCCGGATGTGGACCTACATGCCGCCGGAACCTATTTATGCATGGAGGGACCCGCTTTCTCAACTAAGGCGGAATCTCACCTTTATCGCAGTTGGGGGGCTACGATCATCGGCATGACGAACTTGCCGGAGGCGAAGTTAGCGAGAGAGGCCGAAATCGCTTACGCCACCCTGGCGATGGTGACGGACTATGACTGCTGGCGCCCCGACCACGACAGCGTGACGGTGGAAATGGTGATTGGCAACCTGATGAAAAATGCAGTGAACGCCCAGAAGGTGATTCAAGAAGTAGTGCGCCGCCTCAACCAAAACCCGCCTCCTTCTGAGGCCCATTCCGCCCTCAAATATGCTGTCATTACACCGCTCGACAAGGCGCCTGAGGCGACCAAGAAAAAGCTCAAGCTGCTGCTTCAGAAATATTTATGACATTACTGCCGATTAACCGTACGGGATAACCAGAGGGAAGAAAGAATCGCAACAAAGTGGGCGATGCTGGTGTTGGTGTTTGATTGCAAAATAAAGAGATCAAAGGGAGTAATTAACGCTCCCCTGAGAGCAGCCGGATTTATCACAGTCGGTCCTTGAGACTGTTCAAAGGATTTGAAGGTCAAGGCTCCCGCAATGGCTCCAGCCCCCATCAGGCATAAAAACATGCCTATCAGACTGGCGTACAGTCCAACTTGGATCGTTCGGATCGCATCTTTGGGTTTTGGGCGAGATGTACTGTCTCCAAACCGTAATTGCTTAGCTACACGGGTATATCGAAAGGACCAATAGGCTCCAAAAAATACTGCAAGTAACCCACAGGTGGCGAAAAATAAGCCAGCATCAGTTCCGGGAGTGCTCTCGTTCGCTTGATTAAATCTAAGGCCGGCCACCGCAAATATCAGTAACAAGGCAGAAACTACGGCCAACACAATTTGTATCCAGAAACTGATCCAGCCGACCCGTGCGAAGGCTCGGGCGATTCGCCGCACTGCGGGGGGTAGGGAATAGTCGAGTTCACCTGCCATGATGGAAATGTAAAGGGTGATCTGAGAACAGGGTTAAAATTGCTACCAATAAAATTGGCCCAGGTTAATTCATATTGGCCTGAGTTTGGCCTAAGCATCAGTTTAGACAGAAGGCTAATGGGAAACCAGACACTCCTCAGACTATACTTCAATCCCTCTTTAAGTTTGACATAGCGGCGCACGCCCCTGTTTGCTGAATTTAGCGGCACAATAGAAGGAACGAATCTGCAGGGTGGGTCGTTAGCGCCTCTCTATGGGCAAATCAATTAGACAGGGCTGGAATTTCCATTTCGTTGGTGATTGCGTATGTTCTCTTTGCTAGACCAGGGTAAGGATTTACTTTCAACTCTGATCGCCCGCTATCGCGATCGCGTCGACTATCTGGCGATTCGCCTAGAGGAATCTGAAGGCACAGACATTTTGCTGCGGGGCGGTAAAATCGAAACCCTGAGCGAAGGCATTTCAATGGGCGGGCAAATCCGCGCCTGTCACAAAGGCGGTTGGGGATTCGCTAGCTTTAACCAATTGTCAAACCTGGAAGCCCGGATTCAAGACGCGATCGCCGCCGCCCGACTGGTGGGCGATGAAGAAACCATTCTGGCCCCGATTCAGCCCTATCAAGATACCTGCCGTTTGCCCTTAACCGGGACTGACCCCCGCCAAATTTCCTTATCCCAAAAAAAGGATCTTTGCGGTCGCTATGCCGATATTCTCCAAACTCTAGACGATCGCATCACCACCACGTCAGTCAGCTATGAAGATAGCGCCCAACGCATCATCCTGGCCACCTCCGAGGGCACATTGATCGAGCAATCTTGGGTGGATATGGAAATGCGCTTCGCCGCCACCGCCCGCAACGGCTCCACCGTCCAGACAGCGCGGGAAACCGCTGGATCCCGCAAAGCCTTCGAAGATTTAGAGAATTTAGAGGACCAAGTGCGAGGCGCCGCCCAGCGAGCCGTGATTGCGCTGGCGCTGCCCCCAGTGAAAGGCAATACCTATGAAGTGGTGATTGATCCTATCCTCTCGGGACTATTTGTCCACGAAGCCTTTGGCCACCTTTCCGAAGCAGATATGGCCTATGAAAACCCTGACCTGCTGGAGGTGATGACGTTGGGTCGACGGTTTGGCCCCGCCAACCTGCAGATCTTTGACGGCGCCGCCCCCAAAGGGCATCGGGGCAGCTACTACTACGACGATGAAGGCACCCCCGCCTCCACCACCCAACTCATCAAAGACGGGGTCTTAGTCGGGCGCCTGCACTCCCGAGAAACGGCCGGCAAGCTGGATGAACTCCCCACTGGCAACGCCCGCTGTCTGAACTACCACTATCCCCCTCTAGTGCGCATGACCAACACCTGGATAGAATCTGGGGACACTTCCTTCAAAGATCTATTTTCAGACATTAAGGAAGGGGTCTATGCCCGCAACTGGCTGGGCGGCATGACAAACGGCGAGATGTTTACCTTTGCCGCTGGAGAAGCATGGATGATCCGCAATGGTGAAATTGCTGAGCCGGTGCGGGATGTTAATCTCTCCGGCAATGTTTTTCGCACCCTTAGGGATATTACGGCGATCGGAGACGACTTCTTCTGGGATGAGTCCGGCGGTTGCGGCAAGGGCGGGCAAAGTGGACTAGCGGTGGGTTGCGGCGGTCCCAGCCTACGCATTCGCAATGTGGTCGTCGGTGGGGAAGTGGCCGCTTCATAAAATCTCTGTAACGGTTGCTTGCAAAAGGGAAAGGCGACATCCAAAATTTAGAAAACTAAGAAGGTGTCCCCCCATGTCCTCGCCCCCCTCCGGATTGTCGCCAAAGGCGTTTCAGGTATCTTTCAGGGAGTCCCTCAGACCCCAACCTGTAACAACTCATTCTTCTTGCCATCAGTCAGCTTCCCGGCGCCGCCGTCAGTGGACGAAGCAAATCGCCTGCGTATCTCTGTCTCCCCTTTTGATAGCGTTGGGAATTATAAGCGTCGCTCCCGCCGCCTTTGCCTCTGGTTTTGCCTTGGTGGAGGAGAGCGTCCCCAACCTGGGCAATGCAGCGTCCGGCGGGGCGGCTGGGATCGACGACGCCAGTACAATTTTCTTCAACCCGGCTGGACTGACTCGTCTGGAGGGTAATTCTGCGGTGGGCGCCGGATTCCTGATCATCCCAACAACTACCTTTCAAAATCAAGGGTCTACGTCAGCCTCGGGGGATCCAACGTTAGGGGGGAATGGCGGTGATTTGGGACCGACCAACTTTGTGCCCAACCTTTATGGAGCCTGGAGCTTTTCAGATCGAGTAAAAGTCGGGATAGGCGTCAACGCCCCCTTTGGTCTGGCGACCAAATACGATAGCGATTGGGTGGGGCGCTACGAGGCGATCGATTCCGAACTCATCACCATTAATATCAATCCCACCGTAGCCGCCAAACTTACGGATAACTTCTCTGTTGGGGTAGGGCTTAATGTTCAATACGCGGATGTTGAGCTGTCGAACGCAATTGACTTTGGCAACGAAATTGGTCAATCTCAACAAGCAGATGGTTTGCTTGAAGTCGGGGGAGATGATTGGAGTGTGGGTTACAACGTAGGGGTGCTGTTTGAGCCCACTGAGAAGACCCGAATCGGTCTGGCTTATCGCTCCGCGATCACCCACACGCTTCAGGGCAATGCAGACTTTACTGTCCCTGCCGCCGCCGCCCCGCTCTCGACGACCACAGGTCGTTTTATAGACACCGGCGCTTCGGCCGAGTTAAAGTTGCCAGATTCCTTATCATTCGGCGTTTATCAAGAACTGAGTCCGCAGTGGTCGATTGTCGGGGATGTCACCTGGACAAACTGGAGTCGTTTTGACGAAGTGCGGATTGAGTTTGACAACCCAGCCGAACAAGATCAGGTGCAGCCTGAAAACTGGGAAGATACCGTCCGGCTTGGTCTTGGGGTCAATTACAAGCCTGATGATGTCTGGACTTTACGAGCTGGCGCCGCTTACGATCCAAGCCCGGTCGATGATCAATTTGTCACCGCCGCCATTCCGGATAGCGATCGCTTCTGGTTGTCTTTCGGAGTGGGTTATCGCCCCTCCGACAACCTCAACCTGGATTTTGTCTATGCTCACTTGTTCTTTAACGATCGGGCAATCAGCCAATCGGATATGACAGCTGGGAACTTAGTCGGAACCTATGAAAATCGAGTAGACATCTTTGGCGCTCAATTGACTTGGCGGTTTTAGAGTTTCAATCAAGCGACGGACGAATCAGTCAAGGTCGGCTCATTGAAGACCGATGGATCAGTCAAGGTTATCAGCCGTTGTTTCCGGGTGATAACGCCTTCGTGTTCTAGCCGTGTTAAGGCGCGGGATAGAGTTTCGGGCGTCATCCCCAACTCCCCAGCCGTGTCTTTCAATGGGCGATCAAAACTGACGACGGTTTGATTTTGGGATTGGGCTTGATACCGCAAGTACTGCAACACGCGTCGATGAGCCACCCGAATATCCCGGAGTTCCAAGGAGATTTCCAGCGACTGAATTTTTCGCGCCATCTGCTCCATCAAGGCTTCCGCCAGCTTAGGCAAGTCAGCTAAAACGGCTAGCAGCGTCGATTTGGGATAAACAATCAGCCGCGAGTCAACTTCTGCGATCGCAGTACAGGCGTAAGTCTCCATGAAGAGAGCGGCTTCTGCAAAGCTTTCCTGGGCTCTGGCTAACTCAAGGGTGACAAGCTTGTCTTCACCGGCGCAACGAAATAGTTGGATACGCCCCATTTCAACAACGAATAGATTTGATGCAGCGTCCCCTGCCTGGAACAACGTTTGTCCAGCGGCTATGGTTCGATAGGTGACTGCGTCCCTCAACGCAGGCGTTAGACAGTCAGGGCTTAACAACAAATCCATGGTTATCTCCTTGATTTAACCAAAGCCGTTTGGGTCGCCCACCCCGGAGAGTGGAGCTAATTTAGCTATCTGCCTTTATTTATGAAGCAGCTAGTTAAGAAGAGTCTGAGAGAAACATGATTTGTTCTTAGAAATCAGTGAGACCACGGTAAATCAGGCCAGGAGGCAATTGGGCGCCCTAACAAATGTGTAAAGTTTTCACCTACTACTTTAAGAAAAGTTTCGATTCGCCCAAGAAGATTAAGTAGCGGGAAAGTCTTTGAAGCGGAAAGTAGGGAGGGAGGGGGAGCAGGGGAGGCAGGGGAGGAGAGGATAGGGGGATGAGGGGGATGAGGAGATGGGGAGGATGTAGAGACGTGACATGTCACGTCTGGAGGATTTGGGGAATGGGATAGGGAAGATGGAGAGGATGGGGGAGATGGGGAGGAATGCATGTAGTCATGCAATTTATTGCATTTGGGGGTGGAATGGAGAAGATGGAGAGGATGGAGGAGGAGGATATGAAGGGGGATGGTAGATGAGGGAGAGAAAATCCAAAATCCAAAATCTAAAATCCAAAATTTCATTTACTGTCTTCAAGGCCCTCCGCATGCTCGGCGTCAGAAGATTTCCCTGGTTCGAATACTGCCCGAGCGGAACGTTCTCTCTCAGCGCTTTGTTGGACCAAAAAGGACAAAATCGGCGTCAATAGATACACCAAGAGCGCCAAAGGGGGCAGGATTAAAATCAAGCACCCCACAATCAAAATATCGAGAAGTAAACGGCCAAGGGATTTACCTAGCTTAGGGAGAGGGGTTAACTGGGAAATCCTCTGATTGGAGATGGGGATAGCCATAGTTTCAAATCCTCAGCTAAGGCGAGCCGTAAGTTTGTCAGTTCTTCATCTTTTACTACCTGCGCTTTAAGGATAATTCCGGATGCACCGATATTTACGGACTTTGTTTGGGTAGCAATTTAGTCTGTAACAGACTGAGCAGTGGGCGATCGCATCAGTATTTATACGTTAGCCATCACCTAATTGGCAATTAGGCGACCCGTCGCTAGCGGTTAAGGATGGCCGCCAAATATGAACTTCAGTTACACTCCCTTTAAGATTGAACTGAAGATGCTAATCTGTACTTAGGCACAAGGATTGATTAGCCTATCAGCAATCCAAACCGGTTTTGAACTAGAGCTTGTGCCTCCTGCTCTCAGTTCAGCGCAGTAGCCGCTTAGTAGGTAAGCCATCCAAATTGAGAGGCGGTTCGGTATTTAGTCCCAGGTTGTTTAGTTTCTCCTCAAAGGCTTTCACGTTTAGGATTAAGTACATCGCCTAAGCTCTCTGGCCTCCTTAAGAGACTGAATTGGTTACCGAGGCGTGGTTTATTGTGTAGTCCAGTTACTTAACAGTTGGAATTTTATGCACTAGGTGGGTTTAGCTATGTATTTTTCTGTCCGTTTAATGTAGAGTTCATAGCTGACTAGTTAGTGTAGTGCATTTACTGTTCCTGAGGCGTCTAGCAAGAAACCGCTAGACGCCTTATTGTTTTAGCAGTTATTTAGCAGTTATTTTCATCGCAGGCGATCCTTGCAAAGGTAACCAAGTTACAGCGGCGATTTGGGAAGTATGACAGCCTGTCTTTTGACGCCATCTGAAGAATCAACGAAACTAGAGGCTAAGAATCTGCTTGGCTGATTCTTAAATTCGTTCATTCAAGACAGGGGCGTCGTTTCAACGCTTCTGTTTTTTTTCTACTGCTGTAAAACTCACTAGATAATCGAGCTAGAGGTAGTTTGAGGCTATTGGTATAGGTTGAGCCTTGAAACGGGAGGGCCAGACCATAAAAACCGAACGTCTTCATAGTGGCAGTAAACGATTAGATTTATATTCCCTGGAGCGGTCCTGACAATTGCCAATTGGCAGATTCGCCGATATCTGATCAGTTATTTACAGGCTTTAGAGCAATGCTGGCAGGCTGTTCAGTGAGTTTTACAACGATAGTTTT
>JAAUYH010193589.1_pt1 | contig 20342 bp, 23 predicted proteins | sample 7278061 | NCBI WGS metagenome assembly JAAUYH01 (sample SAMN14350203, study PRJNA611818) | marine sediment metagenome | isolation source: surface marine sediment (0.6m) | place: French Polynesia: Moorea | collected 2018-08 | reverse complement strand
GTTGACTTGAAATAGTCGGTCAGCGCATCGGTCATGAAGCCCATGGTCATCCAGAACGCGACCAGCATCGCGCCGATCTTGGGCACGAAGGTCAGTGTCATTTCCTGGACCGAAGTCAAAGCCTGGAAAAGGCCGACCAGAATACCGGCGGCGAGGGCCACGGTCAAAATCGGTGCCGTCATGATGACAGCCACCCAAAGCCCTTGCCGCAAGGTATCGAACAGGACGGCCTCCCCCATCAGACCGGCATCCGCAGGATTTCCTGATAGGCCTCGACAACGCGGTCGCGCACGGTGACGGCGGTTTCGACGGCAAGCTGCGTGTTGGCCAGTGCTTCGACCAGTGCGTGCGGGTCCGCCTTGCCAACCATGGCCTGCTCGGCGATCTGTTCCGTCTTGGCCAGTGTGTCGGCGAAATCCTGTGCTGCGCCACTGAATGCGTTCAGCCCGTCTGTTGCCTCTGGCTTTATATCCGTTTTCGTGGCGCCGTAGCTTTTCAGCGCCTGTGTCAACCTGACGTCCATCACTCTCTCCTTAACGTCTCAGAAGCTCGAACAGGCTGGACCGCATTTTGCGGGCCTGATCGAACATTCTGAGATTTGCCTCATAGCTGCGCTGCGCTTCCCGCGCGTCAGCTATTTCGACCACCAGAGAGACATTCGATCCATCATGGTAGCCGTCTTCGTTCGCGAGCGGATGCGCCGGGTCGTAAACCCGAGCCAGCTCGCTTCGGTCCAGTTCGACCGGACCTGACTGAACCCTGCCTGTTTCCCGGCCACGGTCCAGAACCTCTTGAAATGTCGTAACTTTGCGTCGATAGCCGGGCGTGTCGGCGTTGGCGATATTTTCAGTGATGTACCGCAGGCGCGCGGACTGTGCCTGCATGCCGCTTGCCGAAATGCCCTTGCTTTGGTGAAGACCATCCATGGGTTACCGTCCTCGTCCGATGGACGTTTTCAGGATGTCCAACGAGCTTTTATAGACCGTCAGTGCAAGGTCATGGCTCGATTTCGCATCCGTCGAACGCGCCATTTCCTGCTCGTCCGAAACCGTATTGCCGTTCGGCGCCGCCTGGCCGCCGATATCGAAGGTACCGAAACGGCCGCGCGCGACATCTGCTGTCATGTGTCCCGCACGCGTTGTGCGAATATCCGCGCTTTTGTCGGATCGACGAAAGGTCTCGGCAAAATCGACAAGGTCCCGGGCGCGATAGCCAGGGACATCCGCATTCGCGATGTTCTTAGCGATTTGTGCCTGGCGCGCGCCTGCATGTCGGGCAAGGCTTTGCGCCATCTTCATCAGATATGGTGCATCAAGCATCGGGGCTTCTCCCTCGATCGGATGCACCAAGGCTTAACTGTGATTCCTTTAGAAACGGTTTCAGTCGAATGCATGACAAAGGGTACACATGATGCGCAGCCTGGATCTTTTGACCGCCTCTGTTCGGCGAAGCCCCGTGCAGCGCCGTGTCGGGCGAATTCAATCGCTTCAAAGCAACGCCGTCGCGGTGTCTGGCCTCTCCGATATCGCCAGTGTCGGTGATACGGTCGAGTTTGGTAGCGACACTTGTTTGTTGGGCGAGGTCGTTGGCGTCTCGGGTGAAAATGTTCGTATTTTGGTTGACGGGCCCGTGTCGGGGCTGCGCATCGGGCAGGCCGTTATGCACTCTGGTGCATTCAGAATAAGTCCAGATGAAAGCTGGCTCGGCCGCGTTATCGACGGTGACGCGAACGCTTTGGACGACGAGCCACTGGTCGCCGGGGGCGAGGAAGTCGGATTGTATCGACCGCCTCCGCTGTCAACAACGCGTCGACCGTTGGGGGGACGGCTGTCGACTGGCTATGCGCTTTTCAACACAATCTTGCCGATCACCCGTGGCCAGCGCATTGGTCTGTTCTCCGGTTCGGGTGTCGGGAAGTCCAGCCTGATGGCGGCTTTTGCGCGGGACATGGACGCCGATGTCGTGGTGATCGCCCTGATCGGCGAGCGAGGACGCGAGGTCAATCAGTTCATTCAGCGTGTTCTCGGGAAAAAGGGCCTGAAACGAAGCGTGGTCGTCGCTGCGACATCGGACCAATCCGCTCAAGCGCGTCGGCGTGCCGCCTTCACGGCCATGGCGGTTGCCGAGCACTTCCGTGATCGCGGGCAGCATGTGCTGCTGATGCTCGATTCGATCACGCGGTTGGCCGAAGCGCACCGTGAAATCGCGACATCCTCTGGCGAGGCCGCGTCGATGCGTGGTCACCCGCCATCCATGACAAGTCTTCTTGCCGGGTTTGCCGAGCGCGCGGGGCCGGGGGCCGACGGGCAAGGGGACATCACCGCGATCTTCACCGTTCTGGTCTCGGGTTCGGATATGGAAGAACCGGTCGCCGATACCTTGCGCGGATTGCTCGACGGGCACGTCGTCCTGTCGCGGGAGATTGCGGAACGTGGCCGATTTCCGGCCGTGGACATCTTACAGTCGGTGTCCAGAAGCCTACCCGAGGCTGCAAGCGCCGAGGAAAACCAAATCATCAGCCTGGCGCGCCAAACGCTCAGCACCTACGAGGAGTCAGAGATCATGGTGCGATCCGGTTTGTATCAGTCGGGCACAAATGCCGATCTTGATCTTGCAATCTCACTATTCGGGCCGCTTGATGCTTTCGCATCGGAAAGGTCCGATGGAATTCCCGACGCGTTCGAACGACTTACGTCCATACTCACGAAGGCTGTCTAGCCTTAGGCTGCGTGCCGAACGCGATCAGCTTAAAGGTGTGAGCGTCTGCAGCAAAGTCAGTGCGACGGTTCCGCGGGACGTGATTGCCGCGCTGTTCTCCAATTCGGACCGAAACAGGAAGTTCTGAACCAGCTTCTCCTGAAGGGCCGGGTCTGCAAACTCTGCGGGATCGCTCACACCGAACACGGACTGGGCTTTCTCACGGAATTCGCGCAACTGCTGGTCGATATCGATGGCTGCAAGTTCGCTCGGTAGCCCAAGCGCCAGCTCGAACACCCGACGCATCGGTGGATTTCCCATAATCGTGAACCAGCCTGCCTCTTCCGACAGCGAGCGATCGGCGAGGTCGTTCAGGTCGCGTTCGATGCCAAGCGCAAGCCGCAGATCAGAGTCCTGCTCTCCAACAGCAACTTCGAACTGCCGTGTCTTGTATTGCTCTGAAATCTCCTCCGGGAAAGTGCTCAAAACCGTGCGCGGAGGCGACAGATCAAATCCGAAGGCTTCGGCCATGGCGAAATATCGTTTGTCCGAAAGCCGGTTTGCAAATGCTTCTTCACCAAGTGTGCCCTCTTCCAGAACTTTCTGGATGAAGAATCGGTTGTTGATGTCGTCGTCCAAGCCAAAGGCGCCCAGCGCGACTTGCAGAAGTTGACGGTCGTTGACAAGCTCCTCTGCCGTGGCGATGTCGCCAATCTTTTCGGCAAAGTAATCCACGTTCCGAGAGATCAGCGTGGATTTGTCGAAGGCTTCCTGCTGGTCCTCCCGGGTGTTCTTCAGAAAGGTCCAGCCCAGATTTCCGGTGGCCAGAACAACCGGTTGGTAACTCATGCCGCACCGCCTGCCGCAAGAAGGCGATCTTCCCTAGGGATGAGCAGGCGCAGCGCCTTCATGGCCTGATAGTACCGGTCGGCCAGAACTGCATCGGACGCGTCCTGCAAGGTTTGCCGGCTGTCAGGATCGCAAAGTGCCTGGCTCAACTGCTCGATCCCGCTCAACAGTTGTTGTTTTGCATCCTCGGGATTGGCGTCGCCCGACAGGACGAGCTGCGCGATATAACACACGCGACGAACCGGGGTCTGTGCTTCATCCGGGTGCAGCGCGTCACGCAGCCGAAGGATATTGGCATTCGGTGTCAATATTGACATGCGTGTGCGCCGGTCGCCATTTTCAATGACGGCGCCATTGATCAGCACACGCTCTTTCGGAGCAAGTTTGAGGACAAGGCCGCTCATAGGTTCTGTTCCTGATTGCGGAGGCCTTGCAGGACAGCGGCGTTGATTTCGATCAGAGCGCCCACGTCGCCGTCGTTTCGGAGGAGTTTTCGCGTCTCCTGACTGGTGAATTCGGCGAGCCAGAAAAGCCGCGCGCGCAGTTCCTTTGGCAATGTGTTGTCGGGCTGAGCGACGTTCACCGCAAGTGTCGTCCAGAGCTTGTTGTTGTCATGCAGGGCGCTGACATAGGCCGGGAAATCGGAGTTGCGGTTTTGTGCGGCAGATCGAAGTCTGTGCGAGATACGGGCGATGACTTCGTACTCCGTATCGCGCGGAGTTTTCATATGGACGGCGGTTTGGCTGTAACCATCGCGTGCGCGTTCGACGACATTCACGGCGGGCTTCTCCTGAAGTTCGGTTCATTCGGAACCGGAATGGGGTTGGGTGGCCCGAAGGCCACCCGAGTGATCGCTTAACGGAAGAGCGACAGGATCGACTGGGGCGCCTGGTTGGCGATCGACAGCGACTGGATACCCAGCTGCTGCTGCACCTGAAGAGCCTGCAGACGAGCCGACGCAGCTTCCAGATCTGCGTCAACCAGCGCACCGATGCCTGCTTTGAGCGAGTCGGTGAGGTTGCTGATGAACGTGTTCTGGGTATCGATCCGCCCTTGGGCCGAGCCGAAGTCGGCAGCAGCTTCGATGGATGTCGCGATGAAGGTTTCAATGTTGGTAAGTGCCGCATCCACACCTTCGTCTGTCGTGACGTCGATGTTTTCGACACCCGCCAGACCGCCTGTGGCCGTACCACCGGCATTGCCGTCATCCGTCAGCGCCAGGTCAGTTGCGCTGTCGTTGTCAATCTGCAGTATCCAAGCGCCTGTGGTGGCGTCCTGAGTGACATTGGTGGAGATGTTGGCGACTGCCGCCCCATCAATCGCCACTTTGAGACCGCGCGCAACATCCTCGAAGGTTTCACCACGGCCAGCGACATAGTCATAGTTCACGCCGCCGATCGAAACGCGATACCCGTCACCTTCGACAACACCGGCAGTGGTAGAGAACGTGACCGTCGATGCGCGCGCCGCAATCGTTTCGCCGGTGAAGCCAGCGCCCGCGGCCGTCGCGGTGCCGCCGTTTACGGCGTATTGCGATGTAGCGTCCGTGGTCGACAGGTTCACTTCGACATCGTCGAATTTTGTGGTCGACGAGATGGTAATGGTGTCTGTTGCGACAGTTGCTGAGATGTCTTCAATCCCCGCCGCGTTCAGAGCCGCCGTGATTCCAGCTGCAACGGTTGCTGCGGTGTTGCCCGTGGCGTCCGATGTGAAGGTCACGGTTTCCCCGGCCACCTGCAGGTTATAGGTGTTCGAGGCGCCGGCTGTGATGTTCGACAGCTGGATGGTCTGCGTGTTTGCCGCGTTCGAGAACTGGTTACCGGCAGCGCCGGCGAGGCTGTTCGAGCCATCGGCAGCAGTAATGTTCGCGCCCAAAGTCGCGCCGGTGCCCATGACGCCAGCATCGAAGCTGAGGTCCTGACGCGCAACGGTGATGTCCGCAGCCGTTACAGTTCCGTCGGGCGCGCGGTCGAGCGACGACAGAATGTTCACGTCATCCGTGCCTTGAACTAGGTTCAGACCATTGAACTGGGCAGCCCCGACGACCGAACGGATCTGGTCGGATAGGGCGTTGACATCATCCTGAATTGTGGTCCGGTCGACGTTTTCTTCCTGGGCGGCAACGATCTTCTCTTTCATTTGCGTCAGAAGGTCGGTGACCGTTTCAGAGGCTTGGCGAGCCACCGTAACCGTCGACTGTCCCAAATTGAGGCTGTCGTTGATCGCCTTGAAGCTCATCGCGTCGGATTCCATCACTTTCGAAATGGCCCAAACCGCCGCGTTGTCGCGTGCACTGGAAATGGCCTTACCCGTCGAGATCATCCTTTGGGTGTCTTCAAGGCCGGAGTTAATGGTGCGAAGGTTTTGCAGCGCAACCATGGCGCTGGTGTTGGTGAGAATACTTGCCATCTGGCGTTCTCCAATAATTGCGGCGATTATTCGCCTTGGGTTTCGGAAACGTCTTTCAGACGAGCCAGCCATTCTGAACTTGCGTGCAGGGCATCCACCCCTCGCGCGCCACCACTTCCCGGTGCTCGTGCAGTTCATCGTGAAGGGTTTAAGAAATGCTAAACAGCCGCACGATGGCGGCTGCTGCAATCGTTTGAATTTAATATAAAATTTTCAAACTTTTTGTGTCACCGAAGACGGTTTTCGCGACAGGGTCTGACGCTCGCCATTTTGTCCGTAGGTGGTTTGTTCAACTGACTGCGCCGCGTGCCGGAGTTGCGACATTGCCGCTTGCAGGCCGCGTTGGGCGGAATTGAGCAAGGCCTCGTTCTTGCTCGCCTGATCCACCAAACTCCGATAAACGTCCTCGGGCAAATCCGGTCGATTGCTCGAAAGCCTTTCGGCGAGCGCGGCCTTGCGTTCGACGAGTTTTCCCAAGGCTGCGAAATCGCCTTTGAGAAGCGATTCCTGTTCCCGCTTCAGCACGTCTTCCAATTCAGTCACGATATTCATTTCGACACCTCATTGCGGACCAGCGCTTGATAAATGGCTTCCGACAGTCCTATGCCGCCCGCGTTCACTGTTGCGCGCGCGTATTCTGCTGTCAGGAAGCCCGCGAACTGATCTTCGCCCGCACCGCCGCCAAACGTGTCGCGCGGTTTGCCGACGCCCGCGTTCTTCAGCATTTCTGACAGGAACTGGATTTCAAGCTCGTCGGCGATCGCCTTGTATTCGGGTTTCTCGGGCCGCGGCAGTTGCAGCGCAACAGGTGAAATCTGGGTCATGTTTCGATCCTTCTGAATCGGAAGAATTTTCCGCACTATCCACTGGACAGGTAAAGGACTGGTAACTTCCCGACGGTATCGACGTCGCAAAGGACAGGACGTCCGGAGGTTCAGGATGCAAGTATTGCTACAGGCCCTACAGGTCGAAACACCAAAACAGGGAAAGACGCCATTTCCCGAAATGGTTGGCGATGTCGAAGATGCTTCGGACTTCGCGGTGCTCTTTGCGGAGGATGCGCCGGAGGTTTCGTTAGAATTGGACACGACAGATCTGCCGAACGTCACGCCGGAAGAAAAATTCCTTTCTGAAGACGTTTCGACCTCGCCGGCGGAACCTGCACAACCAGCCATTGACGTCGCTGAGCCGGTCGTCGCGCCGATTGCCTCAATCGCCCCGAGACTTGCAGAGCGTGACCCGACACAGTCGACTGAAAAGACGCCGTTACGGTCGGAGTTGGCGAATGACGAAATCACAGCAAAGCCGGTCAGCGATAGTCTTGCTGCGCCTAAGTCTATCGACCCTGAGTTGCCCCCTGACATGCCGAAGCCGACGCCGGAGGGGGCGGTGGCCAAAGCGGTGGTGTCCAAGGCAGCTTCGGAGAGCACTGTTTCCGTACGCGAGGCATTGGTGCAGCGATCGGCGGCAGTTGAAGAGCCGCGTGAGGCACCGAATTCATTGCCGCGGGAGCCAGAGCAGCCGGTTGCAGCGGCGCGCGATCCTTTGCCCAAGCTCGAAAATGAGCGCGCTGGTGCGCAGCCAATTCTTCAGGCCCCCCGCGCGCACATTGCGGTCGGCGCGAAGGCACAGGTGACTTCGTTGAAGGACACCGCGCCAACCCTGCCAGCGAGTGGCCCCGATCAGACGGTGCTGGACATCGGCAGCCCGGTTTCCGCACCGGCGACGCGGGCTACCGAGGCGATGCCTGCCTCAGTTCAACTTGCCGCCGACCCCGCGATTTCCACAGATGAGAAGCCTCGACGCACGCGGGGCAAGGATGGGGACATCCGAGCCACTGTTGCGTTGACCGTGACAGAGCGAAGTCTGCCGACGATGGGGACCGCGTCTCATGTGTCGCCATCGCCGCAATCTCAATTGCTGCAAGCCAAGCCTGACGTGGCACTCATAAAAGACCAGCCCCTGCAAACAAGCGAAACCACGCTGGACGCCTTGTTGCAGGCCGACAAGATCGAAGCGGAACGCCCTCTGTCAAGGGAAGCGCCTCGCGTGGAACCGACGATTCGATCGGTCGTGACCCAGGTGGTGAACACAATCACCAAAGTCACCGCCGAAGGCATGGTCGAACTTCGGTTGCAACCTGAAGAACTCGGGCGCGTGCGCATGACAATGCTGCAATCGGATTTGGGCATGGTCGTCCAGATTTCGGCCGAGCGGCCCGAAACGCTCGATCTGATGCGCCGGAACATCGACATGCTTGAAGCCGAGCTGGCTGACCGTGGGTTCAGCGATCTCAGTTTTTCGTTCGAACAGGAAACCGAACAGCAAGGCCAGCACGCTGGCAGCGAACGCGTTCCGTCTGAAGACGGATATGGGCGTGACGGTCCAGGCGAGCGTATCGATGTTGTTCAAAATCACTCACCCGGCGTCGAAGGCCGGATAGACATAAGGTTGTAAGCGATGCCGGATCCCGTTCAACAAGTGGCGACCGCGCCTGCCGTCAATCAAACGACTTCCTCCGCCGCAGCAGCTGCCACGCAAACCAACGACTCCACCTCTGCCCTAAGTTCAGATTTCGAGACGTTTCTTTTGATGCTGACCACGCAGCTTGAAAATCAGGACCCATTGAACCCGATTGAAAGCCAGGATTTCGCGGTGCAACTGGCGACTTTCTCGGGCGTGGAACAGCAGGTCCTGACGAACGATCTCTTGCGGGACGTGACGAACGGTCTTGGCGCGTCGGGACTGGCCCAACTTGCGGGCTGGGTCGGCATGGAGGGGCGCGTGTCCGCCCCCGTAGCCTTCGATGGCACGCCGGTCGACATCGCGCTGGCGCCCGACCCGGGATCCGATGCCGCGGAATTGATCGTGCGCGACAGCTTTGGCCGCGAAGTCTCGCGTCAGCAGGTGCCGCTCGGCAATGATATCGTCGCCTGGGCGGGTACCTCTTCAACTGGGGATCCGTTGCCAACCGGGAACTACATGCTGGAACTGGCAAGTCTCAATCAGGGTGAGGTGACTAGCACACGTCCTGTGTCCCATTACGCGCGCATCGAAGAAGCGCGGCAGGGCACCGATGGGATCGAGTTGGTCATCAGTGGCGGTGCCGTGGTTGCGTCGAACGACGTCACGGCGCTCCGCGACCCATGACCCGGGCGCTAAGCCAGCAGCCCGATCAAAAACGCCAGAAGGCCAACGGCACCCAACAGGGCGGCGCTGGGCCATCGGCTCGGTGAGTTCTCCCGCTCCTGCCGATCAGCTTGCGCGACCAAAGCGGCCTCGGCCAGTTTCGGAAGGCGGGGCCCGAAGCGCGCAACCACGCGGGCCGTGCTGACCAGGTCGCGGATCAGCGCCTTTGGCCCGATGTTCTCGGCGATGTAACCCTCGACAACAGGCCGCGCGACGTTCCAGATGTTGATATGCGGGTCCAGAGAGCGCGCGACGCCTTCGACCACCACCATCGTTCTTTGCAGCAGGATCAGCTCGGTCCGGGTCTCCATCCCGAAGCGTTCCGTCACCTCGAAGAGATAGGCCAGCAATCGCGCCATCGAGATGCGGCTGGCATCCATCCCGAAGATCGGCTCGCCGACGGCCCGCAGCGCGCGGGCGAACTCATCGACATCACGGTCCGGTGGCACGTAACCCGCTTCGAAATGAACCTCGGCCACGCGATGATAGTCCCGGCGAATGAAACCAATCAGTATCTCGGCATAAACGCGCCGCGTATAGGCGTCGATCCGGCCCATGATTCCGAAGTCCAGGGCAACAAGCGTACCATCTGCTGCCACCTTCAGGTTGCCCTGATGCATGTCGGCGTGAAAGTAGCCGTCGCGCAAAGCGTGGCTCAGGAACGTGGTCAACACCTTCTCGCCCAGGCGCGTCGTATCGTGCCCGGCAGCACGCACCGCATCGACATCGCCAAGTGGCAGACCTTCGACCCATTCCAGCGTCATCACTCGCCGGGACGACAAGGCCCATTTGACATCCGGCACGCGGAACCTTTCGTCCGTCGCCGTATTGGTGGCGAACTCCGACGCGCTGGCGGTTTCCAGCCGCAGGTCGAGCTCTCCCATCACGACGCCTTCGAAGTGTTCGATCACGTCCATGGGGCGCAACCGGCGCGACCCTGGCGAGAGTATCTCGATCACACGAGCTGCGAAGTAGAAGGCGTCGATGTCGCGCTGAAACGCCTGCTCGATCTTCGGCCGGAGCACTTTGACGGCGACGGCTTCGCCCGTGTCGGCGAGCTTCGCGCGATGCACCTGGGCGATCGAGGCCGCGGCGACCGGATCGGAAAACTCGGAGAAGATCGCACCAACGGGTTGGCCAAGTTCCGTTGCCACGGTTTCTTTCGCTATGTCGGTGTCGAACGCCGGCAATTTGTCCTGCAAGACCCGAAGCTGCTCGGCCAGTTCTGTTCCCACGACATCGGGACGGGTCGAGAGGATCTGGCCGAACTTGATGTAAGCCGGACCCAACGCGGTCAGAGCGCGGGTGACCGGAGGCTGCGCCGGGTCGCCCCGGATGCCCAGCCAGGCGAAAGGCCAACCCAGAACGCGGGCCGCAACACGCAGCGAGGCTGGCGCGTCCATCGCCTCCAGCACCTGCCGCATCGCGCCCGTCCGCTCGAACGTCGCGCCTGTCCGGATCAGGCGGAATATATTGTGCGGCCCGCGCATGCGCCTAGAGTTTCCAGCCCGAATGCAAGGCCGCGATCCCCATCGACAGGTTGCGGTATTTGACCTGATCGAAACCGGCCGCGCGGATCATGGCGGCGAAGGTCTCCTGATCGGGAAACCGGCGAATGGACTCGACCAGATACTGATAGCTGTCACGGTCCCCCGCGATGGCCTGGCCCATGCGCGGAATGACGTTATAGGAATACATGTCGTATAGCTTTTGCAGCCCGGCATTGGGAAGTTGCGAGAATTCCAGGACCATCAACCGACCCCCGGGCTTCAAGACGCGATAGGCCTCGGACAACGCGTCTTCGATCCGCGTCACGTTCCGAATGCCGAAAGAGATCGTATAGACGTCGAAAGAGGCGTCTTCGAACGGCAAGGCCATCGCGTCGCCCGTCACCCAATCCAGCCGGTCGGTGAAAGCTTCGGCCTCGGCCCGCTTGCGGCCTTCCACCAGCATGGCTTCGGTCATGTCTGTGACGACAGCCTCCGCCCCCGGCGCGCGCCGCAGGAACCGGAAGGCGATGTCGCCCGTTCCACCGGCCACGTCCAGCAGGCGCTGACCGTCGCGCGGCGCCAGCCAATCCATCATGGCGTCTTTCCACAGACGGTGGATGCCGACGGACATGACATCGTTCATAATGTCGTACTTGGACGCTACGCTGGAAAAGACGCCATGGACAAGGCCGGCCTTTTCGTCCTCGGGCACAACCCGCTCCCCGAAGTGGGTGGTCTTTTCGTCTGTCTCAGGCATCGGCTTTACTTCTTGTGGCGGGCTTTCTTATACCCGGGCGACCGTTCGGAGCCAGCCCATTTGACTGGCTCGCGAGAGTCTTAATCCAGGTGCGTCCCGTTGACACCCAATCGGGCGCATTCGCCGCAGGAGGGGACCCGTGCCAGAACTGCCTGAAGTGGAAACTGTCCGAATTGGACTGCTTCCGGCTATGGAAGGGCAGGTGATTGCGCGTACGGAGGTCAACCGGCCCGATCTGCGCTGGCCGTTTCCTGAAAACATGGGCGAACGTTTGTCGAAGGTTCGTGTGCAAGCCCTCAGGCGCCGGTCGAAGTACATACTGGCGGATCTCTCCAGCGGCGAGACGCTGATCGTTCACTTGGGCATGTCAGGTCGCATCCTGATCTCGGGCAACCCGCTTGGGCAATTCCACCACGACCACCCCGCGCCCGACAGACACGACCACGTCGTCTTTAACATGGAGAACGGGTCGCGCATCACGTTCAACGATCCCAGGCGGTTCGGCGCAATGGACCTCGCGCCGACCGACCAGATCAACGCGCACAAGATGCTCAAAACTCTGGGACCCGAGCCTTTGGGAAACAGCTTTGATGAACGCTACTTGGCTGACGCGCTGAAGACACGGAAGACGCCGATCAAATCGGCGCTCTTGGACCAGAAATTGGTGGCGGGACTTGGCAATATATACGTGTGTGAAGCGCTCTGGCGGGCAGGCATTCGACCGACGCGGCGTGCCGATCGTATCTCAAAGGGTCGCGTCGCCGGACTTGTTCCCCACATCAGAGAGGTATTGCGCGATGCCATCGCCGCAGGCGGATCGTCCTTGCGCGACTATCGGCAGGCGGATGGCGAGCTTGGCTACTTCCAGCACACCTTTGCTGTCTACGATCGCGAAGGAGCGGCCTGTCAGACACCCGAATGCACGGGCAAAATCAGGCGTATCGTGCAATCCGGACGCTCCAGTTTCTTCTGCGCCCTATGCCAAAGATAGCTTGATCCCGCGGCCCGGACTGCTAAGCCTGTGCTCTGATGGCAACAACCAAAGGCGGGATACATGGCTTTTGAGACGATCGTCGTCGAAACGGAAGAGCATGTGACGACCATTCGGCTGAATCGCCCCGACGCGATGAACGCCATCAATACACAGATGCTAGCCGAGCTGGCGCAGGCGGTGGGCGAGGCCTCGGACAACGATAAGGTCCGATGCATCATCATCACCGGGTCGGAAAAAGCCTTTGCCGCCGGAGCCGATATTGGCGAGATGTCGGACAAGACCTTTGTGGATGCCTTCGGCGAGGATCTTTTCACCGACGACTCCGAGCGTATCCTGAGATGCCGCAAACCCATCATCGCCGCTGTCGCGGGCTATGCGCTGGGCGGCGGCTGTGAACTGGCCATGATCTGCGATTTCATCATCGCAGCAGATACCGCAAAGTTCGGCCAGCCCGAGATCAATCTGGGCACCGTCGCAGGCCTGGGTGGAACGCAACGCCTGACGCGCCTGGTCGGGCAATCCAAATCCATGGACATGCATCTGACGGGCCGGTTCATGGATGCCGAGGAAGCTGAACGCTCTGGTCTTGTCAGCCGTGTGGTGCCCGCCAAGAAGCTGATGGAAGAGGCAACCGCAGCGGCCCAGAAGATCTCAGAGAAGTCGCTTCTGACAGCCATGGCCGTCAAGGAAGCGGTGAAGCGCGCCGAAGAAACCTCGCTGCGCGAAGGCCTGCTGTTCGAACGACGCCTCTTTCATTCGCTCTTTGCGACCGAGGATCAGAAGGAAGGCATGGCGGCCTTCCTGGAAAAGCGCGAAGCGCAGTTTCGCGACAAGTGAATTAGGGCTTCCCAAACGGGATCGAATGTCGTAAGTGCCGCGCCGTACATGCGCGTGGAGCCCGCTTCGCATTCCAAGGAATGTCTTAGGCTATGTGTCCGTCGGTCACCAGACCGGCAGCGGGAAGATCGTGCGACTTTTGATTTGGACCCGCAATACGAAGGGACACCTCCATGGCGAATTCGCCCCAAGCCAAGAAACGCGCGCGCCAGAATGCGCGCCGTCTTGAAGTCAACAAAGCGCGCCGGTCGCGCATCCGCACGTATCTCCGCAAAGTCGAAGAAGCCATTGCTTCGGGCGACAAGGATGCCGCCGCTCAGGCGCTGAAGCAGGCACAGCCGGAACTGATGCGCGGCGTGACAAAAGGCGTCTATCACAAGAACACTGCCGCTCGGAAAATGTCGCGACTCGCAGCCCGCGTGAAGGCGATCGGCTAAGATTTGCCGTCAAGCTTTGTTGCGTCCTTCGGGGCGCAATTTTTTTTGCGCGGGCTATCTCTATTGAGTTGTCTGAGCAATTTCCGAAGCGGACCGGATTCGTTCGACAGCCATCCTCTGTCAAGCGCAAAGGGTTGTTGCGAGGCCAAGTGACTTTGGACATCTTGGGTCTGCGATTCACTTCGTCCTGGGGGGACATAATTGATGGGGATGGGCGACAGCCCGCATGTCGGAGAGGTTGATCCGACAGAAGCGTGGCGCATATTGAGTTCCGAGTCCAACGCCCGACTCATTGATGTCAGAACACGAGCCGAATGGGGTTTCGTTGGTGTTCCTGACGTCGCGGAGACTGGAAGCCAAACGCTCTTTGTCGAGTGGTCTTCCTATCCCGACATGTCCGTTAACCCGGCGTTTGCGTCGGATGTGGAAGGGGCATTGGGTTCGGCACCGCCGGGACCACTTCTTTTCATTTGCCGATCGGGCGCAAGATCGATGCAGGCTGCTCGTGCAGTTTCGGCGCATTACGCCATGAAAGGTGTAAGCGTTGACTGTCTGAACGTAGCAGAGGGCTTCGAAGGCGATGTGGATGCACTGGGACACCGGGGCAGCCATAATGGATGGAAGGCCCGGGGGCTGGCTTGGCGCCAGTCGTGAGCATAAAAAAGAAGTAACGGGCCAAAGAATGACAAATGAAACTTGGGGTGAGATTCGCGAGAATCTCTTGTCTGCAGTCGGGAAGAACAACTACGTAAACTGGATCGAGCCATTGGAGCTCGCGGGTCTTGACGGGGGAGTCGCAACCTTCCTCGTCCCGACCAATTTCATGGGCAACTGGGTGTCGCGCAATTTTGGGGATATGATCCAAAAGGTGCTGACGAACGCGGGAGAGACCGTCTCCCGTGTCGAATTCTCAGTCCCAAATCAACCAAAGGCGGCGGCGATGGTCCCTTCGAAAGAAAAGCCAAAGAACGACGCCCTTGCTATGACAACAGACGATGATCTGCCCGGCGCGCCACTAGACAGCCGTTTCAACTTCGACACCTTCGTCGTCGGCAAGCCGAACGAACTGGCGCACGCTGCCGCGCGCCGTGTGGCCGAGGGCGGGCCGGTGACCTTCAACCCGCTGTTTCTTTATGGCGGTGTCGGTCTGGGTAAGACGCACCTGATGCACGCCATCGCCTGGGAACTGCGCAAGCGGCAAAGCGACCTGCGTGTCGTGTATCTTTCGGCCGAGCAGTTCATGTACCGCTTCGTGCAGGCGCTGCGCGACAAGGACATGATCGCCTTCAAGCAACTCTTCCGCTCGGTCGATGTTTTGATGATCGACGACGTTCAGTTCATCGCCGGCAAGGACGCGACGCAGGAAGAGTTCTTTCACACGTTCAACGCGCTCGTGGACCAGAACAAGCAGATTATCGTGTCGTCCGACCGCGCGCCGACCGAGATTGCCGGGATCGAAGACCGGATCGTCAGCCGCCTACAGTCCGGGCTGGTCGTCGATCTGCACCCGACAAACTACGAGCTGCGGTTGGGCATCCTTCAGCAGAAGGTCGAGCAGTTCTCGGCCCAGTTCCCGAACCTTGAAATTCAGGATGGTGTACTTGAGTTTCTGGCCCACCGCATCTCGACCAACGTGCGCGTTCTCGAAGGGGCGCTGATGCGCCTCTTCGCTTTCGGCTCGCTTGTCGGGCGCGAGATCACGATGGAACTGACGCAGGATTGCCTGGCTGATGTCATTCGCGCCAGCGACCGCAAGATCACGGTCGAGGAAATCCAGCGCAAGGTCAGCGATCACTACAACATCCGCCTGTCGGACCTGATCGGCCCGAAGCGCGTGCGCACCTTCGCGCGACCGCGCCAGGTGGCGATGTATCTTTCGAAGCAGTTGACCTCGCGGTCCCTGCCCGAGATCGGGCGGCGTTTTGGCGGGCGCGATCATACGACCGTCATGCACGGCGTTCGCAAGATCGAAGAGTTGATGCAGCAAGACAGCCAGATCGCCGACGATCTCGAAATGCTGCGTCGCGCGCTGGAGGCCTGAGCCTCTTATCGACCATATTTCGTGACGCGTCACGGCGGCGCTGGTTCGGCGCCGCCAAGGACTGTGGCTCATCAAGCGGATGGCGGACAGGATTTACATGCGTGTGATAGAGGTGCTTTTGCTGTCCCTGTCGGTTATCCTTCTGACCAAAACTGCCCTTGCGGCTTGACTGGAAAAGGAGCGCCATATGGGTCGCCTCATTCGTTGGATCATCACCCACGGTATTGCCGTGGCCATTGGCTTCGGGCTGGGCGTCTATTTCTTGCCCATTCTCACCGCGCCGCCGCCGCCGGACGCCGCCAAGCTGGAAGAAATGGCGGGGCAGGCGCTCTATTCGGCCGAATTCACGCGTGACCTGCGTGGCAGCGACTTCGCGCATTGGGGCGAAGGCACTATCAGCCTCTCAGCCAGCGAAATCACTCATCAGGGCAAGCTTGCACCTGGTCCGGACTACAAGCTCTACCTGACCAAGGGTCTCGTCGATCACGAAGACAGCTTCGACCGCGCCAGCGCAGTTCGTGTGGGCGACGTGAAGTCATTCGCCGGGTTCATACTGGAGGTGCCGGACGGCATCGACGTCAACGCCTATGATAGCGTGCTGATCTGGTGCGAAGCCTTTAGCGAGTTCATCACGGCAGCCACCTATAACTAGGCCGATCGTTTCCGCCGCCGTGGTTGCCGCTTTCGGCTTCCGTGCTTCTCCATGATCTGGGCGGCCTGCGCCTTCAGGGCTGGGTCGCGACGCAGTGCAAATATCTGATCTTTGGCAAAGGCTGTTGCGGTCTTGTGATCGACAATTGGCGCGGGGTAGCCTGCCACCATCGCCTCGACCGTTGTCAGTTCGTGCACTGCCTTACCTGGAATATGCGCCAGTTCGGGCACCCAGCGCCGCGTGAAATCTCCCGTCGGGTCCTGATCAAGTCCTTGCTTGATGGGCGAGTAGACACGCACGGTATTGATGCCCGTCACGCCCGACTGCATCTGTACCTGCGGCCAGTGAATGCCCGCATCATAGTCTGTGAAAAGCCGGGCCAGCACCTTGCCGCTCTCCTGCCACGGCAACCACAGATCATAAGAGGCAAAGGACACCAGCATTGCGCGCATGCGAAAGTTGATCCAACCGTTCGCTTCCAGATACCGCATACAGGCGTCCACGAAAGGAAAGCCGGTCTGCCCGGCGGCATAGCGTTCCAGCAGCTCGGCATCGCTTTCACGCAACGCGTCATAGGCCGGGATCATCGAGCGGTTTTCCAGGTCCGGCTGATCCTCCAGTTTCTGGCTGAAGTGGCAATGCCAGTGCAGCCGCCCGACAAAGCTGTTCAGCGACTTCAGCCAGAAGCCTCGCTCCTCGGCCGGGGCGGCCCGCAGTTCTTCCTGCCGCGCAACGGTCGCCTGATGCATCTCGCGCATCGACATCGACCCCCAGACGAGATGTGGCGAAATGCGAGAGCATCCCGCTTCGCCCTCGACCGGGGTCGACATGTTCTTTTGATAGAACTCGCCGCGCTCATGGAGGAAGCTTTGAAGCGTCTCTTCAGCAGCCCGCCGCCCGGCACATTGTAGCCAGGCAAGCGATGGGTCCGCTTCCGGCGCTGGCAGGTTGTCCGACGGCGCGCTCGCCCATTCGATGGCTGGCGGTTCCGGCAGGGCAGGAGCCTCCATCATCGTATCCCAGCGCTTGGCCCAGCCGTTCCGCTTGGTGTCACCGCCCCGTTCGATCCCGAACTGGCGGTACTCGTCAAAGCGAACGCCCTCGGCCCGACACCAGGAGCGCACGGCGTTGTCGCGCACAAAGCTCCAAAGATCACCGGTTTCCTCATGTGCATAAAGCCGGAACGAACCGTGCGCCTCGCGCAAAGACCGCAGCACGTCCGTCACGTCGCCCACACGCTGGCACAACATCCCGCCCCTCCGCGCGATGTCGCGCGCAAGGCTCGCCAGCGCGCCGCGCATGAACTGATCCTGCCGCCCGCTGCGGTCGGGCCCCGCCCAAAGACCGGGTTCATAGACGAAAAGCGGCAGCACCGGACCGCGCCGCGCAGCCTCGGTCAAAGGCGCATGATCGGTCAGGCGAAAATCCCTTTTGAACCAGACGACCTGAAGCTCTGTCACAAGATGCCTCTCTCATAATCACTTCGTCTGAATTAGCGTTCAAAAGCGAAGGTCCAGACCCCGCGCCCTTGACCGCTGACCGGCTTCGCGAAAGAAAGTCTCAAAAGCATTGCAAGGGGGCGAAAAACCGGTAATTTCAACGCCCCGGGACAGACGGAGCGAGCAGATGGAATTCTCGATCGAGCGGGCAGCCCTTTTGAAAGCGGTCGCACAGGCGCAATCGGTTGTCGAACGCCGGAACACCATCCCGATCCTCGCCAATGTGCTGATCGAAGCCGAAGGCGACAACGTCAGTTTCCGGGCGACCGATCTGGACATCGAGGTTGTCGATCAGGCAGCCGCCAAGGTGACGCGCGCAGGGGCCACTACGGTTAACGCAGTTACCTTTCACGAGATTGTTCGCAAGCTGCCTGATGGAGCCTTGGTGACCATCGTCGACGACGGTGCTTCTGGCCGGATGTCGGTGGAAGCGGGCCGGTCCAACTTCTCTCTGGCGACGCTGCCGAAGGAAGACTTTCCGGTCATGGCGTCGTCCGAGTACGAAGCGAACTTCGCCGCCTCCGCCCCGGTCCTGCGGCGGCTCTTCGACAAGTCGAAGTTCGCCATCTCGACCGAAGAAACGCGCTACTACCTGAACGGTGTCTACATGCATGTGGCCGACTCCGAGGGCAAACAGGTGCTGCGCTGCGTCGCCACCGACGGGCACCGCCTCGCCCGGATCGACGCCGACCTGCCAGATGGCGCAGGCAGCATGCCGGGCGTGATCGTGCCTCGCAAAACCGTGGGCGAGTTGCGCAAGCTTCTCGAAGACGACGACGCCCAGATTGCCGTCAGCGTCTCGGAAACCAAGGTGCGCTTTGCAACGCCCGGGATCACGCTGACGTCGAAGGTCATCGACGGGACCTTCCCGGACTACACCCGCGTCATTCCTGCAGGCAACACACGCCGGATGGAAGTAGATGCCTCTGACTTCGCCCAGGCTGTCGACCGGGTTGCGACCGTCAGCAGCGAACGCTCGCGCGCCGTGAAACTGGCGCTCGACGAAGACCGTCTGGTGCTGTCGGTCAATGCACCCGACAGCGGTGCTGCCGAAGAAGAGCTGGGCGTCGCCTATGGCTCCGACCCGCTGGAGATCGGTTTCAACGCCAAGTACCTGTTGGAAATCGCCAGCCAGGTGGATCGCGAAAACGCGGTGTTCCTGTTCAACTCCAGCGGCGATCCTACGCTGATGCGCGAAGGCGATGATGACACGGCGGTTTACGTCGTGATGCCGATGCGGGTGTGACAACTGTCGCCGAACTGAAACTGTCGCATCTCAGGTCGCACCGACGGACGGTGCTGCAGCTGGATGCGCGCCCGGTCGCGATCTTTGGGCCGAACGGCGCGGGCAAAACCAACATCCTTGAAGCGGTGTCTTTGTTGTCCCCCGGCCGCGGCCTCCGCCGCGCCAGCGCCGAGGAACTCATTCGCCGACCCGAGGCGCTTGGCTGGAAGGTCTCGGCTGTTTTGCAGAACGGGACAGAATCGCACGAAGTCGAAACACAGGCGGAACCTGGCCAACCGCGCGCGGTTCGGATCGATGGGAAATCCGCACCGCAGGTCGCGCTGGGGCAAATCGCGCGCATCGTCTGGCTGGTACCTGCCATGGACCGGCTCTGGATCGAGGGTGCCGACGGGCGGCGGCGGTTCCTGGACCGCATCGCCATGAGTTTCGAGCCAAGCCATGCTCAGGCCGTGCTGACTTATGAAAAAGCCATGCGCGAAAGGAACCGTCTATTGAAGGACATGGTGCGCGACGATCACTGGTATGTCGCATTGGAACGCCAGATGGCCGATACCGGCATCGGGGTGATGCAGAATCGGCAGGCCGCCATCGCACGTCTTCGCGCTGCACAAACCGGGGCCGAGACATCCTTTCCGGCGGCAGACCTCGCCCTGACACACCCAGACCGGGACCTGCCTACTTCAGCCGAAGACCTGGCCGAGGCACTCGCGTCGAACCGGCCACAGGACCTGCGCGCGGGCCGCACCCTTCTGGGACCGCACCGCATCGATCTGACGGCAACCTATGTCGACAAGGGCGTGCCCGCCGCCCAGTGCTCGACCGGCGAACAAAAGGCGCTTTTGATCTCGCTCGTCCTGACCAACGCGCGTGCTTTGGCCGAAGACGCAGGCGCGCCGCCGATCATCCTGCTCGACGAAGTCGCGGCCCACCTGGACGCGGGCCGCCGCGCCGCGCTTTATGATGAAATCATCGCCCTCGGTGCACAGGCGTGGATGACGGGAACCGGTGCCGAACTTTTCGAAGAACTGGAAGACCTCGCGCAGATGGTTGAAGTTACCGAGGAAAACGGCGAAAGCACCGCGACAGTCCTGGGACCGTGATGCCATGACAATTTCGATGAGCGAAGCCGCGCTCTACGCCGGTGCGCTTTTCATTCTGTTCCTTACGCCTGGCCCGGTCTGGGTTGCGCTCATCGCGCGCGCCATGGCGGGGGGCTTTCACGCTGCCTGGCCACTGGCGCTGGGG
>JAAUYH010038646.1_pt1 | contig 20357 bp, 14 predicted proteins | sample 7278061 | NCBI WGS metagenome assembly JAAUYH01 (sample SAMN14350203, study PRJNA611818) | marine sediment metagenome | isolation source: surface marine sediment (0.6m) | place: French Polynesia: Moorea | collected 2018-08 | reverse complement strand
GCGTGGTCTTTTCCTTGGTCTCATCGAACGAGTCGGGTCCGCCGAACAGGTCCATGAACATGACACCGTCATCCTTCAACGCGGCAAGACTTTTCTTCATGTAGTCCAGCATCACGGCGCGTTGCTCGAAGATCCAGTAGCTGAAATTGAAGGCGACAAGAACGTCGGTCTTCGGTGTCTCGGCCGTCAGGACATCCGACTGTACGAGCTGGATGCGTGCCTGGTCCGTCGCGGTTAGCCGAGCGACGCGATGCTTGCGGCCCCAGTCCAGGACGTCGGGGTCGATATCGACGCCGACCGCCGTGTACTCGTCTCCGGTTCGAACCCACTGGCACGCGGCGCTCGCGGTGCCGCAGAAATCCTCGCGGAACGAGTGCGCGTCCCTGCCGCGGATTTTGCGGAAGGTGTTCTGTACAAACTCGACTTCGGCCGGGACATTCTGCACAGACTCCTCATAGAGTTCGTGTATGTCGGCCGTTTCGGCCATGCTCGGTTTCTTTTTGGCAAACTTCGCGCTCATTAACGGGACCCTGGACTGATCGACGATCGAATTGTAACTGTGTTCATCAACAGTTGCAGTCACCGCAAGGCCAAGGGCGGCTGGCAAGCGTCACGCTGCCTGGCTCGCATCGCGCATTGCCGCAAGCGCAGACTCGACGACGTCGATACCCGCGCCCTTCCTGAACGCGTTCTCGCTTAAATACCGCCGCCAGGCTCGCGCACCGGGCTGGCCGGCAAACAGGCCGAGCATGTGTCGCGTGATACTGCCAAGTCGAACGCCCTTCGCAATCTGTGCGGCGATGTAAGGCAGCATGCGCTCGACGACGTCCATCCGGTCCGGCAGGTCCTCCCGATGGCCCAGGTACCGATCGAGCTCCGCCAGGAACCACGGGTTGTGGTAGGCCTCGCGCCCTATCATGACGCCGTCCACGTTAGGCAGGATACAGTCGACGTCGGCAATCGTTTTCAATCCGCCGTTCAGCATGACGTCGAGTTCGGGATAGTCACGTTTAAACTTGAATACCCGCTCGTAGTTGAGCGGCGGGACCGAGCGGTTCTCCTTTGGGCTGAGTCCCTCGAGAATTGCGATTCTCGCATGCACGATGAAGCGCCGGCAGCCCGCGTTCGCCAGCGTATCGACAAATCGATACAGGAAGGCCTCGTCGTCCTTGTCATTGATGCCGATTCGCGTCTTGACCGTGACCGGCACGTCGACGGACGCCTGCATGCCGCGAAAACAGTCGGCGACGAGTTCAGGCCGGTCCATCAGGCATGCGCCGAACTGCCCACTCTGCACTCGGTCGCTGGGACAACCCACGTTGATGTTAATCTCGTCGTAGCCGCGATTGGCGGCTTCTATGCTCGCCTCGGTCATCAATTCCGGATCGCTCCCGCCAAGCTGCACAGCCAATGGGTGCTCGCTTTCGTCGAATGCCAGCAGGCGATCGGCATCGCCATGATGGATAGCCGCGGCCGTCACCATCTCGGTGTAGAGCTCGGCATTCGGACTCACGAGCCGCAGAAAGTAGCGACAGTGCCGATCTGTCCAATCCATCATCGGCGCGACGGCAACCGTCGGGAAATTGCGGGATTCGTTCATAGGCTTAACCAGACGGAGCCCGGGCCCGGACACCGTCCTGCGTAGAGAGATGTCAGGGTCACACGTTGAAATCGGCGGGTCAACCGATGGCCATTGCCGGATCCGATCCGCCTGCAGGCCGCGTCCCGGCCACTCGACCCGTCAGGACGGTCAACGGGTGGTCCACGGCCTGCCGGTGTATCACTTTGCATAATTCAATAGATCGACCAACTTTAGTGAATATAACTTATTGTTTTATATGAAATGAAAAATTCTTCTTGCACTTTTTCTATAGATCTATAGATTTCGGCTCATAACTCATGAGTCACGCCCATGCTCGACAGAAAAAATCCGAGAACCAAACAACAGCGCGCCGTGCTTGCCGCCGCCAGCGTGTTCGCCGAGAAGGGCTACCACGGCGCGTCGACGCGCGATATCGCGGAGCGTATGGGTATTCAGCAGGGCAGCATTTACTACTACTTCAAATCGAAGGAGGACGCGCTGGCCGACGTGTGCCTGTTCGGCATCGAGGACTATGTCAGCCATATGGAGACGACGGCCGTGTCGGACCAACCGTTCGAGACGAAACTGCTTGCAACGATCACATCGCACCTGACGAGCTATCGCGAGAGAAACGAAGCGCTGAGAGTGCACAACACCGAGCGCCTCTACCTGCCGAAGGAGAAGCGCACCAACCTGAAAGCCCTCGGCAGTCGCTACAGGCAACTCCTCGAAGAGATGTTCGAAAAGGGCATCGCCGACGGCGCGTTGCGACCTACGGTCGATGCGCATTTTGCGGCGCAGACGGTCATCGGGCTCTGTAACGCCTGGGGAGACCTTATTGTTCGCGACTCGGCGCTCGACGTGTTCGATGCCATACAGAAGTGCCACGACCTGCTGCTGAACGGGCTGCGGGAACGACGAAGCAAAAACCGCGACTTAAGCGGCGATTAGAAGACAATCAATACAGCAACTACGTTTGACCATTTTTTTAAACTAAAGGGAACATTCAGATGGCAGAGCAAAAAGCCACCAACGTTACATGGCACGACGGCGACGTCAGCCGGGAGGATCGACAGCAGATCCTGCGCCAGCAGGGATCGACGATCTGGTTCACCGGGCTGTCGGGCAGCGGCAAGAGCACGGTCTCCGTCGCGCTGGAACGCGCGCTTTACAAGATGGGCAAGCTGTCCTATCGGCTGGACGGCGACAACGTGCGTCTCGGCATCAACAAGAACCTGGGTTTCTCCGAGGCCGACCGCAAGGAGAATATCCGGCGCATCGGCGAGGTAGCCAAACTGTTCAGTGATGCAGGGACGATCTCCCTGTCCAGCTTCATCAGCCCGTACCGTGCAGACCGTGACGAGGTGCGCGCGTTGCACGAAGCTGCCGGCCTGCCCTTCGTCGAGGTCTTCGTCGACTGTTCGCTCGAGGTCGCCGAACAGCGCGATCCCAAGGGCCTGTACAAGAAAGCTCGCGCCGGGGAGATCAAGAACTTCACCGGTATCGACGATCCCTACGAGCCACCGCTCAAGCCGGAGATTCACCTCAAGACCGACGAAATGAGCATCGAAGACGAGATACAGCTGATCATCGATTACCTGCTCGAAAAGGACATCGTCAAGACAAACATGCTGACTCGCGAAAGCGACGCTGCTTAAAGGACTAACGCAATGATCAAACCCCATGGCGCGGACAAGCTGCGCCCGCTACTGAACACCGACCAGTCACTTGTGGCCGAGGCCGAGTCACTGCCATCCATGCTGCTGAGTTCCGCCGCGGCCGCGAACGCGGTCATGCTCGGTGGCGGCTATTTCACGCCGCTTACCGGATTTATGAATGTGGACGACGCCCTGTCTGTGGCGACGAACATGCATACGACCGGCGGACTGTTCTGGCCCGTGCCTGTACTGAACCTGGTTGACGACGTCTCTTCGATCGAAAATCATGCACGAATCGCCTTGCGTGACCCGAATGTCGACGGACGTCCGGTCATCGCAATCATGGACGTCGACAACATCGAGCGACTCAGCGACGAGCAGTTCGAAACCCTGACCAAGCAGACCTTCGGCACCGACGATCCGGCACACCCCGGCGTTTCGGTGTTCCAGGCTCAGGGCCGCTACTGCGTGTCGGGCCCGATCGAGGTGCTCAACCTGAGCTACTTCGAGACCGAGTTTGCGGGAACGTTCAAGACGGCCGTCGAAATCCGCGACGAGATCAACGCGCTCGGATGGGAGACCGTCGTCGCGTTCCAGACCCGCAACCCGATGCACCTCGCGCACGAAGAATTGTGCCGCATGGCGATGGAGCGTCTCGATGCCGACGGCATCGTCGTGCATATGTTGCTCGGCAAACTCAAGGCCGGCGACATTCCAGCGTCCGTGCGTGACGCCTGCATCCGCAAGATGGTCGACGTCTACTTCCCGGAGAACACGGTGCTCGTGAACGGATACGGATTCGACATGCTGTATGCCGGTCCCAGGGAAGCGCTGCTGCACGCCGTCTTCCGCCAGAACATGGGGGCCACACACCTGATCGTCGGTCGGGACCATGCCGGCGTCGGCGACTACTACGGTCCGTTCGATGCGCAGGCAATTTTCGACGAACTGCCAGACGACGCGCTCGACATCGAGATATTCGCTGCAGACCACACGGCCTGGTCGAAGAAACTCGATCGCGTCGTCATGATGCGTGAGGCGCCGGACCATTCGCCGGAAGACTATGTGTTCCTTTCCGGCACCAAGGTCCGCGATATGCTGTCGCAGGGCATTGCGCCGCCGCCGGAGTTCTCGCGCCCGGAAGTCGCGGAGATCCTGATGGACTACTACCGATCGTCCGACGCCGCCTGAGCAGGTCTCTGTAGCCCATCGCATGTCGGCCGGCGCAATTGTCGCTATCATTGCCCGGCCGTCATGAGATCACTTGCAGTATTAATCGCCGCCGGGTTGCTGGTCGGTTGCGCGACTATCCCGGACGACGATCCCATCGTCGTCCTCATCTCTATCGATGGCCTGGGCCCGCGTGTGATGCAGTCGGTCGATACTCCGACACTGGACGCACTGTCGGCGAGCGGCCTGACCGCAGGGTACATGCAGCCGATCTTTCCGACGATGACGTTCCCGAATCATTACAGCATTGCGACGGGCCTGTACCCGGCGGAACACGGTATCGTCAACAACACCTTCCCGAACGCTGACCGCAGCGACTGGTATACGCTCTACGATCGAAGCAAAGTCCAGGATGGCCGCTGGTACGGTGGCGATCCGGTCTGGGTGCTCGCCGAACAGAATGGCTTAACGGCCAAGAGCTACTACTTCGTTGGCACCGAGGCAGACATCAGCGGCGTCAGGCCGACCGTTGCCTTCAACTACGACGCCGACGTAACGGGCACCGAACGCGTCGACACGGTGCTGGAGTGGCTCGCATTACCAGCGGCCGAGCGGCCGAGATTCGTCACGCTGTATTTCGAGGAGGTCGATACCAATTCGCATAGGTTTGGACCCTGGTCCGCGAGATCGAGGGATGCGGTTCGACGCGTCGACGGGTACCTGCGTCGCCTTATCGATGGCGTGAATGAGCTACCGATTGCGGACCGTGTTCATTACGTCGTCGTGTCCGACCATGGCCTCGACCGATATCGCATAAATCAGGACGTTTTCGTTCTGGATACCGTTATCAACCTGGACGGCGCGCGAATAGTCGAAGGCGGCTCCTATCTGAACCTGTTCGATCCAACCCTGGATGATCGCCGGGCGGATGAAATCTGCGAGATCGTTAACCGCCAATGGCAACACGGCAACTGCTACACGCGCCGTTCGGCGCCCGCGGAGTGGCGCGTCACTGATGATCCTCGCTACCCGGAAGCGCTGATGGTGGCCGACGTAGGATTTGCGCTGATCAGCACGGAGCAAGAGCGCTCACGTATCACGATCGGCGATCATGGCTGGCCACCGGAGGCAGCCAGCATGCGGGCTATCTTCATTGCGTCCGGGCCTCGAATCAACAAGCAAATTCGCATCGAGGCGATCAGAGTCATCGACGTCTACCCATTGCTGCTGAAGTTGCTCGACCTTCCGGCACCGCGCGAATTTCCGGAAGAGCAGCGCGTGCTGCTCGACTACGTCGTAAACCCCTAGCGCGTAAAGCTGGCTAGCGCTGGTACGACAGCTCCACAAAGAACTCACGACCCCGGCCGGGGAAATAGCGATAGTTGCCGAACGCATAATCGGCACGATCTGCGATCACGGCGTCGGCGACGTTCCGGACACGCAGCGACAGCGAGGTGCGGGCATTCAGGGCGTAGTCAGCATTCAGGTTCAGAAGTTCATGCCCCGGGTAGCTGAACTGGTTTTCGGCATCGAGGAAGTAGCGCCCGATGCTATTCAACTGAAGTGCTGCGGCGAATCGGTCAACGGGCGCAAAGCGCAGCGTCGCCGTTCCAAACCAGCGTGGTGCGGTATCGACGTCGTTGCCGGACGCGAATGTCTCGCCGCGGGCCGCGACAAGGTCGAAGTCGTAGACATGGCGCGCGTACGTCCCGACCAGACTGAATGACCAGGCATCATTCAGGCGGCCTTCCACCGAGAACTCGAGGCCGCGATGCTCACTCTGGCCATCGCTGATATTGAATCCCTCTGCGTCACGCAACACCGAGTTCTTCTTGGCCATCGCGAACACGGCAAGTTCGCCCCTCCAGCTCTCCGTAACGGTACGCATGCCGATCTCGAAAGCGTCGATCGTCTCGGAGTCCAGGTCGGATACCAGCTGACCGCTCTGCAGTCGATAGAGCTCGGTCATCTGCGGCGCACGAAATCCCCTGCCAAGGGCCATAAACGCGGTGACGTCTTCACTCGGGTGATAAGAGAGTCCCAGCTTCGGGGCCACGTTCTCGAAACGATCCTTGCGGTCGGCCAGGCGCGTGTAAAGGCAGCCGCCGAAACCACAGGCTGTACCGTCATCGCGCGTGTTGCCGTCGAGCATGAGGTTGTCGTAGTCGTAGCGCGTCAGCTCCGCGCGGAGGCCCAACGACAGTCGCCAGCGATCGGACAGAGAGACGAAGGATTGCACATAGGGCGCGAAACTCGTGCTCGTCACTTCATAGTCGTAATGCTTGCCCGCGGGGCGGGTCTCCTGAAGAAATGCCGATCCCTCTGTCGGACCATCCTGGGTTTCCTTAAGAAACACATCGGCCCACTCGACGTCGAGCCCGACGACCGTCCGGGACTGCCCTTTTTCAATAGTCACTGCCGAGTTGATGCCGGCGCTCTTGTGACCGTTCTCCTCCAGCGGCTGCCCCGGCAGGAAGTGCTGCAGGAACACCATGTCAGAGCGCCTTGCGAACGGTCGTACGTCCACCGTTGCTGCGCCGACGGGTCGCGTCCAGATGCCATAGACACGCTGGCTCTCGGCCTGCCTGAATGCCTCCGGATTCGGGTTGCTGCGGTTCAGGTCATCGTCCTTGTAAGCATCCTGACCGCGAATGAAGCCCGCCGTTTCCTGGTCGAGATCGGTCAGAGAAACGGCAGCGAGCAAATCACCGCCGAACACCGGCGTCGACCACTTGGCGTGCAGCTTCCATTGCTCGTAGCCCGTATCCTCGCGAAAGCCGCCATCGTCTGCGATGACGACATCGACCAGCCCCCGCTCAGCGAGGACAGCAGCTCCACGAAACCGCCGGAAGTCGTTTGCACCAAGTTCTATGGAAGCCGCCGGGGCGGCCCCTGCACCAGGCGACGGCAAGCGGAAGTTGATCGTGCCGTGCAGGGCGTTGGACCCGTAAAGCGCGTTGCCCGGCCCGCGTATCAGCTCGACCGACTGCGCAGACTCGGACTGGATCTCGAACAGCTGGTTGACGTTGCAGAAGCCGGATGGCCGCGTGGGTACACCGTCCTCGAGCGTCAGGAATGCACCGCAGGATCCTGCACCGGTCAGCACCGGTGAGCGGATCGCCGTCAGGTTTTCCTGGCCGCTCCCGCGCGAGATCCAGGTGCCGGGGCTCTTGAGCAACAACTCGTGAACGTGCGCATGCGCCTCGTCGTCGATCTCGTCCTTGTTGAGCAGGGAGACGTTGCCAATGTTGTCGAGCAGCGGAGATTCCCGTCGCTCGCTCGTGACGACGATTTCTTCCAGCGTCTGCGCCAGCGCGCTTGCCGCTGGCAGCAGCAGCAGAGTGAAGACGATCGAACGCATCAGCGTTGCCCGGCCCAGACCGGTCTCTTCAGACCAGCACATTCGATTCCCGGTAAAGCCGACCCGCAACGTCCGAGTGCCACTATCGATTCCTCGCCCACTCGCTGAGAGTGGTGCCCTGCTCCACGAGACGTTCGAGCAACGGCGAGGGTGTCCAGTTTTCAGCCGAGAGTGTCTCCCTGAATGAGCGAATAGTTTCGAGAATCACTGGCAGACCCACCACGTCCGCATAGTGCATCGGCCCACCGCGGTGTGCCGGGAAACCATAGCCGTAGACATAGACGACGTCGATGTCGCCCGGCCGCTGTGCAATCCTCTCGTCGAGGATGTTCATGCCTTCGTTGATCAACGCGAACAGGATCCGGTCATGCACTTCCTTGTCGTCGATGTTTCGTCGTTTGATGCCCAGCGCCCCAGCCTCGCGCTCGATGATCTTGAGCACTTCAGGGTCCGGCTCCCGGCGTCGTGTGTCCGGATCATAGCGATACATGCCCGCGCCGGTCTTCTGGCCGAGCCTGCCGGCCTCGACGAGTACGTCAGCCACACGATACGCCCGCGGGTCGCCCTTCTGATCGTCCGGCAGAATTTCGCGCGCCTTGTAGCCAACGTCCATGCCCGCGAGGTCAAAAACGGCGAGTGGGCCCATGGCCATGCCAAAAGCCTCCATCGCCGAGTCGACGCTGTCGGGCGTTCCGCCCTCGATGACGCAGAGTTGGGCCTCTCTACCGTAGTCCTGCAACATTCGATTGCCGATGAAGCCGTAGCAAACGCGGGACATTACGGGCACCTTGCGGATCTTCTTCGCCAGCGCCATACAGGTCGCAAGCACGTCGGCGGCGGTCTTTTCGCCGCGCACGACCTCCAGCAACTTCATAATGTTGGCCGGGCTGAAGAAATGCAGGCCGATGACATCGCCGGGCCGGGCGGTGACCAACGCGATCGCATTGACGTCCTGGTACGACGTATTGGTCGCGAGTATGGCACCGGGCTTACAGGTCTCATCCAGGCGACGGAAGATGTCTTGCTTCAGCTCGAGATTCTCGAACACGGCTTCTATAACAAGGTCGACGCTTGCGAGGTCACTGAAGTCGGTCGAACCCACAATACGCTGGCGGCGTTCTGCGGCCGCTTCCTCGGTGAGCTTGCCTTTGCTGACCGTGATCCCGTAGTTCTTGTCGATGATGCCGAGGCCGCGCTCGAGCGCCTCGTCGTTGACTTCGATCAGCGTAACCGGGATGCCGGCATTCGCGAAACTCATCGCGATGCCACCGCCCATCGTGCCCCCGCCTACGATGCCAATCGTCTGGATATCCCGCTTTGGCGTGTCGCGGGGAATATCGCTGATTTTCGCGGCTTCACGCTCGGCAAAGAACAGGTGCCGAAGTGCTGCCGACTGCTCGCCCTGAATCAGCCGCATGAACGCTTCGCGCTCGAGCTTCATGCCCTCCTCGAAGGACTTTGTCGCGGCGGCAGCGGCCGCCTCGACGATTTCCATCGGCGCAATCTGGCCCCGGGCTCGTTTCGCCACCTGCGCGCGTATTGCCGCCAGCTCCTCGTCGGTCAACGCATCAACGCTGCGGTCTGACGTCCGGCGCGGCTGGGTATCGGCGGACAACAGCTCATCGCACCAGGCACGAGCGCCTGCCTCCAGCTCACCGTCGAAGATTTTGTCGACGACGCCCGCGGTCAGCGCATCCGACGCCGAAATCGGCGCGCCGCTCGTCATCATCTGTATCGCGGGACCGATGCCGGTGATCCGTGGCAGCCGCTGCGTGCCGCCCGCACCCGGCAAAAGGCCCAGTTTGACCTCCGGCAGCCCGACCTTGGCGCTTCTGAGCGCGCAGCGGTAGTGCGACGCGAGCGCCAACTCGAATCCGCCGCCCAGCGCGGTGCCATGGATGGCGGCGACAACCGGCTTGGCTGATCGCTCGATCGCACCCAGCAGGTCTGGCAGGAACGGCTCCATCGGCGGCTTGCCGAACTCGGTGATGTCGGCGCCGGCGACAAAGCTGCGGCCGTCGCAGATGATAAGCACTATGCCCGAAGCGTCTTGCTGTGCGGCCTTGATCGCATCCTCCAGACCGGCGCGGACAGCCTGCGACAACGCGTTGACGGGTGGGTTGTTGATCCGGATAACGCCTATCCGGCCTTCCAGCGAATAGCTGACGGGTGAAGTCATGGGCTTGCCTGCATATCTTGAGCGAACGCGATCATATAAAAGCCCCGTGACGCTGTCAGCCGGCTACCATTGGGTAAGCATTGGAAATCCGTTGCTCACGGGGTAGATTACGGTGTCACTACGACCTTAGCCGTTCGCGATCGCATGTACCGGAACTTAAGCGACCAGATAGAAAAGTACCTCAAATCCCTGAAATTTGAGGAAAATATTGCCTATGAGCTGAAACGGCGACTTGCCGACCTGCTGGCGCAGGGCGAGGCTAACGCCGACGCTGCCTGCCGCGCGTTGAAGCTCAGTCGTCGCACACTGCAGCGACGCCTAAAGGCGGAAAAGACGAGCTTCCAGGCCGTGCTGACCGAGGTGCGAGCCGAATTGGCCGTACGCTATCTTAAGGACGAGCGACTGAAGGCACTGGAAGTGGCCATGCTACTCGGTTATTCGAGCATCAGCTCGTTCACGACGGCGTTCAAGTCCTGGTACGACATGCCGCCTGCAGAATACCGGGCCAAGTTCCTGTCGATACGCGCTTAAGACGCAGACACAACCCGTAAACGGCACCGCTGGCACCCTGTCTGCAACCGCGCATGATTCCGCATGAATGCGGTATCATTCGCGCCTTTTGGAGCGCCCTTTCATGCGTGACTGGCTGAAATTCTACATCGATGGCGAATGGGTGGACCCTGCGTCACCCGCCACGATCGAGGTGGTGAATCCGGCGACGGAAGCCGTGTGCGGCCACGTCAGCGCAGGCTCCGCCGCCGATGTGAATAGCGCCGTCGCTGCCGCCAAAAAAGCGCTTCCGTCATTCTCGCAGACGAGCCGCGAAGAACGCATGCAATTGCTGCAAGCCATCCTCGACGCCTTCGCCGAGCGTCACAGTGACATCGCCGAGGCCGTCATGGAGGAGATGGGCGCCCCGTGGAAACTCGCAAAAGGCGCGCAGACCTATAGCGGTATCAATCACATCAAGACGACGCTTCGCGCTCTGAATGACCTGAGTTTCGAAACCTCGCATCGCACGACGAGGATCGTCAGGGAACCGATCGGCGTCTGCGCGCTGATCACGCCGTGGAACTGGCCGGTCAACCAGGTCGCCTGCAAGGTCGCACCGGCGCTGGCCGCCGGCTGCACGATGGTACTGAAGCCGAGCGAGGTAGCGCCGTTTGACGCGATGGTTTTCGCCGAGGTGCTGGACGCCGCCGGCGTACCCGCCGGCGTTTTCAATCTCGTCAACGGCACCGGTCCGGTGGTTGGCGCGGCGATGAGCGAGCACCCCGATGTCGCGATGGTGTCCTTTACCGGGTCGACACGGGCCGGTGTCGAGGTTGCAAGGAATGCCGCCCCGACCGTCAAGCGGGTCGCGCAGGAACTCGGCGGAAAGTCCGCCAACATCCTGCTCGATGACGTGGATCTCGCTACCGCCGTCAGAACAGGCGCTGAGGAGTGCTTCGAGAACGCCGGCCAGTCCTGTAATGCACCGACGCGCATGCTCGTCCCGGCCGACCGCGTGGAAGAAGCCGCTGAGATCGCCGCCGAGGTCGCCAATAGCATCGCAGTGGGCGACCCGAAGCAGGAAGGCATCGAAGTTGGTCCTCTCGTATCGGACATTCAGTGGAACAAGGTGCAGGCCCTTATCGCCAAGGGTATCGAGGAAGGTGCAACGCTGGCTGCCGGCGGTACCGGTCGGCCTGACGGCCTGGACAAGGGCTACTTCGTTCGCCCGACCGTCTTTGCCGACGTTAACAACTCGATGACGATCGCGCGGGAGGAGATATTCGGTCCGGTTCTCTCTATTATCCCGTACGCGGACGAGGACGAGGCGGTGGCGATCGCAAACGACACACTCTACGGGCTGTCCAGTTATGTTTCGTCGTCAAACCTGGAACGCGCACGCGGCATTGCCGCTAAGATGCAGTCAGGGATGGTGCACATCAACTACGCCCATCTTGACTCTATGGCGCCTTTCGGCGGCTACAAGCAATCCGGCAACGGTCGCGAATGGGGGCCGCTTGGCATCGAGGAATTCCTCGAGACCAAGTCCATCTACGGCTACGACGCGCAATCGGCATAGAACCGGCGCGCGGGTACTTAACACGAACTGATTGAATGCTGAGCTGTCTCAGCCAAACATGGAATATCGAATGAAACCTGTCTTCACCGCCGCGCTAATCTCTGCACTGCTTTTTGTGGTCGGATGCAGTTCCGAGTCCTCATTCCCAACCCCGACCGGCAAGGGTTCCATACGCGCAATCAATGCGATCGACGGAGCGCCAACGTTCAATTTTCTGATCGAGGAAGTGTCGGCCGGCACCTTGGAGTACAAAGAGGCGACCTCACCGCTTCCCTTCGATGATTTCGAGTACCGTTTCAATTTTGAAGTCGTGCTGGCAGGGGAAGTCAACGCGACACGCGTCGCGTCACGCGTGCAGAAAATCGATGCAAACCAGGAGTACACCTTCGTCCTGACCGGTTCGATCGACGCGCCGAATGTCTCGGTCTGGGAGAAACCGGAGCGAGTGTTCGCTGAGGAAGAGACGGACTTCGAGATCCAGGTGGCCCACCTGGCCGAGGGCTTCCCGACCGTCGATGTTTTCGTCGCGTTCGAGGGCACTGCGCCGGTGGTCGGCGAGGAAGTGGCGACGCTCGCCTTTGGCGACCTGATGCCGGTACGTGAGTTCGAGGCCGGCGACTATGTCGTCACGGTGACGCAGGCCGGCGATCCGTCCGTCGTCGTGTTCCAATCAGACCCGGTGACCTTTGGCGCGCGCAACTCTCTGCTGGTGGGCGTCTTTGCACCGACCGGCAATGACGTCGACCCGCTGTCGATTGTCGGCTTTACCAGTGGCGGCGGGTCCGCACTGGTCACCGACGCAAGTTCGTCCCCGACGCTGCGCCTGATTCATTCATCGCAGGACATCGGCAACGTCGACATCTACGATGACGAGGCGCTGACCTCGTTCGTCGCCAGCGACGTCGCGTTCAGGGATTTCTCAGACGATCTGCCGATCGCGGCGGGTGATACCGACCTCCGGATAACGCCAGCCGGCAGCACGGAGACCATCCTGCTTGAGGGTACCGTGACGATCAACGAGGGCACGCGAAACAACCTGATCGTCTTCGGTACCGGCGGCAGCTACAACGTATCCAGCTACATCCCGGACCGTACGTCGGTCGAGACCTTCGCCAAGGTCAGCGTCTTCAATGGCGCGAGCAATTTTGAGCTGATCGATCTCTACGCGGTTGAGGCGGGTACCGGGATCCAGGAAGAGACTCTGGCCCGCGCCGCGGCTATTGGCACGGGTACCCGCTCGTCAACGGCGCTGATCCAGACGCCGGGCAGCTACGACTTCTACGCGACGCCGTTCACCGAGAAGACCATTCTAGCCGGGCCGCTGACGCTGGACGTTGCGCGCGGCGATGTGATCGAGCTGATTCTGTTCGACACGGTTTCACCCGACATGGGCGAGCTCGTGCAGATCCCGGCGCCGTAGCGCTCAGCCAGGATCCGGAACCCGTCTCATCAGCCGACCGTAGAATCGGCCTTCTTTTCCCTCGCATGAATCGCGGTGAGCGCGTCGACAATGGCTGTATTGTCGAGGTCCTCCAGCTCGAGCTCCGCCATTGCCTCGATTCGGCGTCTAAGGCTGTCATAGGCGCGGTCGAACGCCGCGTCGATGTCATCGGCATGCGCCGGATCGGGAATTCCCCAGTGAACGACGGCCGGGTGACCCGGCCATATCGGGCAGGACTCTCCGGCGGCACTGTCGCAGACGGTGATGACCAGGTCGATCTGGGGTGAATCGGGATTCGCGAATTCGTCCCAGGACTTCGAGCTCAGGCCCTCGGTCAGATGCCCTTCCCGCTCGAGCTTGGCGATCGCTCCGGGATTGACCCGGCCGACAGGTCGGCTTCCGGCGCTAAACGCCCGGAAACGTTCTCCGTCGAGATTGTCGATCAACACCTCACCGAGAATGCTGCGAGCGGAGTTGCCGGTACACAGGACCAGGATGTTCATAGCGAGGGTTGCCTGACGAGCCGATCCAAGAGCTTACCGCACGAAGATGACAGTTTGTCGAAGACCCGCTCTGCTGAAGACCGTCCGCAACCTTGCGGCAGGAACGAAAGTCAGGATCTGTTAAAAACCGCCAGATGCCGTCGCCACCAGCGCTATCAGGAGGCCGCCGAGTCTTCCACAACCGCCTCGGGGTCCGGAATGTCTTCGTTGGCCACCTCGGCCTTCGCGGTGTACATCGCCTGGTCGGCGACACTGATCAGGTGCCACAGTTCTTCGCCGTGCTCGGGCATCCGAGCCACACCGACACTGACCGAGCAGCGGATTTCCTGGCCCTTGATCAGGTAGGCATCGGAACTCGTCTCGATAAGACGGTCAGTCACGTGGTGGATATCCTGCAGGTCGATGTCCGGCAGTACGATGGCAAACTCGTCGCCGCCGAGCCGTCCCAGTACGTCCTCCGGTCGCAGGCAGTAACCCAGGCGGTGACCGAAGGCCTTCAGCAACGCGTCACCGGCCTGGTGACCGAACTTGTCGTTGACCATTTTGAAACCATTGAGGTCGAGATAAATGATCGCGGCGCGGTCCACCTCGCGCAGCCGCTCCCGCGCGCGCGTTTCGAATCCGCGACGATTCAGCACACTGGTCAGCGGATCACGCAACGCCTGCTCCATCATGCGGTCCTCGTTTTCCTTGCGCTGCGTGATATCCATGATTGTCACCGAGAAATCGGTGCCGACGGATTCGGCCGTAATGCGCAGCCACCGCAGGCTGCCCTCGTCGTCCTCGGTCGACAACTCGAAATTATTCGGTGAAGACGACTTCTTCGGATCGCTGAAGTGCGCGATCAGTCGGTCGGGCCCCAGCATCGGCAGATCCGTGAGGCGAACCCCGACAATGCGATCCGAATCCTCGGCGAGATAGTCCTCCGCCGCCTTGTTGGCGAAGATGCAGCGGAACACGGGCTCCTCTTGTCCTTCGTCAAGAGCGAAGCGCAGGATGCCGTTCGACGAGGTCTCGATCAACGTGCGGATCAGGTGTTCGTTCTCGGCGAGCTGACCCAGCGTGCGACGCCTTTGCGTCACGTCCCGGCACATGACGACCGTGGCATGGCTGCGTCCGCGCTTGTCGTTGAGTGGCGCGACGGTCACCTCGTAAATCAGGTCCCCGCGAAACTTCAAGGTTTGCGTCAGGTCCAGTTCGTCTGACTGCGTCAGTATCTCCTGCGCTTCCGGGAAGTCTTCCCACAACAGGCCGCCCAACAGCTGACGCTCGGACTTGCCCAGCATCTCGGAAGCGCTCGCGTTGGCGCAGACGATCCGGTGTTGCTGATCCAGCACGATGATCGGGTCGCGCACATGGTTGAACAGCGTGCGATAGCCAAGTGGGTTGAACTGGAAGACTTTCAGCGACAGGGCCGCGTATATGTGCAGCGGCAGCAGCATGACGATCGCGGTCACCGTGAACGGGAACTCGATCGGTCCGATGCCGAACATCGTGTTGCCGATCGACACACCGAAAGGCAGCACGGCGCAGACGAGAAGGACGATGATCGGATTGCGGTAGGCAAGCGGGATCGTCGTCAGGCGAGCCATCAGGCCAACCACGGAATATCCAAACAGGCCGTAACTGAAGGGCGCGTGGATGGAGCGGAACCAGTAGTGATCCGTTACCGCGGTGAACCGGGGGCCATCTGCTGTCTCTACGATCTGCCAGACGAGACCGTGCCATGGGTTGGTCAGGGCCAGCCCCAGCGTGATGGTCGGGATAATCGAAAACGCGCCGACCAGGAACCAGCTGAACTCCCCGTCAGCGAGTTGCCGGTACAAGGTATAGAAAACAACCGGGAGAAAACCGGCGCCCAGGAATGTCAGAATACGCCCGACGCCGTAGATCTGCGGGTCCGTCGCCCCGTAGTAGAATGCGCAACCCGCAACCATGACGCCCAGCAAGAACATGAAGGCCGGCACCATGCTGCGAGGCGACAGGCGCGACACATAGGCGGCCAGCGACAGGTACAGGACCGCCGCGACGCCGAATATGGGCGGCAAAACGGCCTCAAACACGGGCAAATCCCCTGTCATCGGCCGGTTTTATACATATTTCGGGCAGCATGACGCTAATGCTAACTGCGCGCACACGATCGGGATGCGACGTGGTCCGCATTCTGGGCGCTGAGACCCGCGCCAGATCACAGTTTCCGGAGATTCTTGGGGGCGCCGGACAGCGGTCTGCCAGCCCGAATTTCTCACCGATTAGCGGGTAAGGTCGGTCAGAACGTGATCTGTACGAGGGATTTGCCGATTGAGCGGGCTACCCGGGTGTATTTCCGAGTGATGAAGCGCTCCTGTGCAGGCAACGGGCTAGCGAGAGCCCGCACGTTCGCTGAATTATTCGGGTCGGAGGCCTTCAGCGGTATCGCGAATTAGCATATCGACGACGGCCTTCAGCGCGTCCTCCTTACTGGCGCCGGCGGCTCGTTCGAGCTCGTATTCCTTGAGCTGCCGATGTGCGCTGGTGCCACGATCGAGTATCGTTCTTGCCCTGGCAACTTCGGACTCGCAGTCCAGCGCCTTCGCGTCTTCGGCAATCAGTTGCAGGATCTCGTCGATCAGCTCGTCACACGGCACGACCGCCCCTTTCGCCAGGTCAATGAGCCCCTCATCGAAGCTGTAGCGCATCGCACGCCAGCGATTCTCGTTGATCAGCATCGGCGTGTAGAGACGCCAGCGCTGGTTGTTGCGGCGCAGTCGATACAGCATGCGCATGATGCAGATCAGCAACGCGGCCAATGTCACGGTGTCATCGAGCCGGGTGCAAACATCCATGACCCGCGTCTCCAGTGTCGGGAAACGCGCGCTCGGCCGAAGGTCCCACCAGATACGCGTCGAGTCCTCGATCAGGCCGGCCTCCATCAGCGTGTTCACATGACGGTCGTACTCCGCCCACGACGCGAAGCGCTCAGGCAGGCCGGTCCTTGGCAACGCGTCGAATATCGTCAGGCGGTAGCTCTTCAGGCCGGTGTCGCGGCCCTCCCAGAACGGCGACGAACAGGACAGGGCCAGCAGGTGCGGCAGGAAGTACGACAGCTGGTTCATCAGGTCGATACGCAACTCGTCGTTGCCGACGCCGACGTGCACATGCATGCCGCAGATGACAAGGCGCCTCGCGGCCGCCTGCATCTCATGCGTCAGGGACGTGTAACGCTCCTTGTCCGTCTGCTTCTGCTCTTTCCAGCGGCTGAACGGATGCGTCGATGAGGCGATCGGCGCGAGATTGTACTTGGCGGCACCATCGATAATCAGTCTTCGCAGTCTGACCAGCTCTTCACGTGCCTCGGCGACGTTATTGCAGACCTTGGTTCCGATTTCGACCTGGGAACGCAGCAGCTCGGCGGTCACCTGCCCACCACAAAGCTCCTCATATTCGGCCATGAGTTTTTCTGGCGGGTCGATGACGAGTTCCCGGGTATCCTTGTCCACAAGGAGGTATTCCTCCTCTACCCCGATCGTGAACGCAGGTTCTAGGTTGTTCATACGCCCCCCTTTTTTTGTTGTTCAGTCAGGCGCTGGCGCGTTGCACCTTCAGACCAAGCTTTTGCGGCATCGAGCCAATAATCGAATGTAACTGCTTAGCAACGTGGTCCTGCTCGGCCGAATGGCTGACCAGGTCCTGTCGAACCTCCAGTGCGACGTGCGGCAATCCCTCGCCTTCGGCATGATGATCGACAGTGAAGTCTTGTGGCGCCTTGCCCGAGTATGGGACGTTGTCACCGACCCTATAGCCCAAATCGCGGAGCTCATCGATCAAAATTCGGGCGCTGGGCTCGTCCTTGTCCCAGAGGACGCCCATCTCCCACGGGCGGTACTCACCGTTCAGCACCGGCGTGAAGCTGTGGATCGACACGAACAACGGTACGAGTCCGTTGCCCTTGATCCTCTGGATCTGGGCAGCGATTTCGCGGTGGTACGGCCAGTAGATCGCCTCGCTGCGTTGCTCCTTCTCGTGCATGTGCAGATTGCAGTTGCCCGGCACGACAATGCCGTCACCGAACTGAAGGAACGCGCCGGAATCGAGCAATTCACGATTACAATCGACGACCAGCCTGGAGTAGTTGCAGAGCACGGCGGTCGCGTTGAGGCTGTTCGCCAGTCGCTCGGTGACGCCGGCAGCACCGATGTCTATCGCCAGGTGGCAACGACGGGCAAAGGGGTCTAAGCCCATGTCACCGAGCGATTCCGGGAACCGGCAGCTGGCGTGGTCGCAGACCAGCAGAATTGGCCGATCCGAGTCGGGATTGATAACCCGGTACGGTCCAGGCTCGTGCGATTGGAGGAGCGGTTTCTCGCTTTCGGCGGTGTTGGTCATGCGGATTCGTAATACTCAGATGACCCGAGTGTACCGCATTGGGAGGCGTTTGAAGCCCTGTCAGCGCATCTTGCGGAAACTACTGACCAGGGCTTGCTCAGGCCAGCAACTGGGCCGAATCCGTGCCCCAGGGTTCGAAGCTCTCGACGCTGGCCGGCCGCGCGACATGAAAACCCTGTGCGAACTCAACCCCGATGTCAGCCAGCCTTTCCAGCACTTCCCTGCTTTCCACACGTTCAGCAATCGTCTCGATGCCCATCGCCTTGCCGACTTCGCTGATGGCCCTGACCATGGTCTGGTTGACGTTATCGGTGACAACGTTGCGGATGAAATGGCCGTCGATCTTGAGGTAGTCGACCGGCAGGTTCTTCAGGTAGGTAAAGGACGACAGGCCGCTGCCGAAGTCATCCAGCGAGAACAGGCAGCCCAGTTTCTTGAGCTCCTGCATGAAGTGCACGACGCGCGACAGGTTCGAGATGGCCGCGGTCTCCGTGATCTCGAAACAGACCGCACCCTGTGGAAGCTGCCGGTGCTTGAGCTCGTCGATCAGGAACTCAAGGAAGCGATCCTCGCTCAGCGAGTTGCCTGACAGGTTGATTGCTATCGTGTAGCGGGCCTCACCGTCGGGCGCATCCTTGTCCGCAAGCGTTCTCAGCGCCGTGCGGACGACCCAGCGGTCCAGCGTCGACATCAGGTTGTACCGCTCGGCCGCAGGAATGAAAAGGTCCGGGCTGACAATGGAACCGTCGTCGTCTCGCATACGAAGCAGCATCTCGTAGTGCCCGCGGCGTTGTGCGCCGCCCTCGCCTATACCGACGATCGGCTGGAAGAACAGTTCGAAGCGTTCGTCCTCGACCGCATTCGTAATGCGGGACACCCACTTCATCTCCTCGATGCGGATCGAGCCATCGCTTTCGCAGTACAGGTGCACCTGGTTGCGGCCGGAGTCTTTCGCGGCATAGCAGGCGATGTCCGCGCAACTCATCAGGTTGGCGACTTCCTGCTCGGAGGCCGTGACGATCACGACGCCGATCGAGCAGCGCACGGTCGTGAACGAGTCCTTCCACTCGAAGCGGAACTGCTCGACGGCCGTCCGCAACGTCTCGGCCACTTCCAGCGCGGTGTCTTCGCCGCATCGCTCGAGCAGGATGCCGAACTCGTCGCCACCTAGTCTCGACAAGACGTCAGATGAACGGATACAGGACTGGAAGTGCTTCGACAGTTGGCGCAGCAGTTCGTCGCCAGCCGTATGGCCGAAGGTGTCGTTGACGATTTTGAACTGGTCGAGGTCGACATAAAGCAGCGCGTGCGTCGACTCGGGATCGTCTTTCAGATTCGATAGCGCCGCGACAATTCGATTCTCGAACTCGCTGCGGTTGATCAGCCCGGTCAGCGCGTCGTGCGACGCCTGGTAACTCAACTGGCGGAACAGCCGCGACTCCTTACTCGTGTCGTGGAATACCATGACCGAGCCGATGATATTGCCGATTCGATCGCGGATCGGCGCCGCCGAATCCTGGATCGGTATCTCGTCGCCGTCCTGTTTGACCAACACCGAGCTTGCGCCGAGGCTGATGATGCGGCCCTCGGCCAGGCAGCGCTTGACCGGGTTGTCGATCGTCGCGCGCGTATCCTCGTTGACGACGGTCATGATCTCGTCGATGTGGCGGCCGTGCGCGCTGCGCATGTCCCAACCGGTCAGCTCCTGCGCCACCGGATTGATGTAGTCGACGTTGCCGTCGGCATCGGTTGTGATGACGCCGTCGCCGATCGATTGCAGCGTGACCTGCGCGCGTTCCTTCTCCTCGAAAACGCGCGTCTCGGCGCGCTTGCGGTCGGTGATGTCGGTGATCGTTCCCTCGTGAGCGACGATCTCACCATTGTCGTCGTAGACGGCGCGCGCGTTCTCGAGGACAACGATTTCGGAGCCGTCCTTGCGCCGGAGACGGTATTCGAAGTTCTTGACGATCCCCTCGGCCTCGAGTCGCGCGAAGACACGCTCGCGATCGATCGGGTTGACGTACAGG
>JAAUYH010120412.1_pt1 | contig 20359 bp, 17 predicted proteins | sample 7278061 | NCBI WGS metagenome assembly JAAUYH01 (sample SAMN14350203, study PRJNA611818) | marine sediment metagenome | isolation source: surface marine sediment (0.6m) | place: French Polynesia: Moorea | collected 2018-08 | reverse complement strand
GACTTCATGCTGTCACGAACTTCTTGGATCACTTCCATCTCAATTTCCTGTTGCTCTCCTGCAAACTCGTTATCGGGAGTAATAAATAGCATACAATGACAATCATGGCGCTCACGCATCGGCACACAAGGACAGTTCCAAAAGGCATTTTTAACCTCTGCTTCTTTATCTTCATAATGACGACAGGGACATAAAGGCGCGCCTAATTCATCTTTATGTCTCGCTAATCCTTCAATTACTACCGCTGTAACCGAGGGATCTACGCAAAAGTAAGTATCAGTCCTTTTGGCATATTGTTCAGCAAAGTTTTTCATCGCCTTTAATGTTTTATCTTGTTCTTGAGTATTGCTTGTCGTCATAATGATTTAAATATTCACATAGAGAAAATTACATTAGTTCATTTTATCGGAAAATGGGTTGTGGACTGAATTCTCAAGTCAGATCAATCTTAACGGCAAAAAGTATAAGTACTTTTTTTGTGCTACATTAGAATCACCAAATAAAAAAATTGCTAAATTAAGTAGCTTTAAAAAATAAATAACTTCATCAAACTTGTGAGTAAAGTCAATAGTTTTTTTATTAGAAATAAAGAACAGGAAATAGTTATTATTTGTCGAGTTTTTGAATAAGGCTGAATAAGATAGCATTTTTCAGCAATAGTTCAACATTTTTGCCAAATTATTAAGTTATGAATTTCTGACATTGTAATTTTTCTTGTTTCTTTGAGCTGTTCACCGTTACCTCTTGTTTCTTTATTCTCTTTTTTGAGTTTAAGCATAGCAAACTAAGTGTAGTAAAATCAAATAAATTCTACAAGCTTTTGAAAATAATCTTTTAAATTTGAAGCTACAAGTATTGGTGAATAATGATACTTTTTTAGGGTATAATAGCGAAGATACTAGGATACCCAAATAACTTTAAATTATTTTAATATTACATTAAGTTGTCATATAACAAGTGCAATAATTATATAATTTTGTCAGAAAAATACAGAATAAGTTCAAACTTTTGATAAAATAATTGAACTGTAGTAATTTTTATCTTCATTATGGCTCACAATACACTGACACCTGATGAATGGTATGACCAGTATGAAGAAGCGTCTGTTAAACAGCAATATCAAATGCTTCTCGATATCATGCAACAACCTCTATCCCAAGATTTTCTTGAAGCAACAGAGATGGGTGATTTATTAATTACCATGAGTGATGAACTAAACAGTAATAATTTAATTAATGAGTCTTTAAAACTAATTCAGTTGGTACAGCAGCAACAACCAAAATTTTATAAAAAAGAATTTCCTTATTACGATAAATTTTTAATTGAATATTATCTCTACACAAAACAATATAATTTAGTTGAAGATACTCTCGTTAGATTTAAAAAGTATCCCATAAATAATGTTGATGAACTATTTGTAATTTTAGACCTATTAAATTTTTATGAACAACCAGAAATTGCTGTTGATTTATGCAAAAGTACTTACAATTCAGTCAAAAACAGTTCTAAGGTAATTAGTGGAACAGAAGATGAATTAGCCTGGATAATTATTACCAATTTAATGGAGCAACTGTATCAAAAACAGCAACAAGGCAAAGATATTGGTTGGAAAAAATTTGAGACTGAATTAAAAAAATATGACTATAATGAGAATCAAGAATGGTTAGAAGATACTAAGTCAATTATCGCTACAGAATTTAATCTGGAACAGTTTTTAAGTCAATTAAAACAAAAAAAATTATATCGTCGAGCCTTCTATGCCCTATCTACTGCTTTCTATATTTATATGAAAGAGGAAAAGCAGATGAGTTTTGTTTGTTCCCAAGAAATTTGGGAAATTATTTTTGATTTTTTAGGAGATAGAGAATTAAGTTTCAAACAACAAAGCAATCCTAATACATTTTTTAGTTTTGATAAAAAAGATTTAGAACCATATATATCTCAAAAAATTTATAGCTTTCTTTCTCTGAAACAAGCCCAGGGATTCGCTACTTTATGGGGCATTCCCTATCTTTATGACTTCTTGCTCTCTAAAGAAATAATCAGAGAACAGGTTTATCGAAAGGTAATAAAAATTACTAATCAATTGAAAACAGAATTACTAAAATCTTACCAAGATAATTGGGAATTATGGCGGTATGATTTTATCAATCGTTGGCAACCAGATTCCAATGTAGACTCATCAGAATTGAGCAAGCAAGCACAGTTATTTACTAACAGCTTTGAACATTCCGAACCTCTCAGTGATCAACCAGGAGAAGGTAAATTAGAATCTTTCATGAATACAGTCGCAGACAAGTTAGGCATAGATTTGGATGCCATGAAACATGAATGGGAAAATGCTGCTGAAGAAATTGAAGATTCTGATGAATCTTTAGTTGGCGAACCAGAAGCAATAGAAATAACTAAAGAATTATCTCCTAGTAAATCTAAATCCAAGAAGAAAAAGTCAAGTCTTGGGATAGCTGCACAACTATATAACAATAAGAAAAAATAGCATTTGATCTCGATCTTGAAATAAATTGATTCCCAGCTTTTTAACGATTTCGGTTAGCTAAAACATATTTTATTAGTTCCTTAAGACGAATTTCTTTACAGTTTAGTTATGTCTTTATTTTTTCTAAAAATGCGATCGCGCAGCGCCAGCCTCCGGCTGATCGCTTTTTTAATTACTCATTCCTCTGCGGGAAGATTTTAAACTTGTTACTCAATCTTTATTCGTTAACTTCACAGAAAATAGTAGTAGCGATAGGGCACCTCGGTTAATTGTCTTATTGCGAATTTTCAGAGCTTAAAACCAATGATATCTAGTTTCTATCCTCAATAAGATTTGTATTTTTCGAGGTGCCCGATAGAGAATTAGCTAGACTTATAAATTTGATAGAGATTATATGATCTTTACCAAAATTAACAAAATTCATCGTATTTATACGGTAATCAGTTATTTTTACTTCAATGATTTCTAGCAATTAATTCAAGATGTTCCGCGAAATAATCCTTGAGGACGAATTAACAGAATTACGACCATGATTAATAAAGCTACGCCCAATTTATATTGGGAACCGAGAAAGGGAACGCTTAATTCCTGAGCAATACCAATAGTTAAGGCTCCAGCGATCGCACCATAAGGATTGCCTATGCCACCCAAAATAACCGAGGCAAACATAGGTAAGATGAGAAACCAGCCCATATTAGGACGGACAGTGGTGATTAAACCGTACATCCCTCCTGCAACTGCCGTTAGTACCCCAGTAATAATCCAAGTCCAAAGCACTACCTGCTCCACATTAATGCCTGATACCCTAGCTAAATCAATGTTATCGGCAACTGCACGCATCGCTTTACCAACTTTGCTATTTTGCAGCAGAAAATGTAGCGCCAGAATAGCCGCGATCGCAAGTATAATAACCACAACACGATAATAGGCAATTTTGAGATCCCCAAATTCTAAAGCTTTTACTACAGGTAAGTCATAGGACTGGTTGCTGCTACCCCAGATTAAGAGAATGCCACTGCGGAGGAAAAGAGCCAAGCCAATAGAAATGATAATCAAGGTGGTATCGGAGGCTCGGCGATCGCGCATTGGTTTCCAAAGCAAGAATTCGGCAATCAGCATCATGACGATAGTCCCAATTGAACCAACTATCATAGATAACCAAATATTAATACCATTAATATTAGCAAGCCAAGTAAAATATGCTCCTAGAGTCATAAAATCCCCATGGGCAAAATTGGAGAGGCGTAAAATGCCATAGGTTAAAGTCAAACCGATCGCCGCTAGGGCAAGTATGCTACCAATAGCAATGCCATTAAAAAGTAATTGAACATCCATAGATTTTAAGGAACGAGGAACAAAGAACAAGGAAATTTCCTATTTCTGTTGCTCAAATATAACCTGAGTAACATCTTGGATTGCTGTTACCAAATCTTCATTAACAATTCTGATATCAAACTCTTTACTAGCAGCAATTTCTTCTTTTGCTCGGAGCAAACGTTTTTCAATATCTGATTCAGAATCTTTGCCTCGTTGGCGAATTCTCGCTTCCAACTCCTCAATCGAAGGTGGTAAAAGAAAAATTCTCAGAGCATCAGGAAAGATCCCAGAAATAATTCTGGCTCCAACTAATTCTATTTCTAGCAAAACCAATTTTCCCGAATCTATTAAGTCCTGAACTTTAGTTTTCGGTGTACCATAATAATTCCCTGCATATTCTGCCCATTCGAGAAATTCGCCATTCGCGATCGCTGATTCAAATTCCTCTCGACTCAGAAAATAATAGTCTCTGCTATCAACTTCCCCTGGGCGAGGTTTTCTGGTAGTAGCAGAGACAGAAAGATGCAGTTGAGAATACTCTTGAACTAAGGATCTGACTATAGTTCCTTTACCGACACCGCTGGGGCCTGTAATAACGATTAATTTTCCTGATGGCATGGAAATTGAGAAAATTAGTTGGTACTTTCTTTATTTACCACAAAGCGATGGGCAACGGTTTCTGGTTGAATTGCTGACAAAACTACATGGGAAGAATCCGTGATAATGACGGCTCTAGTACGACGTCCATAGGTGGCATCTACTAGTTGTCCTTTATCTCTAGCTTCGGTAATAATTCTCTTAATGGGGGCTGATTCTGGGCTAACTATGGCAATAATGCGATTAGCGGACACAATATTGCCAAAACCGATATTTATTAATTGAATATCCATAATTATTGAAAGGTATTGAAATGCCGTTATATAGAATCGAGGCAATCGAGCAAATATAATCTTAATGTTATAGATAATAATCCCGCTTTACAACCTCTAAAGTTATGAATAAGCCATTTTTTTCGAAATTTTAGCTTTTTTTCAGCTTTTTTCACAATTCGCTAACTTCTCTTAATTTGTTGTCGATACTTTATTTTCTATGCAGCCTTTTGATTACACAACTTTAACCGCCGTCCATCGCGAACTGATTAAAGATTGGCTACCTGCTCGTATTGAACAAGTATATCAACGCGATCGCTTTACAATTTATTTGTCGTTAAGAACTATTAAGCAACGCGGTTGGTTAAGTATTTCTTGGCATCCTGAAGCTGCTAGAGTTTGTCTGGGGGATGCTCCACCGAAAATTCGGGATACTTTCACTTTTAGCGATCAGCTACGCCATCAGTTTAAAGGATTAGCCCTCACCGAAATCCAAGCAATTGCACCTTGGGAGAGAGTGTTAGATTTTCGGTTTGCCAAACGTCCCGGAGATCGGATTTTATGGCATCTCTATGTCGAGATTATGGGTAAATACAGTAATGTCATTCTTACCGATGCTAACCAACAGATTGTCGCTCCTGCTCGGCAAGTTAGTCTTAATCAATCTAGTGTTCGTCCAATTCAAACAGGAAAACCCTACGAATTGCCACCTTCTTTAACGGGAACTTTCCCTAAATCAGAGGAATCTTTAGAACTTTGGCAAGAGCGAGTAAGCTTGATTCCTGGTCAGCTCCAAGGCCAGTTAATTAAAGCTTATCGGGGGATTAGTCCCCAAATCGCGATCGAAATTGTGACCGCCTCAGGACTTGACCCAAAGCAATCAACAGATAGCTTAAGCGAGTCTGACTGGCAAGAGTTATTTATTACTTGGCAAAAATGGTTAACCATACAGGAACAAGGAGAATTTTGCCCAGGAAAAACTGCTACCGGCTATACTGTCTTGGGTTTGCTCAAAAATCAACCAGTAACGAGTCTGCAACAACTTATTGATAGCTATTATCGCTATCATTTAAATCAACAAGAGTTTCGGCAACTACATCATCAACTAACACAGAAAATTAGTAATCTCATTAAAAAGTGCGATCGCAAAGCTGCTACTTTTAGAAATCGATTACAAGAATCTACCGCAGCAGAAAACTATCGACAACAAGCTGACTTGTTAATGGCACATCTACACCTATATCAGCCTGGCATGCCGTCGATAACCCTGAAAGATTTTGCTACGGGTGAACCGATCAAAATCAAGCTTAACCCAGAAAAAAACGCAGTTCAAAATGCCCAATACTTATATAAAAATCACCAAAAACTTAAACGCGCTCAAGATGCCGTTATTCCTTTATTACAAGAAGTAGCAACCGAAATTAATTATTTGCAGCAAATCAAAACTTCTCTGACCCAGATAGCTAACTACAACAACCCAGAAGACTTAGAAGCTTTAGCCGAAATCCGTGACGAATTAACCGAACAAGGATATTTAACAAGCAGTCGTCCCCTTGGGAAAACTCAAGATGATTCCCAACCCCATCGCTATACAACTCCGTCGGGATATCAATTATGGGTAGGGAGAAACAATCGCCAAAATGATCGCTTAACTTTTCGCACAGCAAATGATTATGACATCTGGTTTCATACCCAAGAAATTCCTGGAAGTCACGTCTTACTACGTCTAGAGCCTGGGGAAGTCCCCCAGGAAGCAGATCTGCAGTTTGCTGCCAACATCACAGCTTATTACTCCCAAGCCAGAGCAAGCGATCTCGTGCCAGTAATTTACACTAAACCAAAACATGTCTATAAACCTAAAGGCGCAAAACCAGGTATGGCAATTTATAAACATGAAACCGTTATCTGGGGTAAACCTCAGGAAAAGGAATAAGAGAACACCCACTGTTGAAGATTGGGAGATGTTTGGCATAGAGAAATGCCAAGTAATGGAAGTACCAACAAAATCGAGAAATTGCCGAAAACTTGGTAATTATGAATTAATGTTGAGAATTTCTCTAATTTAGGTTTAGAAAGTTAGTAATTTACATTACCATATAAGGGCTAAGACTATACAAGCTAAAACTACTATAGAGGTTGCAAGTAAATCAAGCCTGTGAACGATCGCTATAACAAGGTTCTTCAATATAATTTTTCTGGCATTGGTTGTTGGCTCACTATTATTGCCTTAGCTATGCTGCTGAGTGCTGTAGGCTTAGGCTGGATTGTTAACGGGTTTTTAATCTTATTTTTATTAATATTATTTACTCCCGTAATCGCTTTTTTTGGGCTACAATGGTGGCTAAGACGCAACTTCATACAAGATAGTTGTCCCGTCTGTAGTTATGAATTTACGGGATTAAAAAATAGCCAATTTCAATGTCCTAATTGTGGTGAACCTCTGCAAGTAGAAGTCGGAAAATTTACTCGCATTACTCCTCCGGGAACCATTGACGTTGAAGCCGTCGATGTTCAAGTTCAAGTGAGCGACTCAGCAGATGAAGGATGAAGCAAATTCCTCTTCCCTAGACCCTCATTTTGAACGAGAAATATTAAGTGTAAACTTATGTTGAGTACCAGTACGATCGCCAATAAAAATATTATATATACCTGGTTCCCAAACCCCAGAAATTTCTGGCCGCAAGCCCGATCCGCGATCGCCTAGTACACAAAAACTATCATTGGCTTGAGGTCCCACTACCAGCAAAGTAGGCTGACCACCAACAGCTTGAACTGTAATGCGCATATAGTCAACTCGTTCAGTTAAATTAATAGTATAGTTGGGGGAATTGGCAATAAAACCACAATTTACGCTATTGACAGGACCACCAGAACTACCTTGAATAACTTGTGCTAAAATTGATAATTTGGGAATGGCCTTAACCCCAGGAATATTTCCCCCAATCACCATCAAACTAATAACGGCAAGGGTAGTCAGAGTCTTGAAACTAGGGAAAATAAATGATTTCATGTCATGAATCACAGAAATTTTAGGAATTAAGAGATAGAGACAATCATGTTTAAAGTAAAATATACTTTAAAGTATACTCAATCATGAGACGTTAGGCTCTAAGCAGAGTTCCATTGCTTGAATAGTTTATTTTATAAAGTTTTAAGCTAGTTGGCATCTAAGAAAAAACTAGCAAATCACACAGAGAGTATATAATAACACATTCCGTGGTCTTAACTAATGCTTATCTAGTTTTTCATAGTTTTTACTTATAACTTTACTGAAACTTTAAACAGTATCATGTTCCTATAGTTTATAAAAGTCTATATAAGGTAAAAATCACAGAGAATATATAGTCATAGTCATTAAAGTATCAAAAGAATTTTTAAATTATGTATCCAGTTAACAACACCCCAAACAACGGGCCATATAAACAAGGTAATTATCCTGAACCCAAAGAAAAATTTGACGTAGAAATTCTGAGTTATCTTCAAAAGCTGCAAAGACGCTGGAAACCGGCTTTGGCGGTATTTTTGTTGACTGCTGGCTCGATCTGTCTTGCCAGTAGTTTCTTGACCACACAATATAAAGCAGGAGGTAAAGTTCTTTTTGAACCCAAAGACAATTTTACTAACTTAGGTGAGGGAATTAGGGATTTGGAGTCATTCGCCATCGGTCAGACTCCTTTGATCAGTCAAAAAGAGGTTCTAACTTCTGGCCCAATTTTGCAAAGGACCATCGATCAGCTACAACTAAAAGATAACAAAGGAGAACCCCTAACTCCTAAGGAAATGGGGCAAAGATTAAAAGCAGATTTAGTTGGCGCTAGTGATGTCATCGAGATTACCTATGAAGATCCAGACCCTCAAGTTGCTTCCAATGTAGTCAATACTTTGATGAATGTCTATCTCGAAAATCAAATTACCAGTAATCAAGCCGAGACTAAAACTGCGGATAAATTTATTAATAATCAATTGCCTCAGGTCGAAGAGAAATTAGAAGAATACGAATCTATCCTGCGAGATATTAGAGAGAAAAATAATATTGTTGATTTAACTCAAGAAAAAAGAATACTCGTTCAGGAAATTGGTACTTTAAATCGTCAGATTTCCACTATCGGCTCTCAATTACAAGGAGCTAAAGCCCAGACTAGTACGCTACAAAAAGAATTGGGTCTTAGTTTAGAACAAGCCCTCGCTGCTAAACAGTTAGGGGCAACTCCCATTGTACAAAGTATTATTACAGAGCTGGGAAATACTGAAACTCAATTGAGTCAAGAGCGGCAAAGATTTAACGATAATCACCCAGCGATCATAAGTTTATTGGAGACAAAATCTAGTTTACGCAGCGCATTACAACAACAAATTGTTCAAAAAGTTGGCAGTAACGTTAACATTTCTGATGGCGTAATACAAAGTGATTTAGGACAAAAAGAAAATCCTTTAGAAAGATATATTAGTCTCAAAATCGATGAATTAAGTTTGCAACAACAGTTTGCAACAATGAATGAGTATCAGCAAGCTTATCTTCAAAGAGCCAAAGAACTACCTCAGTTAGAGAAAGAAGAACAAGAAGCCATTCGCAAAGTAAAAAACATGCGAGCAACTTACGAAAATCTGCTGGAGACTCAAAGTGAATTAGCAATTCTACAAAACCAGCAAACTGCTAATGCGAAAATCATCGAACCGGCAACAGCACCAGAAAAAGGTAGTTCGGGTCGGATGGCTTTAATGGCAATAGGAATCCTCTCAGGGTTACTTCTATCTAATTTGACTGCCATTATTCTAGATAAACAAGATCGCAGCCTGAAAAATATCGCAGAAATCAAGAAAAAACTTCCCTATAAGGTATTAGGAATTATTCCAGCCAATAAATTTTCTCGCAGAGAAGATGGAATTATGGTTCAACAAGATCCTGATTCTTATACCAGTGAGGTTTACCGCATGATTCAAGCTAACTTGAAGTTTATGACTTCCCAAAGACCTCCCAAAGTTATTTTGGTTACAAGTTCGATCCCTGGAGAAGGAAAATCTACTGTCACTGCCAACTTAGCTGCTGCGATCTCCCAATTAGGTCGTCGAGTACTCTTAATTGACGGAGACTTAAGAAAAGCATCTCAACATCAATTATGGAATGTTGATAATCAACAAGGCGTTAAGGATGTTTTAACCGAAAAGCTCTCCCTCAGTGAAGTCACTCAACAACCCATGGAGAACATGGAGCTGCTAACTTCAGGAGAAATTATTTCTAATCCGCTATCGTTGCTCGATTCTGTAGAGATGAGTGAGTTGGTAGCCAGAGCAAGAAGAGAATACGACTTAATCTTAATTGACTCCCCGCCATTACCTGTAACAGCAGATGTTCTAACTCTCAGTAAGTTAGTCGATGGCATTCTTTTTGTCAGTAGACCTGGGGTTGTAGAACATGAAAGTGCTGAGTTAGCCCAAGAAACCCTAATTTCCACAGGACAAAAAGTTCTCGGAATGGTTATCAATGGTGTTGATCCCAAAGAGTTTGACCGTTATTCCTACTATGCAAGATATGGCAAGAGCTATTTCTCTCGTTCTTCCAATAACCTTGATCGTTCAAAAGCTGTCACTGTCTAGCAGTAATTCAAGGAACAGGGAATAGCCAATAGCAATAGGAACATTCTTAATCCTTCTATTCCTAGTTCCTCAATTCTTAATCCTTATTTTGAACTGGAAACTCTTAACTTCTAGTTCCTGCCTCCTCGGTCTCAAAACTTCAGTTTTCACTTGAAGGAAGCTGTCTATTTTTTAATACCTGTTTGAACTTGCCATAAATTAGTGTAAACACCCTGATGAGCTAATAACTCTTCGTGGCTACCTTGTTCGACTATTTGTCCGTATTCCAAAACATAGATACAGTCTGCATGACGAATGGTGGAAAGACGATGAGCGATCGCAATTGTAGTACGATTATGGGTAATTTTCTCCAAAGATCTGGCAATCGCTGCTTCAGTTTCATTATCTACCGCAGAAGTCGCCTCATCTAATACTAGTATGGGAGGATTTTTTAAGACAGCTCTAGCAATGGCAATTCTTTGTCTTTGCCCCCCAGATAATTTTTGTCCCCTTTCCCCCACAATCGTCTCGTAACCTTGAGGTAAATGACAGATAAAATTATGAGCCTCAGCTATTTTTGCCGCAGTTATTACCTCTTCTTCGCTAGCATCATCCATCCCATAGGCAATATTTTCTTGAACTGTGCCATGAAAGAGGAAAATATCTTGACTGACTAAACCGATACTCTGGCGTAAATCTGTTAAGTTAATATCGCGAATATCGACCCCATCCAGGGTGATTCTTCCTGCTTGTAGTTCATAAAAACGTAATAGTAATTTGACTAAAGTACTCTTCCCTGAACCAGTGGCACCGACAATCGCGATCGTATTTCCTGAAGGGATATTTAAGGTCAGATTTTTAATTATGGGTTGTCTCTCATGATAAGCAAAAGTAATATTATCAAGCTTGATTTCTCCGTCGATAATATTATTAGATAGAGATAAATTTCCCGAGTGAATTGCGATCGGCGTATCCAAAAGATCCAGAACTCGATTAGTAGAAGACATTGCTCTTTGGTAGAGATCTAAAGTTTGCCCTAATCGCGTTAAAGGCCATAATAATCTTTGGGTCATAAAAACTAAAGTACTATAAATCCCAACTTCTATCTTGCCCTCAACAACTTCTAAGCCTCCATAGAGCAGAATGGCCGTAAATCCTGCTAGGATAATCATCCGAATCAAAGGAATAAAGGCTGCCGAAAAAGCGATCGCTCTTCGATTACTTTGACGATAGGCTTCACTTTCTAGACGCAATCTTGCGATTTCATAAGCTTCGGTCGTAAAACTTTTAATCGTTGTAATGCCACTTAAATTATTAGCAAGTCTACTATTTAATAGACTAACTTTTTCCCTAACTTCTGCATAATAAGGAGCTAATTTCTGTTGAAAGGTAATCGAACCCCAGAAAATAAAAGGAATCGGCAAGATTGCCATCCAAGCTACCCCCGGAGTTAAAACAAAGAACATGCCTCCCACTAGAACTAAGGTAGTCAGTACCTGTAAAATTTCATTGGCACCAACATCCAAAAATCTTTCCAACTGATTGATATCATCATTGAGAATCGACAGTAAACTTCCCGTACTGCGTTCTTCAAAATAAGCTAATTCTAAATCTTGAACATGGGAATAAGCGGCTAAACGCAAATTATGTTGGATGCTCTGGGCCAAATTGCGCCATAATCTAGCATAGGCATATTCAAAGACAGATTCGAACATCCAAACCATTGCGGATATTAAACATAGTACTAATAGCTGTTGAAAAGTATCAGTAATGCCTAATCTACCGATAATTGAATTTTCCCGTTGCACTACTACATCTATCGCAGCACCAATTAAAACTGGAGGAGCCAGATCGAAGATCTTATTCAGTACAGAACAGATAACAGCTTGCCAGATTAAAGCCCGATATTTCTTCCCATATCGAGATAACCGAATTAAAGGATTCTTGGTTGACTTCATCTCAAACTTTAACTACCTATTTTACCAAACTTACGCGTTAATGTGGGAGCATAGAACATAATGGCAATTCCCAAGATTACTAACCCCGAGCCAAGCCAAGTTAAGGCGGTTACCCAAGCAGGTTCTCGTTTGACTTGCAAAGTAGATTGACTTAAATCTCCAGGATTCCAGGAAGCTTGAGCAATTTTCCAACCTTGGTACCAAGTAGGATGATTCATCCAGACATCTCTGTCTTCTAGAATATTATTTTGTTGATCGGCGATCGTTATTTTACTAGTCCACATGGCAACAGATTGGGAGCCTTCGTTGCGATCAACAATAAAGTCCTCTAGCTTAACCGCAAAGGGCAGTTCAAACATATTGGGACTAAAGGCAGCATAGATTTCTCCGCCCGCATCAGCGATCACTTTTGGTTCAGCCCAAGGTAGCCAGGTTTCTTTCCCCGTAGGAGTTTTAATTAGTAATGCCGGAGAGCCTTGGACCTCAGAATTCGGAGCAGGAACTATTTCTCGTTTGATTTTGGCATGGGGAACATATTCAGCTAGGGTAACTTGAAAATCTGCCCAACCAGGAGCAACCGATTCTCCGACTGCATATTTACCAGAATCAAATCCCTGAGAGGAGTTGGCCGCATAAAATAGTTGATTATCTTGGCCGACGATAACTTTAAAAAAGTTGGTTACTTGGGGGGGAGGTACTTGGTAGTCTATCTGTAAATCAGCAATTTTTGTTCCTGAAATTAGAGCGTGAATCGGGGAAAAATCAGGCTTGCCAAAGACAAACCACCGTTCTAAACCTTGATCGCTGGCAATTGACAGTAACACTGCAGGGTTATTCAGCTGCGCTGATGCCGAGATCGGATTATTATTAGCATCAAGACGAAAATCAGGGAAAAAATCTAAGACTTTGACGGTTAAACCAGCAATTTCAACAGCCTGATCTTGATTTTCTTGAAGATCGAAAGAACCATTAGCCCCGCCCGTAGTAACAGCGACTTCTCCCCAAGGATGTTCATATTCTACAGGAGGAGCTAACAGTTTTTTTAATTGAGATTTACTATCGGCTTTAACAATCTCTAATTCCGCAGGGCCGATCTCTAAACTACTATAAGTACTAGGAGCAACTGCTAGAGAGCGGTTAATCGTTTGGCCCATGCGATCGCTATGAAGAGCTAGGGTAACAGCTGGATTATCTACGGTGGCACCTTCGATAAAATTGACAGTTTTAACGGTATTTTCGCTATAGCCTTCTAACTCTAAACCAGCGACAAATCGGGGATTAACTGAACCATCTTCCTTAATAAAAATATTGTCCCTGGCGATTTGACCCTCAGCATTGACAACTTCTAACAGATCCCCCTCTATTCTCATGCGATTGTTATAGCCAGCATCCGTTCTCACCAGGAGCATGCCTTCTACTCCCAAATGAATTACCGCAGCCGAGCCAGCAATCAGCACAATTAAGCCAAAATGAGTTATGGCGAAACCGATTTTTCTAGCTCCTCGCCAGGGATAACGAGATAAGGCAGACATTCCCAGATTCAGAGCTAGCATAAACATTAAAGCCCCAAACCAAGGGCTTTTATAGATTTCCCGCTGTACAGTGGTTGTACCCACCTGCGATTCATAAAAGGTTGCCCAAATGAGAATCCCGATAATGATACTGAGGAGGGGAACTGCTAATTTAATTGAACTAATAAAGCGAAAAATTCGATTTAACATTATATTTAGATTTTTAAATAAGAAGTTTTTGCTGAAAATTGTTTAGTGTAGCAAGATATCTAGATCATTGTAATTAATAATCGCGATCATTATTAGACTTCTTGTGTCAGACCCAAAAATCTTAGTGTAATTACCTTAAAAGATGATGCCAACTTGAATAAATACTGTTACTTTAGGCTTGGGTTGTGTAATCAAACATAGGTAATAATGAAGCCATTTTTATTTGTTACAGATTTAGATGACACGTTGCTGGGGGATGATTCTGCCCTAAAAGCGCTCAACCGCAAATTAAAACAACATCGTCAACAATCTCAAACAAAAATTGTTTACACCACAGGAAGATCATTTGGCTCCTATCAGATCTTAGCTAAGGCAAAATCTTTGTTAAGACCAGATGCTTTACTAACTTCCGTGGGAACGGAGATCTATTTCAATGCAGAACCAGCTGAATTAGATCCCGAATGGTCCGCAATTCTAGCCCAAGGTTGGCATCGCGAACAAATATTGGCGATCGCAAACGCCTTTCCCCAACTCCAACTGCAACCACCATCAGAACAAAATCCTTTTAAAATTAGCTATTATTTATGCGATCCCATTGCAGAAACTATTATTGCTCAATTAAAAACCGCTCTAGCAGAGAAAGGTTTTCAGGTTAAATTTAGTTATCATGCAGGACAAGATTTAGATTTATTACCCCCCAATGTAGATAAAGGGTTAGCGGTAAAATTGCTCAGGAGTAAATGGCAGCTAGCAACTTCCAGAACCGTAACTTGTGGCGATTCTGAGAGTGATATTGATTTATTTAGTGGGGAAGAAAACGGTATTATTGTAGGTAATGCCAAACCCGAGTTGCTGCAATGGTACCAAGAAAATCAAAGACAATCTCTTTACCATGCTCAAAAAGCTTTCGCTGCTGGCATCTTAGAAGGCTTACAACATTTTGCCTTTTTACCCAAATGTTAAACTAATTTTGCTTAGGTACTGATAGCTGAAAACCCAAATGACCATATCGCCACCCGTAGAATTTCAAGATCATTTTGATGTCATTATAGTTGGTGCTGGTCATGCAGGCTGTGAAGCAGCTTTGGCTGCTGCCAGACTAGGTTGTCGCACTTTGATGCTCACCCTCAATCTCGATAAAATCGCCTGGCAACCTTGTAATCCTGCCGTGGGAGGACCGGCAAAATCCCAACTTACCCATGAAGTAGATGCTTTAGGGGGCGAAATTGGTAAAATGGCAGATCGTACCTATCTACAAAAGCGAGTGTTGAATTCTTCCCGAGGACCTGCTGTTTGGGCCTTGAGAGCGCAAACTGATAAGCGCGAATATGCTGCGGTGATGAAAGAAATTGTGGAAAATCAACCCAATTTGAGCATTCGCGAGGCTATGGTCACCGATTTGGTTCTGGGAAAAAATGACGAAGTTATCGGGGTAACAACTTATTTCGGCACAGCCTTTGCTGCCAAAGCAGTAGTGTTAACTACAGGGACTTTCCTCGGGGGCAAAATCTGGGTTGGCAATAAATCGATGGCAGCGGGAAGAGCAGGCGAATTTGCCGCTGTGGGATTGACAGAAACTTTAGCTCGTCTCGGTTTTGAAACAGGAAGATTAAAAACTGGGACCCCAGCACGGGTGGATAAACGTTCTGTTGATTACGACAAAATGGAATTACAACTTCCCGACAATGAACTACGCTGGTTTAGCTTTGACCCCGAAGTGTGGCAAGAACGAGAGCAAATGAATTGTTATCTAACTCGGACAACTGCCGAAACTCACAAAATTATTCGGGATAATCTCCATTTATCTCCCGTTTATGGCGGTTGGGTAGATGCCAAAGGGCCACGCTACTGTCCTAGCATTGAAGATAAAATTGTCCGTTTTGCCGATAAAACCAGCCATCAAATCTTTATTGAACCAGAAGGCAGAGACATCCCAGAACTCTATATTCAAGGTTTTTCGACGGGGTTACCAGAAAAATTACAACTGGCGATGTTGCGGACGCTGCCTGGCTTGGAAAATTGCGTGATGTTGCGTCCTGCCTACGCAGTTGAATATGATTATCTGCCAGCAACCCAATGTTATCCGACTTTGATGACCAAAAAAATTGCTGGTTTATTTGCCGCAGGACAAATCAACGGCACCACAGGATATGAAGAAGCCGCAGCTCAAGGAATTGTTGCCGGGATCAATGCCGCGAGATTGGCAACTAAGCAAGAAATGCTCATCTTTCCCCGAGAAGAGAGCTACCTCGGCACCTTAATTGATGACCTTTGTACTAAAGATTTGCGAGAACCCTATCGGATGTTGACTAGTCGCTCGGAATATCGCTTAGTCCTGCGTTCTGATAATGCCGATCGCCGCTTAACTCCCAAGGGCAGAGAAATTGGTTTAATTAGCGATCGCCGCTGGCAATTATACACCGCTAAACAAGCGAAAATCATTGCCGAAAAAGAACGTCTCCACAGTACCAGAATCAAAGAACAAGATCCTGTTGGCCTAGCAGTGGCCTCAGCTACGGGACAAAAAATTAAAGGTTCCATTACCCTAGCCGATTTACTACGTCGTCCAGGATTCCACTATCCAGATTTAATCGAACATAATTTACATAACCCGGAACTGGCTCAACCAGAAACCGAAGGGGCAGAAATAGATATTAAATATTCTGGTTACATCAAACGCCAGGAAAATCAAATTGAACAGGTTTCCCGTCATGCTAACCGTAAATTACCTCCGGCGATCAACTACATGACCATTGAAACTCTCTCGATGGAAGCACGGGAAAAGCTCAATAAAGTGCGACCTCTTACTGTAGGTCAAGCATCGCGCATTGGTGGGGTAAATCCGGCTGACATTAATGCTTTACTAGTTTATCTAGAAATCAACCGGGCAACTCTACTAGATTTATAATCGCGCAAATTACTAAATAAGCTGAGTTCTGGGAAAGAACATATCATGGACTTAGGAGTGCATCGCGATGGAACTCTACATATCCGTAATATGGTATACTTTTCTAACTTCTAAATCAATTAAACCTAAAAATAGCAGCAGGTTCTCATAACTATAAGATAAACATCTAATCACAAAGTTAATAATTAACATTGATAAATTGGGACTGAGGATGTATCCACGTTTACATCATATTTTGATTTTGGCGATCGCGCTATTGCTATCTGGGTGTCAAAACATTCCCTCCGAAGCAAATGAGCAAGTACAAGAAGGTCGTCTGCTAATTTGGCATCCTTTTGAGGGTCAGGAAGCGGCAACCTTAGATAGTATGTTGGATCAATATCGAGCATTGTATCCCAAGATCAAGATTGTAGATGAATTCTTTCCGGTAAAGGAGCTCAACGAGAATTTCAGTTTGCGGGCGCGATCTGGTCTAGGTCCCGATCTGATGATTAGTTCCTATGTAGATATGGTTCCGTTGATCAGAGCTGGGATTCTCAAAAAATTAGATGAATTTAATCTCGATTTATCAATTTACTTACCAAGACCAATTCGCCAGGTTACATTTAATAATAATCTCTACGGCTTGCCGTTTGTCTTGAATACCCAAGTTCTTTGCTACAACCAAATCAAGGTCGAACAACCATTAAAAAACTTACCAGAAATGATTTCAGAAGTAGAAGATGGCCGCCAAATTGCTGTAACTTCTAATTTTTTGGATACTTTATGGGGAATGCAGATTTTCCGCTCACAGTCAACAATCAACGAAGAATATCGGCTGGATAACTTATTTGATGCTCAAGCCTGGGGAAAATGGTTAGCATGGTTGCGATATGCCCAAAAGAATCCCAATTTTATTTTGGCTGATAAAAATTCTACTCTAGACCAGGCATTTGCTGAAGGCAAATTAGCTTATTATGTCTGTCACTCTGAGGAGATATCTAATCTTAAGGCAACCTTAGGTCAAGATAAGCTCGGTGTTACTATTTTACCGGGAGCGGGTAATAGAACTGCTGGGCCATTGCTCTATACCAAGGCAATAGTCTTTAATCAGATATCATCCACATCCACTACTAAATTAGCACTGCAACTTGCTAGTTTTTTGACCAATGCGGAACAACAAACGAAATTAGCCCTGGAAACAGAGTCGCTTATTCCGGCTAATAGAAAGGTAAAGCTCGATCAAAGATTGTCCCCTATTCAAGCTGTCTTGTTCGCTCAATCGAAGACGGCAGTGGCAGTATCTTTGCAATATGTTTATGAGTTTGACGATGCTGATGAGAAATACGGCGAATTTTACTATAACTTAGTCATGGCTGGGGAAATGAAGCCCCAGAAAGCAGCTGTAGAATTTTCAGAGAAAATTTTTGAAATGAGACAAGAAGTGAGACAAGAAGATGTTGTTGAATCTGGAGAAGATTAATTTGTTATTGTCATGTTTAATGAGTTGAATTGGGCTCCCTTCTACGATTTCTTCACCAAAATGCTGATCTTTTTAGATCGTCCCATTGTCCGACTTCAATTAGTGACAATCCTATCAGCGATTCTACTAGCGTGGTTTCTAGAGCAAGTTCTGAAATCGCGAATTCAGAAACAGCAACTGCAATTGCCCGATTTCTTAGAACCCTATGCCAAAGGTTTTTTCATAATCCTTAAATACCTGGTATTTCCCCTTTTAGGTCTCGTTACAATCTCAATTGCTCAACAGTTACTGCTATCTCAAGGCCATTTGGCCGGTCTTACGAGCGAAGCAAAATCCTTATTTTGGGTGCTATTACTCTTTCGCTTTTGTGTCGGCATCAGTTATGCTGTTTTTGACCCATCTGCGGTTCGTCGCTACCATTACTTATTTTATGCCCCGTTATTTATTCTGTACGCTATCATTTCAATTCTGTCAGATGTAACAAAACTTGAATCACTAAGCAGAGTTGTTTTGACATCGATTTCTGACAATCCTTTAACCATTGGTTCCTTGTTTAAGGCTATTGTTGGCTTATATATTTGGATTGGCGTGCTTTCGGGAATTCAAGATCTTCTCTATCTGCTGCTTACCAAACAGACCAAGGCTCAGCCAGCAGTGGTGGAAGGGGTATTAACTTCAATCCGCTACATCTTAATTATCTGCGGTCTGATTCTATTTATGGGTCAATTAGGCATCAACGCAACCACTGTCGCTGCAATTACTGGAGGGTTATCGGTTGGTATTGGACTTAGTTTACAGGAAATTATCGGTAACTTCATTAGCGGAATTGTGCTTTTTTTTGAAGGAGCTTTAAAGCCTGGAGATGTTGTTGAGGTGGATGGAGAAATTACGGTAGTCAAGCGCGTCAGTATTCGCTCAACCACCGTTCAAACCTTCAATCACATCGAGAAAATTGTTCCTAATCAAAAGTTTTTAACTTCTTCGGTAGTTACCTATACAGGCAGCGATCGCATTAGCCGTTATTTAATACCTGTCGGAGTCAGTTATAATAGCGAACCTGATATAGTGATTGAGATTTTACTTAAGGTAGCCAAAGAGCATCCCAATGTCCTAAAAAAGCCTAAACCAGTAGTTTTTTTTATTGGATTTGGCGACTCTAGTATTAACTTTGAACTTTCCGTGTGGCTAGACAACCCCATTTTTAAGAAACGTGTCACTAGCGAACTTAATCAAGCAATCTGGCAAGCTTTTGCCCATAATAAGATTGAAATCCCTTTCCCCCAAAGAGATTTGCATATCCGCGATTTCTCCTCTTGGAAAGACGGTAAAAGTTAAGAGGTAAGAGGTAACTTCCTCATCTTCTTTATCTCCTTGTATTTTATCTCCTCGCAAGATATTTTTAGCGAATAGTGACCTACTATCATTAACACGCAAGAATCAGGAGGGGTGAACGAAATTTTGCGTGGAATTTCTGGCTAAATATCCCAAAAATCACCCCCCACACTTCCCATACCTCCCACACCCCCCTACATCTTTTTTTGCTCACCCAATCAGAAGTATGCTTATGTGGTCTGTTTATATCATTCGCTGTGGCGATCGCTCTCTTTATACAGGCATTTCTAATGATGTCCCTAAACGCTTTGCTGTTCATCAATCTGGCAATGCCCAATCTGCCAAATACACCAGACATCGGCATCCTTTGCAACTAGTTTTCACTGCGGAAATTGGCACAAAGTCTGCGGCTAGTCGTGCTGAATATTACATTAAACAATTACCCAAAAGAACCAAAGAATTATTGGTTTCAGGGATGACTTCTTTATCTGAACTTGGTATTGTTTCACTAGAAAATTAAATCAATCAAACTCTAGGAGCCTGTCGGGCTTAAGAATTCTGCCGTTTAAAAGACGCTCACAGCCCAGAAAAATTAGACATTCTTCTCATTTTACTGGTCATAAAGTACTATTGTCACAGCTCAAACCCTGATTTTGGAGGGATATTGCCCGTTTTTTACGCAGTTAGCCTGCCAAGACGCTTCAAATTGAACGCAATACAG
>JAAUYH010065317.1_pt1 | contig 20360 bp, 17 predicted proteins | sample 7278061 | NCBI WGS metagenome assembly JAAUYH01 (sample SAMN14350203, study PRJNA611818) | marine sediment metagenome | isolation source: surface marine sediment (0.6m) | place: French Polynesia: Moorea | collected 2018-08 | reverse complement strand
TAAGTTTGAGTTACGTAATCTAGTTCCTACTTTCAAATCTGGATACGTATCGCTATCAGTATGGGGTGCATTCTGTGCTCATGGACGAACTCTCCTGGTTCGCATCAATGGGACATTGAAGCAAGAAAAGGAGAAACAAATACTTGAGAACTACATTGCTCCATTTGCTGCTGAGAAATATGGAAGCACATCTGACTTTGTACTCCAACAAGACAATTATGGACCACATAAGGCTAAGTGTATTGCTTCTTTTCTGGATGCAAACAGCATCAGTGTCATGAAATGGCCTGCTCACAGCCCCGATTTAAATTCAATCTGGAATGCTTGGGCTCTGCTGAAGAGGAGGATTCGTGAGCGTCCAGAACATCCCAGTAACGCTGATCATTTGTTTAATGTACTACAAGAAGATTGGAATGCAATTCCTAATGAGTATGTTGCTTCTCTTATTAGATCTATGAAAAATAGTGCTAGTATTGTCAAAGCAAACAAAGGTGGATCAACAAAGTACTAGTAGACATCTATAAATCTTGAATTTCAATTAAATTTACTATTTTGATGAAGCAAGGGAATCTTTTTGTATTGATTGGTACTGCGAAGTTCCTAGATTTTTGGCCACCCCCTGTACATGCAAAATTTTAGGGTCTGTCATAGTTACACTTTTAGATTAACTCAACGTGAGGAAGAATATGACTCGAGGAGCTGCATGGACGAGAGGTTGAATTTCTTCCTAGTAAATATGAGTAGCGAATAGAAGAAACATTGTTCCAGTGTCGAAATGTTCTCTTCGTACTATTTGTAACCTAGAAGGTTCTTTGCACTTTTGTACGATCAGATAAAACTGAGCACAATGTAACAGTCGTTAAAATTTACGAGATACTAACCTGCAAATTCATAGAGCAGAATCAGATTTTTTTATGTTTTTCCGCTGCAATCATAGTAAACTATCAAGCCGGATAAACTAAAAGGTTTGTTATTACTCTTTTCGCACAGTTTAAAGAAACGCATGACCACGAAAGAATTTTTGGATGGACACTGATTAGAGAAATTGAGTGCGCTAGTGACACGAGGAAGTTAAGACAAGTAATACTTATGAAATCTTACCGACTAAGGGTAAATTTTAGAATTATTCCAACCAACAGAACATAAGTTGCATTTGTATTGAATTCTAGATATAACTTTTGACTTAGGATGATTACGAACTCGTCTTGGTGTTACGTTACTCGTTACTTCATCATATCTTGTGTTTAGAGACATTTCAGTTCTCCGTTAATCGAGGAATGCACCCAGTATATCTAGATGCTGCATTATCTACGTTTCATGAACTTTTGTCGCAAGAAACCCCAAAAACAATGTTGAAGTTTTGAACAAACTACTTGTGTTTTTGTGAAAGTTAAGCGAGTTTGGAGGAAAATCATTGTCTGATGGTAATCTGAGTTTTCTAGGCCCCACAATCAATGTCTTTCAACTGACCGTGGAACAAAGCAAATAAATGAGATTATTGCATTGTATTATAAGACGATGGTTAGGTATTCATCATGCGAATTAGTTGTAAAAAGCTTAGTTTAGTTGATTTTGACTTGTAAAGATTATTATCGAAATTAAATCGCCAACATTCAGTTACAAGTACTATAAAATACAATAAGAAAATACATGTACCACTCATGAAGCTGAACCTGAAAAGAAACAATGCAATTGCATATGTCAATTGTTAAAGAAAAGTGGACAGACTGTTGAATTGAAAATCTTCATTGAGAATAAAACGAACTGTTATTCAATATTTATTGATTTGTATTATCGCTCATCGAAGAAGTCAGTTCTATTAATACTAATCGAAAAACATTAAAATATCTTGCTCGTAAAAATTTACAGAATTTTCGAAATGAATAAGTCGCTCGACGTTCTTTTAATTATTGTTGTACAGGAAACGCGGAGACTCTTTAGTAGCACATATCAGATACGTGGAAAACTATTATTACATGGTATATTCACGGCGCTGTGGGTACGCAAATCAATATCAAATCGTCTAGATCGAAAAGCTTGATAAAGATTGAAGAAAAGCACATCGAACTTGATTACAGTCGGAATGAGAACGGACAAACCAGTTACGAATAGAAAAAGCCCTGAAATATTCTTATCTTTATCATAGGAAGGTCTAAGTTAGCATTGTTTTGATGGAAACCCTGATCTCACTTTTGACTCATGAGTCAATATCGAAACATGGATCAATCTAGTCTTTTTCTTCATGAATAGACTATATCTCATTACGGCATAAGTGACAATAGCATTCCTTTACAGATTTTCATGATTCGTGGTTTCCTTGGTTGTGAGTCGATTCATTCTGATTTAGCTGATCGTATGCTAGCATCTACCGAAACAAGCTACAGTTGCTTTGATTTGACGCGAAATAAGTAGAAAACAATCTAGATATATAACTTATTCCCAATGCCGACTTTTCTTCTTCTGCTGAGTTTCGGTCTATTTCAAAGTTTTACAAAACTGGAACTCTTACTTTCGCAGTAATGCGAGAATATTCATACACGCGCATCCTTAGAGTTCAAGCTCGGCAGTGGAGATCGGCAGAGGGCAATATCGATAATCAGATTTCATTATTTTATCCTTAACAGTCCATTATTTCGAGAACCCGAGGATTTGAGACATGCTAAATGAATACCTGAAGCCTTTCCAGCACAAAAACCTGCCTGGTTTAAAGTAGGACTCGAGTACTATTCGAAAACCAGCTGCTATGACTTACGAAAAGCTGCTTGATAGTAAAGAGATAGGTTAAGTCACATAATGCAAAAACAGAAAGATTGTCCTATTGCTACTTATCATGAGACAGCCAAATCTGTAATCCATTCTACGTTTGATCGAGCTTCTCTTATTTGCTGCCAGAATCTACGACTTTCAAGGAAGTGATGGATGTGGATGTTATGTAAAATAGAACCTTGATACAGATGATATAAAGTCGATAGAATTTCGCAAATAATCGAAATTATGCGTTGAATCCAAGCCCCTTCAGCAAGTATAGAACTAAGTATTATGCATAATTGTTAGTATAATGTTAGACTTATTTCAGAGAGTCACGTATAAAATCTAAAGGCACTCCCAAATTGGACAGTGAAGTGAGAATAGGAAATGAACAGTGTTGATTATCTTACAACTACAATCGAAAATCCAAGAATATTTAGAACCAACCAACAAAGTCGAACAGATTTCGTTTCTGCGAGAAGTCTATTTTAATTAATACTGTTAGATGCAGATTGTTTTCTTCTTACAGGAAAGGAATTGCGCATTTCAAAGAGTGCTGTCAGTGCTTACAGTGGTACAGAAAGCAAAAATCAAATTGTAGCGAGCCCCTCCCAATGAAAGTGAAGGAACTTCGGATCTCCATATGATCCGCCCCTTTTCGTTCGCTGCGAAGACGCTTTCGGTTCGACAGCCTGCTTGCATCATTGGATGTGAAAGCAGTTGAACCAACTGTCCAACTAGTTCCGCGATTACCGTTGGCCGTTTCACGAGCCCGTTTTCCTCGTCCAAGCAGTACCGTACAGTAATCCCTCCATGAGCCACTATCTGCCCACTATAACCTACGCGCGCATGGGCACCGCAAGTCGGGGTGCTCGTCTTCCGAGTGTCCCGCGCATTCAACCGCTACAACGCATGTTAGCTTCGTCCTTCCTGTCGTCTCGAGAAGCTGCGACGTCATCCATTCGTAACCCGTTGACGTTACCCGCCCACTACTCCGTCCAACGCACGCACACAGAGCCATTACACGCCCGCAGTAGGGCCATTCGTATCGAACCACATCGCCGATCCGCGCCGCCGCATTGATGACGGTCGGCGCTGTTGCGAGGGGTGGTTCGTGGAAGGCGCGCGAGGGCCGTTTTGGCGATGGTGTGGTGCACTCCTTCTGCGGTTTCATTGTGTACCCTCATCCCAGACTTGGGCACACACCCCGTAGAACGGGGGTATCTCATGCCCCGGCGCTAATGCCTGTCGCTGATGACGGTTCTATTCGAATATACGGACCATGGACTCTGGCGAACCTAACCCCATCGATTTCTCCATTGCCGCGCGAGTCCAGTCTCACCGTCCATCTCAACGGATTGCTGTCCAAGGGCACACCTCTCTCACGCCAACCCAGCGTGGACCTAATTCCCGCCACCTGCGCCCTGCGCGCGCGCCCACGGTTCCACGTGCGGGAGGAAGATGCTAGTGAAGAATAATTTACTCTGTACATGCTAAGATCGAGGCGACGCGCAGCAGCGTGCGCGCACCGAGCGACCAAGTTTAATAGTACAAGCGATTGCGCAGTGGGGTCAGTGTAGCGAGATGAACGAGGGCAATTTGCGGACTACCCGTTCGGGGACGGACGTGTCCTCGGCCAAGCTCTTGTGGTGTCTGTTGGACGCGTGGTCACACAGTACGGTGACGGCGGTTACCTGGTCGACGGTGGCGACGTCCTCGACGTAAACGTGACCGAGGGCGCCGTTGCCGGTTTCGCTCTCGCTGGTGACGGCGCTGAGGGAGCTCATGCGCATGTTGCCCTCGTCGGTGACCATGGCGTCGCCCTTGAGGGGCTTGGTCTGGCGCTGCTTGAGGTCGAGGGCGCCGTCGACCTCGAAGAAGCCGAGGAGCTCGTGTGCGCGGCGTGTCTGGCGCGCGTAGAAGGAGATGCGCAGGGGGCGCTGGTCGTCGCCGTTGTGCAGGAGGCGCTCGGTCATGCGCGCGGGGCGGAAGCGCACGTAGCCGTAGCGGTCGACGTGCTTGCCGTCCTCGCTGCGGTACACGGGGCACCAGCCCCCGCCGCGCGCGCGCGACACCTCGTAAAACTGCACCACATCGCGCCGCCGCCCGTACTTGCGCAGCGCCGCCGACTGCACCCGCAGCTCGATCTTGTGCGGCGGGTAGTGCGCCACGTCCTCCGCCATCACCCGCATCACGCCCTTCGGCCGCGCCCGCAGCAGGTTCGTGCGCCGCGGCGCACTGCTGGCCGGCGTCAGCAGCGCGGAGTACGCTCTCTGCGGCGCCGACAGCACGTCGGAGATGTGCACGCGCGCACGCCCCAAATGGTCGTGCTTCCGCAGCTCGTAGCTCGACCCGTCGCGGTCGTACACATCGATGATGAGCTGACTATTCCGCGCCGACGCCGGGATCACCAGCGCCGCCGTCCACGACGGCGACAGGTCATCGACCACGGTCTCAGTGCGGCCGAGCTCCTCCAAAACGCGGTCGTCGCGCTCCACGTAGACCACAGCGAAGGGGTCGGACAGCGAGAGCAGGTCGGAGTTGGCGAGGTTGGATGCGGAGAAACGCAGTTCTATGAGTGGTCTGGGGCGTCCCCCGACAGTGTTGGTGGACTTGGGGAACGCGATGTTCGCCACAACCGTCGCGGTCAGCGTTGACGGCTGCTCCGAGGTGTCAATCGACGAGAGGGAGTCGACGGAGAGCAGCATGTTGCTCGACATGGTGAGGCGTTGCGTGCGGCGCGAGAAACAGTGTAGTCGTCATTCGTGGGGTGAGAAGACCAGGGTAATAAGGGGGACGTGGACGGATTAGGTGGCGTGAATCCTATTTGGGAACTGTTCGTTTCCACGGGTCCCATCTAAGATGATCTAGTTAACGAATTCTTGCCCATTCGAGCGGTGCCACCTTCGCACGACGCCTCGCTGGCCGCTAGAGATTGAGACTGTGCTGGATTAATAGCATGTTATTGAGCGGTGCATGAGATACGTGCAGATTTGTATGCATCTCGAACAGCGAACGGGTGAATGAGGTACGAATCGCCGTGCGTTGCATGGCTCGAAACGGTGGTGTAGAAAATCTGCCGATCTATTGAGGACGAAGAACATGGAGATAGATATTCGTGGCTCAATGACGACCAAGCGCGTGGCTCAATAAAGTGCAGTGAATGAGCGCTTGTAGAGTGCACGCTACTGTTCTAGATAGCATTTGAGATGGTAGCTGGCACCGCGATGAGATACAAATTGCCGATCCACTGTGCAAATGCGATAGATTAATGGCGGTTCGGAAGCCTTGAGGCTCGAAGCGGAGTGTGGACTGGTACTGTATCAAGTTGCTGAGTAGACGGGATGGGGAGTTGGAACACGCGGTGCCTAGTTAGCCACCTAGCATACCAAATAGTCAATTTAAATCGGTCGAGAAATACAGAAACAAACAGATTCCAAATGGCAGGGCGCGAAGTGCACGGTATGAAGAAGAGGATGAACAGGGTTTAATGCGTTGTTGTTTGCAACTGTCCAGTGGAAAGAGTTGCAACACACACGCATTCACGGTAGACCACCGTCAGCCCATTGCATGCATTACGTTACCAGCTGTACAGTACACTACCAGACCGAATACTGTGCTGTACCCGCACGGTCGTACCGTACTGGAGTGTGTAGCAACCATTCCATTCGATGGGACAAGCTCAAAAATAGAACAACGCCGCGCTGTCTTCTTCCGACATAATCCACTCGTCAGCGGTCGGCAACTCGACATTGCGACGTGCAGGAAACGGTGCCAGCAGCGCGGATCCGAGATCTAGCTATCGTCGGAACTTGTTCTGGGCTCCTATTCCATGCACTTTCTGGCGCATTACAGTGGGTTTCGTCGCAGATCGATAAAACGGAGCGAGTGTATCAGACAGGAGATCCAGATATAGATGTACCCATGCATTGTTACAGAATCCGAATAGACTTTTTGTAACGCAGGTATCGACATCTATTCAAGAAACGGTAACCCGGTTAGATGAGGCGCCATTGTACAACTACTATCGCACAGTACAGTAAATGGTGCCAATCTTCATTCACCTGGCTGTAATCAAACGTAGAGTTATAAACGATGTAGGGTAGAGCACCAACACACTCCGGTTTGGCGAACTTGCACGGTTCAACACGACTTTCGGTGACAATGTGGCGTGGAATGCACGGTTCTGCTTGATAGACTCGTTGTTTCGTTCTACATGTAGTTTAATAGGCCTAGCCTTTTGCACGATGACGGCAACCGCAGCAAGCTGAACATAAAACCCACACTACTGATTCATCCGTTGGCCTTAGCCACACGGCACAGAATTTCCCTACCCACTTCCTTCGTCCGCCCGAGCGGCCAACTTTCGCAATCCCCGGAAGCGAAGCACGCACACTCCATCATGTCCAGCAACATCGCATTGTAAAGCCCGCGGTGCCTGACTCCACTCGCACCAGCCGCGAGCACTATGCGGCGCGTAATAAAATTGAAGAGCCCAACGTCGACCGGCCCGTCGGACCCGTCGCACATGCATAGGTGCCAACAATAACAATGGCCGAGGTTCACATGACGATTCAACACTTTGATTCGATCGACGGCTACCTGCAGGCGCAGGGTGCGAGTTACGCTCGATGCAAGTAACGATCGCACGGATGCACACGGCGCCAGCGCTACCACGCGCACGCACGACTCGAGGCTGCTGCGAGCAGCGCGCCGCTATTAATGAGCGCCGCGAAACCTCGCGGTCGTGTGGAAGCAGTGAAGAGATTTAAATTTATCAATTCCGTCGAAGCACCGCGCCTCCCCAGCCGTTCGCACGCACGAGATGTATCAACTCGGGGTACAGTATAAGGTTTACTCAGCCGCTGCTGGTGATTGCGTCCGTCGAATAAGTTCTATCAATTGCGCCGTGTCTAGGAGTAGTCGATGACGACCACCGTCATGTCCTTATCCTTCTTACTCACGTCATACCGCGTGGGTGGTCGTACAGCGCGTACGTTAGTTTCGCCATTGGGCAGGTCCAACGCGGACACAGGGCGTTGTTCGGGCTCCTGCTTGCCGATGCCCACCTTGGGTCGAAGCTTCAACTTGTTGTCCTTGTTCTTCAAACCATGGCCACTATGCTTCGTAGATTTCGGCGGTGCATACATGCTCGCGCCTAGTGCGGTGTCGAGTTTCCGGCTGTCGGCTGCGCCACCGTGCTGCACCGCTGATTTCGGAGGTGTGTATGCGGCTGCGCCGAGGGCTGCATCAATTCTCCGGGCATGTACGCCTCCCTGCTCACAGTCATCGTCGCTTGATTTCTCTGATTTGGGAGGCGCGTAGGCATCCGGCCCAAGCACGGTATCAATTTTCCGACCGTCAAAGCCGCGGTCTTGTACAGTCGGCGACGCGGCCGCATCAAAGTCGACGTTCACGTTTACCGGGGCGTCGTTCTGGGTTATGTCATAGTTCCGTTTTTTGTGGGTGTTCTTCGACTTTCGGGCGGCGAGCGGGGTCGGGGTCACCATGACGACATCTTCGAGGCGTGGTGTGGGTGTCTCGAACACAGCAGGGCGTTTCACCGGCTTGTCGCCACGCACGATGGTGCTTGGGGGCGCGAACGCGATGGGGCCTAGCACGCTGGCGAATTTGCGCCTCCCACTACTCGGGGAAGTCGGGGGACCGTAATCCACGTTTACATTGATTTTGCTGTTGTCATTGAGCAGGTCGGTGGCGAGTGTCTGCTTGATGCCGCCGGGCGGCTTTTGCTTCTTGAGGTCGTCGTCATCGCCACGCTTTCGGGGCGGGGGACGGGCGGGGTGCGGCCCATCGTGCACGTCGCTGTACACCTCGACGGTGGCCTCGGCGGCGTACGCGGTGCAGGCGAGGAGGAGGGTGGAGCATAGGAAGAGTGCGATTCGGTTCATGTTGCGGCATGCGACCTGGGCGGATTTCGCATCGAGTTGCAAGATAAATCGGTCGATGCGTCCCTCCACACAGAAATGGAAGCACTCGCACAGACACACGCTCTCAATCGAAATCGTAGTTGAAATTTCATAGCGTGCCACCCGCCCGCATTTGGCAATCACACGACTCACAGTATCGAGAAATAATCGAGCGTTTGCTTCTCACCCCGACCACCCCACCAAATCCTATCTCGACAACAACTCGTACAGTACTTCCGTCCATCTCCCGCAAGCAAACCCTCCCGCGTCAATTCCGCACCCAACCGTTACCCAGCATCCGGCGATTTCTGATTGGCGCTCGCTTTCGCGCTGCAAATCTGCAAAAATCGCAACTGTATAGGGGTGACAGCGAAACTGCAAGTGCCACGACTGTAAAGCATCCCATCAAAAGTGTGTCAACACCGTAGCCCGCTATTATGGAAACACCGCAGTGTTGTCACCATGGAAAAAGGGGAATAAGAGCCGCCGCATCATCCCGCCTCCCATTGGCCAGTGCGCGCGAAAGAGGACAGCGGTCGTCGATGCCGCAAGGGTTTGCCACCTGCCGAGCTGGCACAGCTTGACGGCACCACAATGGTGTCCTCTTTCCCGCACTACTTCGCCTTGTTCACGGCTGTACCGAGACAGCGCATGCATGTAGTTGTATGTTGGTGGACTCCCATGCCGCACTCGACAGCTGTTTGAACATCTTCTCGCGTCCTAGACCGCGCACACTATGCAACGAGGTGCGCTACACTTGTAGCTTAGCTAGTGGAACAGATGTGCACATAAACCACCCACCGCACGATCCGCCGTACGGCGTTACCCACCAATGAGCCGCGTGAATTTAGGGAATCTTGATATTTCATTGGCCGAAATATAGAAATTCGGACCAACAAACAGCATTAAACACAGTCGCAAACAACCCACTCAAAGCCCAAAGATCGCCAAGATCTTGCAACGCATCTATTAAGTGATGGACTGTACCCAAATATGCACATACATCAATGCGATTGGCTCACTCAACTCGTTTCCCACTGCGGCATGTGATTGGTCTGATAGCCACCCAGGAAAAACATTTTTCCTACCACTATTAAGATCGCATCGCATTCCCCTTTCCGCCCTCCTTCCTACACATCCCTCGACGTCTCATGCAAATGGCGACCGCCCTTGCTATGACCCACAACAACAATCGTAACGTGCCTGTCTCCGATTCCGAGTCCACGGCATCAACGCCCTTCGAAAGGGCCACCAACCCATTCTCCGCCCCGCTCAACCTCAGTATCTTCGACGGCGCCACCTCGCAGCCGATGCAAAGCACCTGGCAGCCTAGTCCTACTTTACCTATTCACACTTCACTGCCCTTACCCGCGTCACTCGCATTCACTTCACAACAACAGTCTTCCTTATCTTTACCTCAAACTACTCCTTCACTACCAATTCACACTTCACTACCACTACCTGCTTCAATTCCATTCACGGCTCAGCCAACTTCGCTGCCGGTTACCACGCCCATCGCCTCTATGGCTCTATCTGCAACGCCGGTGCCCGCACAAGAACCTGATGCGTCCCTACGAAGCGCCCTAGTATTAAGAGCATTGGAGCAAAATGCACGCACACTCGCCGAGGACGACCACAGGGAACTGGTTGCCCGCAATGGCCAGGCGCCCGCACGTACGCCTGTGGAGATTCGGCGCCGAATCCGTAATAAGTCGGCATTCGTTTCACGACGCGCGCGTCGACATTATGCCAAGCTACTAGAGGACCATGTGCAGCGCACAGAAGCCGAGGTGCAGGCGTCACAAGTCGCCAATGCCGCCGAATCCGAGGAGATTCAGAACCTGAGATTGAAACTCAGAGAATTAGAATTGCAAGCTTCAGGAGGCGCAGGACCTAGTACCTCGCGCAACGACTCTATCCCACCTAACTCGTTTTGACTCGTTCACATATTAAACATCGTTTCCGTCTATTCTAATGCATGTTCGCGGTATTGTTAATTGGATTCTAGTTTTGTATGTTGTTTCTTCATCTAGTGAGCTTTCTGTGCGAGCGTGGAGATTGCCATTTGCGTATCTATCGGCCATCTAGAGTGTACAATCCGGGCCGTTACTGCGTGGCGATGGCACCGGGATTGGCGATGAGAAGAGGAAGAAGATTGCAAATGGCGAGGCGTGGCAGGGTGGCAGTGCATGGAATGTGGTTCCGCGAATGGGCGGCGCGCGCTGATTGGGCGCAATCGTACACAGCGGTAAACAATGAACAATTCTTGCCACGTTCCGTCCACTCACCGTATTTCCCGAGCGGTGAGCGCATCGTTATGCGTGTTTTTTCTGCCCTAGTTGAGACAGTTGTACTGTACGGTGCACTTCGCGACTCCTCCAACCCTCGCGCTGTTCCGCGTTGAACATATTGCGCCGTGAGACGTGCGGTTGTGGACTTGTAATGTACCGCACCGTACAATCTGTTCTCAGACCTCCGTGCTGTTGCTTCCCCTTTCTGCGTGCCCTGACACTGCACCTGGAACATGCATCTTTACATATTTCGATCGTACCTCGTGGTGCCGCATCCCACGAACAGGGTGGATTCGTCAGGCGGCATGCGCCTGAATTCACGCTCACAACTCTTGCTAGCTTGCCCTTCTCCGATATACCCTCGTCTATTGCCTATGTTGCATATGTCTCATGTTCGAACTATATTTTGCTGCAAGTCGCTAGATTTGTGACTGCTATCACCGTCCGTGTCGCTTGACGACCGCTCATGCACACGCTGTACTGTGTAAGGACGATGGAAATGATCCTCAAGTCGCGCAATTCACCTACGTCTTCTGAAAACTAGTCGATTCCTTTCGAGACTCCGTGCTCAGTTAAATACCTCCCTAACGCATTCGCGACGATGGCTTTCGTAAGTACTGTAGACTAGGAATAAACTATTGCTCTACTGTACGACAGAACAGGTTCTGTTCTCGAACAAATATTCTGTCGACTAGTCAATTATGTAAACTTCGTAGGCAAATATTTCACCTGATTTACACCCATCGTGCACCGTATAGCAGCGCGTCCTAAACAACGAATTGTAATATCGACACACCGCACGACGCTGGGGGGTCGGGATTTAACTGATCACATACTGTACAGTACTATGTTTACAGTCGGTGCCACAGCTTTCTCGTACAGTACTGAAAACCATCATGTTTGTTGCGTAAGGAGGCCGAGTCGAAGGACAGCAAAATCGCTAGACGACGTTGAAGCTGCTTAGATCTAGGAGTCAAGATTGAGATTGGCGTTGACAGTAAGAGTGGAGGAAGAGGCCGCGAAAGAACGAGAGACCAAGCTACTCGGCCAAACTCGTATAGATGAAATCGAGTAGAACTGTGATTTTTCTAATGATCTGTAAAGATATTATATACTTGCCTATATGTATCTCGGTCTTCTAGAAATTCCATAGGATCATCCGATTCATCGTCGACTGCGGCACATTTTGTTCCAGTCTACAAAATGCCAGCGAGATCGACTCCGAATTCAGGTAGTGGCTGCTGATTGGCGGCCGGCGTCAACGGCGGGAAACAACAACAAGGCAAGCAATGTGCTGTCGGCATTACTCACACGTTATCACAAATGCGAAGCCGCTCGATCCTTACGCTTGTATTTCTTGACTTAGCCTGCACACACGCGCACTACTAGCCTGTCCCATTTCTGATGCTCGCCTCGCGACGCAATGCTCACCGAATCTTTTCTCTGGGCAGGCAAATTCGCTTTGCGGTGCAAAGATCGTTTGTGGATTTGCCGTGCAGTACCATTTCCTGCTTCCCCTTTCCCGTGAAGTATTTCGACCTGATCAACGCGACATCTGTAACATGCACCTGTGTTTGGTCGGTTGTACTTCATGGTGGCGCACTTACACCGCACCTTCTGCTAGCTTGCCCTTCTTCGAACCACCCTCGTCCATTCCCTATGTTTCGACGTCGCACCTTTCGTCTGTATTCAGTTTCGTAATAGTACTGTACCTTCTTGACTGCTATCGTTACCCGACACGCGTGGCGTACCATGTAAGGACGAAGGAAACAATGCTGAAATCACACAATACAACGGGCGGTTCCGAGCGAAACGCATTCCAGGTCCTTTCGAAGAAACGGGTTAGGGAGAAATCTGCCTATAAGTACAGTATGAGCACCGCCGTAGAGCAAAGATTTTTGAAAGCGCCTCAACTTTGTTCGACTGACAAACCCAGTTCAGCATGGCAGGATTTTTCTGACTAATGTAGACAATTTGTCTTGTGCAGAGTCTGGAATAGACAATTCCAAGATCCACGGGTTGCATCTGGACGACGTAGCGGGTTGTACTTCAACTGACTTGGTTTTTACCATGTCACGCGACGTGCTCGTGAACAATAGGACGTGTAGCGAATAGAAGAGAAAATGGACATTTCGTGCATGAAATGAGATTCACATTAGTGTGGAAGATCTTCAGCGGGGCAGTAAATTAATGTGGAAGGAAGAGGAATCGCAAGGGTTCGGGTCTGCAAATGGGCCCATTCTAATATTGGTCAATGAGGAAGGAGTTAGGGTTCATGTCATAAAACATCAATACAGTACGTAGCCTAAAACAATGTAGGTTCGTAGTAGACGAAGCGGGTTTGATCGAAGACGGCACAGAGTGCGTTGAGAACGACGTAATTGAAAGAATTTGTTCATGAGCTCACTAATCAAGTGCTCAAGTCGGATGCAATCGGATATAAAGTAACAGTATCCATCAAATCTTGGTCCAAGAACGGCCACAAAAAATTCATTTTTAATAAATCCTTCGCTTCTTTTCGATGGAGGCACCGATGCTTATTCTTTTCTAACTGTGAAGTTTTCTTTGCTTTCTCCTTAATAGAACTACTCTTCATCAAGATGAACGTAATGAAACTTATAAGAAAGCCGCACACTACCCTACTCAATACCATTCAGGGCTTATCTAAGACACTCTATCGTATGCACCGTCATTGATACTGATTAAAATTAATACGTCTCATTTCGGCTATTTATCTCGAAATAATTACATTAAGTCATGGGAGCCCGCACTGTAGTTTCTGATGCATTATAAAATGTCCTTCGGAAGCTCAACGAAGTTCTAGAAAGAGATTTGTATTATTTCATAATTTGCTCATCAAACGAACGCCATCACCTTCTTTTTCGACGTTTCAAAGCATGGGCGTTTCTTCGTATTAGTTCGATGCTATTGTTAGACCTACAGTATTTCAGCACCAGTTAAGTTGTAATATTGTTCTTCTCAGTACTGTTATGTCTGCACAGAGGCGGTCAATTCCTTGTGCGCTGCTTCACATTCATCTTTAGTAAGTTCTGTCTGTTTCTTTCCGACGTTTTACTTCACTTTGTTCTCAAAAGGGGATTAATCATTCTCATGTGAGGAACAGAGCTATTCTGCATCTCAACCATCACTACGAACAACACAGCAGAACGAGTTGATTTTCAAGAAATATAACAGCAAAATTTGATTCTGTATGTATATCGATATGAGTATAAAAATGACTTCGTAGTCTAAGTAAGTTCTTTGAGCCCCTTTGCAGCTGATAGCTGCTTGTATGAACCAAACTTATTTAAATTGTAAATGCCCATTGCGCCGTGACTAATGGTGAATCAAACCGAAATTTAGTCTGTGCCTTTCTATCACGAGAAATTCCCAAATAAATTTAAATGAAGCGGATTTGCATGTAATAAACACTCACACCATTTTTCGATCCGTGCTGGGATACCCATTTCGTTACATTTTTGTTCTTTGCCGTGTCGATGACTTTATTCTATGTCACTATTAAAATCATTAACGCGAGATTGGTTTCGAAAGTTATTATTCAATACATGATTAAAATTTTCTTATGACTGACTGAGGATCGATAACAAATTCCTTCTATTGTTTTCGTAAATAAGCTGAAGAAAACAGCGCTCGAATTCATATTGCAAGTGAAATGAAGTGAAACAAGAAGGAAAATCAAATAGAATATTCTACACTACCAGCCAGTTCGTTTTCGAGAAAGTTCGAAAGGAAGCTTGACCAAATTAAATTACAAAAAACTGTGGTTATTTCTTGAACGCCAGTATTTCTCCAAAACTTGACTGCACTTTGTTGGAACTCTACCTGTCTTTTAGACAATGTGCCAATTAAAATGCGCAATACGTGGAGTTATATATATGGATAGAATTGTGATTATAATCCCTGACCTAAATTGGTATTGTAAATGGTACCGCTTCACTCGTGCAACACCTGACTGAATTCGATTGCATCAGTGACTGCACTAGCAATTAATTCAAGGTTGTTTGATACGTATATTTCAGTGTTAAAACTAAGCAATTTCAAGAAAAATATTCCTATGGCAAAAAAGAGCAGACAACACAGTGAAAGTGGCGTGGGAATTCCAGTTACGACTTTCTTCTTAGAGTAATTGCCATAAACCATTGAATAGGTCTTCTCTGTGCCTAGTGAGCGAGTGGGTGATCCATTTTATTTTATCTTACGAACCCGATAAGTGATATAGTTTGTTGAAATTTGAGTCTCTACTGGAAATGATTTCACTCTTTTCGAAATGATTTACACAGTAGCTTAAGGAAAAAAGCACACCACAGAGACTGATATAGGCTAATTTGCTTAGTAAAAATTAGCCTAGTGAACGTTTTGTTTTCATGTTACAGAGAATAGAGTGGCATATGCTACAATGATGCATAATACAGGCAGATGATTTCAGTTGTACAGGCTTTTGCTGAAGAATGGGTAACAGCTAGAATACGTGGGCAACTCTAAAAGTTGTCAGTAATATAACTCTGGTGCTGTTATTCAGAAGTCAGAGAAGTAGTTGGATAGTCAGCGTTGGTACAAGACTTTTTCACGGCAACCGCAAAATTCTACAACTCATTTGAATGACTTGACAATACAGAAACTTTGGACTTGCGAGAGTATTGTTTTAGACTTTTTAGGGTGTTTTTATAAGTATAGCGATATTTTGTACTGTAGATTGTGGCAATCAATAAGATGAAGCCATGGATCCATATTTTTCAGACACCATTTTGATTCTCACACTAACCACCAATTTTCTTGGCGCTATATCAAATCAATATAGCGCACTGTGACAGATACAGTCATTCAAAGTCAGGAAGAAGCTGTATTAGCAGGGTACTTACTCTTTGAAAATAGTATGCTGACGATACCTACAATCAGGAACACTGAGTACGATGTTTTGATTATGATTGCAAGTGGCTCGATAATTTCACTATTTGAATCCATTTTCTGTTTGGACATAAAATTCGAGTATACTGGTACATAGAAATAGTTTTGGTGCTAACTTTTCTATTCTAACACATTCATGTATTTTGATGATGATTTCGTACTAAAAATTGATCATAAATGAATACAAGTACTTCATGGCGAAAAATAAGAGTCATCCTACAACCCATGTCCGGAAAAACTGCAGTGCTTCCACTCTCTTGCCGAGTGTCAAATGATGGCTGGTGGGCTGAGACATGATAAGTAGTATAAGTTAGTTATTTGTCAGTACAAACATTCTTTGTTTATAATTTTAAAGTTACTTCGCAACTTTGAAGAAATATTCTCAATTTTATAAAAACATGAAAATTAATTTTACTCTTAGAAGTATAGCTGTATCATTTCGTGTTCCAAAAATTATTCACAGCTTATGATAACATGATGATGCAACATAGACTTCCAATTAATGTGAAGCGGACATTAAACGAAGACATTTTCAAGAAAAGATCCCAGTATAAGGTACCGAGTAATGAATCGTCGTTGCACGCGCTCTAGCTGTCTGTTTATCTAGTGAATGGCATGTAATATCGGAATCGCCGCTTGAAGACCAAAAAACAGCACTAAACGCAGTCACTAGCAACGCGCTGATACCCATAGATCGTCAAGCATCTTACGCGAAGCTACACAATTGCGGCATCCAATTGTAACGCATGCCTCGTTGCCATCGGCTGCATGTTGATTGGCGTAATGAGATAGAAAGATGCTCTAAAAAATACATCTCGACTGCTGCAGGACAGTATTAAGATCGACATCCCGTTCGTCCCTTCTTCTCTTCCGCCTAGCCTCCCTCACAACCTACCCCTTCACAATCTATTCGCACCTCTTCACCCTACCTGCCTCAATCTCATTCACAACGCGACTCTTCTCACTACCAATCACCACGTCGTCCTCCTCCAACCTCACTATGCCTATACCTACATCGACAGGAGCCGCGCAGGAAGCCGATGTGTCTCTACGAAGCACCCTCATATTAAAAGCATTAGAACGCAATGCACGCATCCTCGCCCAGGAGGACCACAAGGAACTGGTAGCCCGCAATGGCCATGCACCTGCACGTACGTCGGAAGAGAATCGGCGCCATGTCCGCAACAGGTCGGCGTTCTTCTCAAGAAAATCACGGAAGCATTACACGGCGCTACTAGAGCAACATGTCCTGCGCACGGAGGCAGAAGTGCAGGCATCAATGATCTCCAACGCTGTCCAATCGGCGGAGATCCAGCAGTTGAAATTGAGACTTAGGGAATTAGAAATGGAAGCAGCAGGTGAAGAGAGGGCGGGACCGAAGAACTCGCACCATGACTCCATCCCACCTTACTCTTTTTGAGAATCTTGCCTGTTAAACTATGATTTCTTCTATTTCGCCTTCGTAGTACTCCCAGTTTTGATTTTGGTTTTGTGTTGTTTTTTCGTCATCAGGCGGTCTTTTCGTTCGAGGGTAAGAAATGTCGTACCAGTTTCGCGGAGATATTGTAAATTTATTTGGAGTAGTGTATACCGTACAGTACGATACTGGACTAGCCTTTGAACTAATCGATAACGGTGGTGAAAAGGGGAGTGATTTTGCAGATGGCCAATCGTGTTAGGGTATTGCATGAAAAGTAATTCCCCAAGTTGAGGGTGGCGTTTGATTGGAAACAATGAACAATTGTTGCCTCGTGCCGTCTACTTCAGTTATTTTTTGGACCTTGAGCAGTCGTTATGGTTGTATTTCTTGAGCGAGTCGAGACAATTGTACTGTACGGTTTAATTTCGTGACTCATCTAACCCTCTTCCTCGTGCACGGCGAACACCTCGTTCACTGACAAGATTGTTTGTGGCCTTGTCACGTACAGCCGTTTCTAGCCTCACATGCTCTATTTCTCCCCTTTCTGCATAGATAGTTTGACTTCAACGAGAAGACAACACCACATCTGTGAGATACACTGTACTTAATCGTACAGGTACAGTAGATGCGTCGAAATTCGCTTACAATTCTTGCTGAATTGCCCTGCTTAGAACCACCCCCGACCACTCTCTTCGTTTCCCATGTCCCATGTTTCGACTAGTTGAGATCCGAAACAGTGGCTTTATCACTAGTACCATGACCCGAGTCGGATGGCGGCTACTCATACGCCTGTTGTATTATGTAAGGGCAATGTGAGCAATGCTGAAATCATCTGATACAACAAACAGGTTCCTAAAGAGACGCATGTCATGCCTTTCAAAGCCCTTTGTCGGCGAGATGTGCTGTTGAATCAATGACTTTTGAATTATTTTTGTTTGACGAAACAAGTTGAATTCTGGACGTTGGAATTCGATAGACTTCTGTCTTCTAGCGGTTTGCCTAACGTCAGCGATCGGTACTGCTAAGTGTCAGGGGTAGGCAATCCTGACATCCACGGGTTGCATTTGTACGAAGTAGAACGTTGGAATTTAACTGATCCAATCGTAATCATAGTATCGCTTAATGCTCGTAGACAAAAAACCGAGTAGCGAATAAAAGAGAAATTGGATACCAAAATATGAACAGACCTTGTACAAGAAATCAGATTGACTTCGATGTGGAAGAATGAGGAGTCGCAAGGGTTCTTGTCTTTGAATAGGATTTTATTAGAATAATGGCTAATAAGGACATAGGGTTCTTGTGATAAACTTTCTATGCCGTAAAACAATGAGGGTTCCTGTTTGATACAACAGTGCCGATTATGCACGACACAAGTGAACTTGCCCGTCATTCGAGCTAAAGAACGCTAGTTTGTGTAATTCGGAGAGGAAAGGAACAGAAAATCTACATCAGCACTAACTTCTAGGTAGAATGAATTTATGTCTGTTTATTCATGCATGAAAAATATTGAGAAGGAAAAAATAATGCTTCCGTAAGTTATTTCTAAGCTAGTACCAAGTATTAAGTGAAGAATTTCGGCAGAATGTTTAATGAAAAAGCGAGATATTCATTGTACTAATAATGAAAGACAGCTTTCTACAGGACGCATTAATAGTGTTTAGCAATTAGCTTTCGAAGTGACTAGGCTTGCTATGAAGCTCGAATGAAATACTAAACATGATGAAAATAACGAGTTAAAGATAGAAAAACGCCACCATCGCATCTGCCATGCTGCTACACCAAGCATGATTGATGAATCGCTGACTAATTTTTAGTCTACTAAACAAAACCAACTCTTAACTTGGAAAAAACGGAACAGCAAATATCTCGATGCAACGCAGAACGTTTCGTAACAAATAGTCATAAGGAAGATTATGATCATTTCGCTTTCTCTAATGCGAAACCAGATGAATCAATAGAAATCGGTTTATGAATACAATTTTTTTCCATGATTCATTCAATACATTTAAGCTCCTAGATTATTACATGAACCTGAGTACGCTTAAATTCTCATTCTTGTTAAAAAAAGACCATTCTTATTATGCATACAAGACGCCGAGCTTTAGCGCTAAAAATACAGCAATACAAACCCAGTATATAGAAGAATTAGAAAATAGCCTGCGAAATTTTTTGAACATTTATGTCCAGCCTGTCTCATTGTGGCGTTTGATTGCCGCTACCCGACAAACAAATGAATCGATTTTGACTCATTGACCGATTACAGACAAAGCCAACAAACATTTATTGTTAGAATGCTGATTCAATGATAATTTCTAAAGGAAACAAAACACCAATTCATGTTCTCTACAGCTATCGAACGAGAATGCCTCATTTACCGGTTTTTGCACTGCATCAATCGTTTCATAATAGCTAGACTAACCTGAAAAGTGCTTTCATACTGTGAAAATTGCCTTACGATGAGTGAAAGAAATTTAAGTATTGACTGATGGCGAACCAAGCTCCTTTTGTACTAACTTCCAAAAACGTTACCTCGTTGAATGTAGTAGCTCCAAATACAACTGGAACTTATCTGAATACAAAATTGAGTAATCCAGTTTCTACCTTGAAGCATACATTCAAATGAATTCAAACGTATCCTGAGCCAAAAGAACAGAAAATGAGTCCAATCTTATTTCTGTTGCATTTTTCTCGTCTGGTACGCAATCATATAGTTGCTGGGCAACTTGAACGCTAATACGATCAGTATTTGTGGCCTTTTCCTTTCAAAACTAGCCTTGAAGTACGTCAGCAAAGAGTAATCGAAACAAAAAACGAAAACAACGATGCTAGTGAAATGGCTGCGGGCAGTCTACAAAGGTGCTGAAGAAGGACTAGGATGAGGGACGTATTGTTTTGATGAGGAAGGAGGGTGGACGAGAGAACTACTGAGGTACATAGCTTAGAGCTTTCTGACGCTGCAGTGTTTATTGAAGGCTGGAGGGGTTTACTCCGGTTGTGCCTGCCGAAAGAGCAAGACAGATGAGTCCCTAAACATTTATACTAGTTGCT
>JAAUYH010057901.1_pt1 | contig 20361 bp, 16 predicted proteins | sample 7278061 | NCBI WGS metagenome assembly JAAUYH01 (sample SAMN14350203, study PRJNA611818) | marine sediment metagenome | isolation source: surface marine sediment (0.6m) | place: French Polynesia: Moorea | collected 2018-08 | reverse complement strand
GTTTGTTGACCGTCTGCGCGGGGATGCTCGCTCATTGGGCATCACATGGGGTGCGGTGGGTCCTGGGCGACAACCGCGACTGGGTCAACAAACAGCGACCCCTAACCGGGCTTGCCCGGAGGCAGACGACTAAATTTTCAGCAAGCGCACGTGTCGAAGGGAGTTTCCTGTGCGCGGGTGATTCCAATCGACTGACCCTGCGTCATGCTGCGCAGACGGGTGAACAGCGGAGGCTCATATGGCGCGCGCAACGATTTCCGAAGACCAGAAAGCACTGACGCTGGACGACGCGACCCTGCCGGTCATCGACCTCTCCGGCCTCTTCTCGTGCGAAGCGGACGACAAGGCCAGGGTCGCCGCCGCACTGGGGGACGCAGCCCGCACCTCCGGCTTCTTCTACATCACCGGCCACGGCGTCCCCGAGACGCTGATTGAGGAGATGTTCGCCGCCTCGAAGGCCTTCCACTCCAAGCCCCGCAGCTTCAAGATGAAGTACTGGTCGGGTTTCACCACCAATCACCGCGGCTATGTCCCGTTCGAGGAGAACGGCTCCGACTTCCCGAAATCGATCAACTTCAACGAAGCTTGGGACATGTCCTACGAGGCGCCGGAGGACCATCCCGACTACCTCGCGGGGTGGCGCATGACCGGCCCCAACATATGGCCTGACATTCCCGGCTGGAAGGACACGGTCTCCACCTATTACGACACGATCTTCGACCTCGGCCTTCGCCTCCTCGATGCGCTGGCGCTGGAACTCGGCGTCGAGCCCGAAGAACTCACCCGCCACATCACCTATCCGACCTCGCAGCTTCGCCTGCTCCGCTACGTCCCGAACGACATGCCCGGGACGAAGGACCTCGTCGGCATCGCAGCCCATTCCGATTTCGAATGCTTCACTATCCTCCTTCAGGGCGGACCGGGCCTTCAGGTCATGAATGCGGAAGACGTCTGGATCGAAGCCCCACCCATCCCCGGCTGCTTCATCGTCAATATCGGCGACATCTTCGAGACCTGGTCCGGCGGTCAGTTCAAGTCCACCCAACACCGCGTCATCAACTCCGGCAACGAACGCTATTCCTTCCCGCTCTTCTTCGGCCTCGATTATCACGCGGTCGTCGAGCCGCTCGAAAAGTTCCGCACGTCCGAGACGCTCGAAAAATACCCGCCGATGAAGGCCGGCGAACACCTGATGCGCATGTCGATCAACGCCTTCCGCTACATGGCCGAGGCGAAAGCGGCGGGAGACTTGGTGCCAGACTACGAGGTCCCCGACGAGAACCCATTCAAGCGGGACGCAAAGGCCCCCTGAGATGGACCCGCATCCCGATTTTGCGGAGGTCTATCTGCCCCGCAGCTTCGACCTGCCCAGCTTCCGCATGACGCCGCTCACCGCCGAACAGGTGGACGAGGATTACGAGGCCGTCACGAGTTCCGCCCACGTCCTGAAAGGCATCTTCGGCGACTGGCCCGAAGGCCTGACCCGCGCCGACGATCTCACCGACCTGCATTGGCACGACCGGGAATTCACCTGCCGCCGGTCCTTCTCCTGGATCGCGCGCGACGGGAACAGCACCTATCTCGGCTGCGCCTACCTGTTTCCCGAACTCGGCAACCGCGGCAAAGCCCGCCTCGTCACCTGGATACGAGATATGCCTGAAAGGGCAGAGCTTGGCACCGCCCTCAAGGCCGAGATGCGCGCATGGCTCGAAAGACACTTGCAGCGCAGTATCCGCATTCGATGACCCCGAAGATCTGCGCGAGCCGCACCGCCCCAAGATCACACCAGCCCGTCCTTCTTTCTGGCCCAAATATGCCGGGGTGTCTCGCGCAGCGAGACGGGGCAGAGCCCCATGGAAAAATGGCGTGCGCTGCAAGCGCGCAATTTGAACCCCGTACGTTAAGGACCAAAGGAAAGGCTGGGAACGGAGGAGGGACTTGACCTCCCGACCCAGTGCATCGCGCCAGCGATGTGCGTCGGTCGGGCCCCGGGCCGCTCACGCTGCAGAAACAGGGTATGCGAGGGAAGGCTGGTAGCGGAGGAGAGCGTGGACCTCGTGTGCCCTTTGGCTTCTCAACGCGTCCTGATGTGTCACAAAATTATCTAGTATCAGACACTAAGCGTTTTCCATTGCTTCCTGATGCGTCTCATTGTAGCTCTCTGATCCATCCGAAAAAGGTGGATAGAACGGAGGATATTGCGTGCCGCTCAATAAGCTATCAGCCGCAAGAGTGAAGGCCCTCGGGCCAGGGAAGTACAATGACGGCGGTGGATTATGGCTCTGGAAGCGGGAAGACGGCGGTCTTCAGTGGGTACTCCGGGTCACAATTCACGGTCGGCGCAGGGAAATGGGCCTCGGAGGCTCGGACATGCTTCTGTCCGAGGCGCGAACAGAGGCTGACAAGTGGCGCAAGCTCGCGCGACGGGGGGTTGACCCCATTAAAGAGCGCGCCCGTCTCAGAAGGGAAGCCGAGCGGGCCGCACACACACTTGCCGACATGATCGCAGAAACCCATGAGAAAAAGCGGGGTGAGCTAAAGACCGAGGCTTCCTGGGTGCGATGGGACGCGCCACTCAGGACCCATTTGATCCAAAAGCTCGGGAAGGTCCCTATCGCAGAGCTCGACGCGTCGGACATTCGCGACGCGCTCAAACCTATCTGGAACGACAAGGCCGAAACTGCGCGCAAGACAATCAACCGGCTTGGTCAGGTCATGACCTACGCTGCCGCGCTTGGGCTCGACGTAGACCTTCAGGCGATCGACAAGGCAAAGGCACTCCTAGGAAAGCAGAAGGCCAAAGCACGGCATATCCCGGCGATGGATTGGCGCGAGGTCCCGGCTTTTTACCAGAGCCTCGGCAGGAACCCGGCCGAACTCGCACTGAAGTTCGCGATCCTGACTGCCTCTAGATCAGGGCCTGTTCGACTCATGCACCAGGACGAGCTCTTCCGATATCACGACGAGGCCGAGCCCGGCTCCCCGCTTGTTTGGATCATTCCCGCCGAAAAGATGAAAGCGATCCCGATTGAGGTCGACGGCGGGTGGCGGGTCCCAGTCTCCGATGAGGCCCAGCGCGTCCTCGACCTGACCGAGCCGCTCAGACGCCAGGGTCACGTCTTTGTTGGCGCGACTGGGAAGCCTTTGTCCGATGCTGCGATGGCGCGGGTCCTCGATCGCCGGGAGATTGTTGCCAGGCCGCATGGGTTCCGGTCCTCCTTCCGCGACTGGGCCGAAGCTCAGGGCATACGGTACGACCTCGCTGAGTTGTGCCTCGGACACGCAGTCGGAAACCGGGTCGAACGCGCGTACCGCAGAGACGATTTCCTCGCCCAGCGCGCAGAGGTCCTTAGTCGCTGGGCTGAATTCCTGACCGGCCTGCTTAGCACAGCGTCCGGCGCCGACACACCAAAATGGCCGAACAAAGGTCGCGCGGCATAATGGCTGACCGAAGAGAACCAATTGAGGTCTTCGAGGCGGCCCTTGGAAATCCGAGCCCCCTCGCCAGTCTTCTTCGTTCAGAGAAGTCGTTGGGAGATCGTACACGACTAGCTCTAGCGATGTTTTTGGAAGGGAAGCTAGTACGTCTGAAAAATGGACGTGGCCGGCAACGCAAATTCCGATACTGGGAAGAGTTTATGCGAAGTGCTCACGTTAGGGCCGCTATACTTGTTGAGTTCGAGGGACACACACACAAGAATGCGGCCAAAGAGGCGCTTTCGGACAAATATCCGCCAAGTTCAGTGAATGCGACAGAGGAACAGCTTCTGGACTATCTCAGAAAGAGCGAGGGGCAGCGCCCAACACCCCCAGAGCCTCTACAGCTCCGCAACGTTGAGGACTGGATCCAGTATCAATTCGAGGAGCACCAACGAAAAACCCGGCCGAAATAGCCGATTTTTCGTCGACGACATAGCATAGCCGCGTCGAGTAGCGCTGGTTGCACCAAGCAACACGGAGGCCGCTATGGCGAACAACGGCAAACAGTATTTGACCGTCAAAGAGGCAATCAAACACACCGGACTCTCGCGGGCCACGCTACACCGTGCCTTCCAACGTGGAGACCTCGCACGGATCAAGATAGGCGTTGCAACCCGCTACGACGTCGATGACCTAGACGCCTACATGGTAGGCCTTAAGGAAACGGTCGCGTGAGAGCTTTGACACATCTTGCGCGCCAATGTGCATGGCGGTTCGATTGGCTCCTCGACGAGCCCGAGGTGGCCGTTGTGGACGAGAGCGTAGAGCGCTGCTCGATCGCCCTTTGGTGGGTCAAGCTCCCCATGCAGAATGTGGCCCGGTGCTACAACCTCGGCCCCCGCGGGCACTTTGTGAGCCTCGCGGTTCCCGCGCACTTCGAGAGCCGCCCGGACCCGGTTGAGCGAGCCATGTGGAAGTTCAGCAACGAGCGCCGGAAAATGGCGTGTGCTCAGGACGTGGGCCTCATGCTCGAACCGACGGCGGGAGGGGTGCAGTGAACATGATCAGCACACCGAGCCTCCTTGAGCAGTTTGGGGCCGCTGCCGACGAGAAGAACTATTTCCTCTACATGATCCTAGATCAGGGCATGGGCAAAAAGCCCGGAAAAGTCCCTGCAAGATCGGATCAACCGTGGAAGAATAGCCGGACGGACTGGGCGGCGAAGGACACGTTGCACCAGTCAGTTCTTCGGCGCGACAAGCACAGCCGTCCGAAGCAGGTTGCTCAGTTCAACGAGTGGCGCAAAGCATGGTGCGAAAAGGAAGGACGGGTCTTCTACCCGATACTCCGGTTCGAGGTTGGGTTCGTGCCCCGGGCGGGGTCGGCGCTTGTTGTGTTCGATCTAGACGACTGTCGCGATCCTTTGACCGGTGATATCACCGACGGCGAAATCGCGGCAATCCTCGGCGGGTTCACCGGCTACGTGGAACGCTCAACCAGCGGCACGGGTCTGCGGGTTCTTATGCCCCGTGAGAAGGGCGACGAGAGGCACTCGGACAGGGGCGAGTGGGGCGGTGTTGGCTTCATGGCCAAGGCCGAACAGCACAAGGGCATGGCGTTGACGCTGTGCCCGCTCTCGCCGCTGTTCGAGTGGGAGCGTGGGTTCGTGTTCGACCCGTTGATCGCCCGCCGGGACGGGGCGCGGCGGGAGGTGAAAAGCAAGACCCACCACGGCGATACTAGCGGCCTCGACGAGGTGGCGCTTGAGTTCGCGCATATCTCGATCGACGACCTCGAACAGATGTTCGCGCGCATCACCAACGACGACCGGTTCGACCGCGACAAGTGGATCGGGATCGGAAAAGCCGTGCGGGAAGCGTTCGAGCCCCGTGGGCTCGGTGAGGAGGCTTGGGAGGTGTTTGATACGTGGACCGCCTCACGTAAAGGCGGCGACTATGACCCGGTGCACAACCGCGACCGGTGGGACGAGCCACTCGACGGCAAGGCCAAGAAACGCACTACGCTGGCGACTGTGATAAAACTCGCTCAAGAGGGCGGATGGGAACGCAGGGACGTGATCGAGCTCTCTCCTGAGCAAGAGGACGAGTGGGGCTTCCTAAAAAACCTTGACACCGAGAAGATCGGCGCGGGCAAGACCAAAAAAACGCGGGCAATCGCAAACTACATGAACGCGGTCAAGGTGGTGCGCCACATGCCAAAGCTCGCCGGTCTGATCGGTCGAAACGTGCTCACTGGTGGGCTTGTACGGCTCAGAGAGTGGGACTTTGTCCCGCTCGACTACCCGGTCGAATGGACTGATATCGACATGCACCGCGCCATACAGACGATACAAGGATGCAGAAAAGAGGGCACGCCGATCTTTTCCCATTGGCGCCTTGAGCAGATCAAGCAGGGCATCGAAGGTGGGGCGAAGCCGGTGCAGCCGGTGCGGGAAATGATTAGGGCGCTTTCGGCGTGGGATGGGCGGCCTCGGCTCGATACCTGGCTTCGGGACTACTTCGGCGTCGAGGACACGCCGCTTCACCGCGCTTACGCACGCAAGTTCATGATCAGCTTGATCGCTCGTGGGCACGCCATGCCGGGCAATCCAGTGAAATGCGACACAGTGCTGGTCATCACCGGCGCTCAGGGCCTCCACAAGAGCGAGTTCTTTGCATGCCTCGCTGGGTATGAGGAGTTGTTCACCGATCACGTCGGCGACATTGGTGGCAAAGAGGCCCAAGAGAACATTGGCGGCCGCTGGATTTGCGAGTTCGCCGAGGGCGACGTCGTGACCAAGACTGATCGGAAGCTCCTCAAGGGGTTCATGAGTCGCCGAGTGGACAAGTACCGCCCTCCTTATGGACGCAACGTGCAGTCCTTCCCGAGGGCGTGCGTGTTCGTCATGCCTACTAATGAGGAGGAGGTCCTCAACGATCCTACCGGCTCGCGGCGCTACTGGCCGGTCAAGGCCGAAAGGCGTGCACCACTCGAACGCCTTAAGGTAGAGCGCGGTCAACTCCTTGCAGAGGCCCGCGCGGCCTATGAGGAGGGTGAGCCGTGGTGGCTCACCGAGGATGAGGAGGAATTGCGCGTAGCTGCTGCGAGCGAATTCGAAATAGAGAACGGCTACCTTGGACAGGTCGAGCGCGTACTCGCCGATGTACACTTTGGTCGGTGGATATCGACCCAACAAGTGATCGACGCGGTGTTCGAGGGACGTGTGATCAGCGCCAAATCCGCAATCGGTAAAGAGATCAACGAGGCGATTGGACTACTCAAATGGCGCAAGGCCAAGAACAAAGGACGAATGCGCTGGACGCGCGAGAAGGAGTCGCTCCCCGAGGAGAGCCTCGCCGCCATCGCCGCGAGAGAGAGCGGAGGCAACGTCGTGCTCAGTTCTGGCTTCAATACTGTGGAATGTGGGGAGTGACTAGGGAGTGCCAACTTGGTGCACTCCCCCCAGCTTGGTCCGTGTTTTTCCTCTCTTTGAGCTACCTAGGGGAGTGAGGGGAGTGAAAATCACGCAATAGCGTGAGCAGTGGTAGCAGCAGCTTACATACGTCGATGCGGCCTTTATGGAACCTCATTCCCTCACTCCCCACTTAAAAAACTGCCGGGGGTACCGTGGGGTAACCATCCGACACAAAAGTGACCCGTTCAGGGTATCTCGGGATTACGGAGAACCCTTTCATCTCGCCGGGTAACGGTGGCAGCGCTGCTGGTCGAAAATTGCTGATTTAGGTCTCTTTCACTGGACTGCAGGTGTAAGCTCAGGTCATATTTTCAACAATAAAAAGATTTACCCTCAAAGGGTTGACGCAAGGCAGTTAGCAGACCGGGAATGAACACCGCCGCGGACATACGGCAATCGGATATTCTTGATCGATGTGTCTCAATCGATCTCGAAGTCGATCCTGAGAAAGCGAAGATATTCGCTTTCGCGGCCGTCGTGCGCGACCCAGATAGCCCTAGCCTCGTTGTGAAGGGTCACGTCGAAGCGGGACTGCCGCGGCTCGATGATTTCTGTCGAGGCTTCGATCACGTCATCGGGCACAACATTCTTCGCCATGACTTGCCACATCTCGCAGCCGCCTCACCCAGGTTTATGAAGTTGGCTGAAGCTCCAATCGACACGTTGTGGCTCAACCCATTGGCCTTTCCACGCAATCCTTATCACCACCTGGTCAAACATTACCAAGATGGTCGCCTGCAGACGGGTCACATCAATGATCCTGAGTTCGATGCACGTCTGGTGTTCGAAGTCTTGGAAAACCAAATCAGCGAGTTTCGCCGGCTTGACGAGCGGGCGCCAGATGCCCTGATTGCCTATCACTATTTGTGCTGTCACACACCAAATAGCGGCGGCTTTGGTCAGTTGTTCTCAGAAATCCGCGGGGCCGCGGTCCCGAAGCAAAGCGAAGCTGAGAATGCAATTCGTCGATTACTTGAGGGGGCCGCTTGCTCCGCAATGGTCGAGGAGGCCCTATCTGGACTCGAAGATACCAGTTTGTGCTGGCCCATGGCCTACGCACTTTCTTGGATTTCAGTGGCTGGCGGAGATTCTGTTATGCCGCCGTGGGTTCGCATGCAGTTCCGCGAAGCATCGCATATTGTGAAGGCCCTTAGGGATACGAACTGTGGTAGTCCAACTTGCGAGTATTGCCGCGCTCATAACGACCCAAAACAGGCTCTAAAGCGGTGGTTTGGGTTTGACGACTTTCGTCCCGAGCCAATAGATGAGTTCGGACGTCCCCTACAAGAACGTATCGTTGAGAGTGCGATGCAGGGCGAAAGCGTTTTGGGCATTCTCCCTACGGGTACCGGCAAATCGATCTGCTACCAAATCCCAGCGCTCTCGCGTTTTGACAAGACCGGTGCGCTGACTGTTGTGATATCTCCGCTCGTCGCGCTCATGGCGGACCAGGTTCAAGGGTTAGCGCGGGCGGGTATCTCGTCAGCGGTGACAATAAACGGATTGCTTTCGCTTCCTGAGCGGCAGGACGCACTGGACAAGGTGCGCATGGGAGACGCAGCCATTCTTCTGATTTCGCCGGAACAGTTGCGTAGCGTGTCGGTACGCTCTGTGCTCGCGCAACGCGAAGTCGGGTTATGGGTTCTCGACGAAGCGCACTGCGTCTCGAAATGGGGGCACGATTTTAGGCCGGACTATCGATATGTTGGGCGCTTCATCAAGGAGCGGTCAGATCAAGAGATCGCCCCGATTCTTTGTCTCACGGCTACGGCGAAACCGGATGTCGTTCAGGACATCCGAGGACACTTCAGCGAGCACCTTGGACTTGAACTCACCTTACTCGACGGCGGTGCTTCTCGCTCCAATCTAAGCTTCGAGGTTCTCCCGACCCAACGATCTACCAAATTGGCCGACATCCTCGATCGAATAGAGGAATACCTACCTGCTACCGGCGCATCTGGCGCTGTTGTTTATTGCGCGACACGGAGCGCCACGGAACGTGTCGCCGAGTTCCTGAAGCAACAGGGTTTGGCTGCCGAGCGCTATCACGCAGGTCTTTCCGCAGACGAGAAGCGAGAAATCCAGGAAGCGTTTCGCGTCGGCGAGCTTCGCATCATCGCGGCAACCAATGCGTTCGGGATGGGCATCGACAAACCTGATATTCGTCTTGTTGTGCACGGAGACGTACCCGGTTCATTGGAGAATTACCTACAAGAAGCGGGTCGAGCGGGTCGGGACCGTGCGCCTGCTCGTTGCACGCTCCTTTTCAGTACTGAGGATGTTGATCGCCAGTTTAGCCTGAGTGCCCGCTCGCGGTTGGCGCGGCATGAGATAAGCGCAATTCTTAAAGCCGTCCGAAGGCTTGACGGGAAGACACGCAAGAACGGGGAGGTCGTCGCGACTTCGGGTGAAATCGTCAAAGAAGAAAAAGACCAGGATTTCCAGCGCGACAGCGCCACTGACGATACGCGTGTCAAAACAGCCGTGGCTTGGCTCGAAGAGTCAAAACTCCTTCGGCGCGAGGAGAACCGCGTTCAGGTGTTCCCAGCCTCATTGCTCGTAAGGGACATTAATCAGGCCAAGTCGATCCTCGATCGCGCAGACATCACCGACACGCGACGGCGACAGCTTCTCAAGATTGTCCAGCACATCATCAACGCATCCCCCGCGGAGGGGATTTCGACAGACGACCTGAGTGGCGCCAGTGGGCTTACGGGTCCAGCCCTGCGCAGAGCGCTCACCGATCTGGAAGCGCTGGGCATCGCCAATGACGACACCAACATTACGATTTTTGTTCATGTCGGTGTAGAGAACGCTTCGCAGGCTCGGTTTGAAGCGGCTGCAAAACTTGAAGCAGGATTAGTCTCTATACTGCGGGAAGAGGCACCCGATGCTGATGATGGAGAGCCAACACCGTTCAATCTCGCAGCAACCAGCCAGGTCCTCAGAGAAGTCGGCCACGACACAGTGCGCCCAGACATTGTGGAGGGTCTTCTGCGAGGAATGGCGCAAGACGGCCGGGACATGGAAGGCGGCCGAGGAAATCTGCACGTTAGAAAGGCCTCGCGCGGAAGCCTGTTTGTTCGGCTGCAGCGCTCCTGGTCCATTGTCGACAAGACCGCCGAAATCCGGCGCCTAGGCGCCGAGCGACTTCTCTCTCATTTAATCGGGAAAGTCCCGAAGGGCGTTAGGGGTAAGGACATCGCGGTCGAAACGACCTTGGGAGGCTTGTTGGCTGCAATAAACGGCGACGCCATGCTTCGAGGAGCCGTTAGTGACCCAAACAAACTAATGGATCGCGCGCTTCTCTGGCTCCATGAACAGGAAGTCGTAACGCTCGGCAAAGGACTTTCGGTTTTCCGACCGGCGATAACTCTTCACCTTGACCCTAAGGGAGGGAACTTCACGGTTCAGAACTTCGCGCCGCTTGAAGAACACTATACTGAGCAGACCATCCAAACTCACGTCATGGCGGCCTATGCTGAGAAGGGCCTCGAAAGCATCGACGACGCCGAAAGGTTGGCGGAGGATTACTTCGTTTTGGAGCGCGATGCATTTATGCGGCGCTGGATGCCTGGACGCGGCACGGAGTTTCGCAGGCAAGCAACGGGTGCGTCTTGGACCAATATCGTCGACTCGTTGGGCAACAGCACCCAAGAGCACATCGTCCGTGACGATCGCGAGCAGACCAATGTTCTTGTGCTAGCCGGCCCGGGCTCGGGGAAAACTCGCGTTCTGGTGCATCGCATTGCCTACCTGGTAAAGATCAAGCGGGAAGACCCGAGAGGCATTCTTGTTCTTGCCTACAATCGACATGCCGCTGCTGAAATCCGCGAGCGATTGCGCATCCTGATTGGTGATGAAGCCCGCTTTGTAACTGTTTCGACCATTCACTCCCTAGCGATGCGGCTCGTGGGAGCGAGCTTTGCAGGAACGGCCGCTGCCGAGAATCCAGATTTTGACACACTACTGATGGATGCCGTTCGACTTCTGCGCGGCGACGGCATGGACAAAATCGCCGCCGAGTCATTGCGAGATACTCTAATACAGGGATATCGCTGGCTTCTTGTCGACGAGTACCAAGATGTCGGCCCGGAAGAATATGCTCTCATTTCCACAGTTGCCGGCCGGAGTCTTGATGATCCGGACTTGCGTATCAGCCTCTTTGCGGTGGGCGACGACGATCAGAACATCTACTCATTCGCAGGCGCTTCAATTCGCCATATCCGGCAGTTCGAAGAAGACTATTCTGCTAGGCCTGTCTTTCTGACCGATAACTACCGATCAACAAACAACATCATTACTGCGGCGAATGCGGTAATCGAACGCGCTGCAGACAGGATGAAGACAGGCCACGACATCACGGTCGACCCAGCGAGGCGAAGCGATCCGCCAGGCGGCGAAATGGCCGGGCTTGATCCGGTTGCCCAAGGAAGAGTCCAGATTCTGGAATGTCCTGAAGGCAACGATGCACAAGCGATGGCAGCGATCGACGAGCTTGTTCGCTTATCTCGGTTGATTCCCGACTGGTCTTGGTCAAAGGCCGCCATCATCTCGCGAGATTGGAAGAAACTCGCGCCCGTCCGGGATTTCGCGGAAGCGCTAAACATTCCAGTCGAGGTCGCAAATGAACAGCTGCCCGGTCTCTGGCGAATGCGCGAAACGCAGGCGTTTGTCGAAGCGCTTCGCAAGGACCACAGCCGAGTGGTCTCGGTATCCGATTTGACCAACATTCTGAACTCGATCCCTTGCTCGCGTTGGACCAATCGCATTGGAGAGGGATTGGGCTTGCTTGCACGCGAGATCGATGATCGCAGCATGCCGGCTGCAGATGCAATTGAATGGCTGGCCGAATGGTCTCGGGAATCCTGGGGTGAGCAACGCGGACTGAAGCTCCTAACAGCACACCGAGCAAAGGGGCTCGAGTTCGATAGTGTTGTCATCCTCGATGGAGGTTGGGAACGCCCATCCCGGAACGAAGACCAGGACGCGCCACGACGGTTGTTTTATGTCGCGATGACCCGCGCGCGCCGAAACCTGATAGTTATGAGCAACGACAATCACGAGTATCTTCCGACGCGAACACCCGCAATTATCAGCCGAACCGTAACGCCCGACCTTTCAACCTTCCCAGGTCCCAGGCGGTATTTCCAATCCGCTGAAACGAGCAGTGTCGATTTGTCGTTCGCAGGTCGCCTCGGCCACCAAAATGAAGCGCTGAATGCGATTGCTGATGCGAAAGTCGCCGACCCAATTGATTTGAATCTTCAGGAACATCCGTACTCAATTAGAGACGCACAGGGTAGGACCATCGGCCGTATGGCAAAGAGCTTCTCCGCTCCGCCCAACACCAAGTTTTTGCGCGGGGAAGTGGCAGCAATCGTTAGTAGGCGGAAAGAGGACAGCGACGAAGCCTACCACCATACACTTAGGCGAGATGCATGGGAGGTTGTCGTACCTGAGTTAATTTTTGAGGTCTCGTAGCTCGCCTTGGCGCGAGTTCGCAAGTCGCCTCTGCGTCCCTCGCGCCAATCCTCAATCCAACTTCATTCGTGCACGATTAACCGTCCACTCCTACACTCGGACCCGAACATGGATGTCTAAAAGTCTGAAAAAATCGCATCCTGGAACAAAGACCTTATGTAATCCACCTAAATATCCACCTTTGATCGCTTAGTGGACCAGGTCGACGCCGTGCTTCCGCCTGCATGTGGACGAAGCAGACCTTTGCTACTGCTGCATGACGGATCGTACAGATCAAAATACGGCAACTAACTCATCGCAGCTTGATGTCTCAAGTGCGGAGAAGGCCGTCTTCCAGCCGTCTACAGCAAATGGGAATGCTCGACATAAAGCAGCCGTTCAGCCGGCTCGCAGCCAACTTCCGCTTTGAGCCCAAAATTACCAGATGCTGCACATGGGTCCAACGTCCACAGAGCGCTCACAGCCGACTTTGGCAACTACTCCGAAGGATGTGTCGACACCGTCCGAAAGCCGATGTGATTTGTCCCAAGACCCGTGTCCTGAGCGTGTCTGGCTGCCGGTCTGTAGCGACCGCAGAAATCTGGCGAGCAGAGGAATGACCCTCCCTTGATCACGGCAACCGGAATATCAGGCTGCACGGGGTCGAAGCCGGTGGAATCTACTCCTTCTGGCGGTTCGAAGCGCTTGTCAGGGTAGTAGGGGTCTTCGGTCCATTCCCAAACGTTTCCGATCATATCGTAGAGCCCATATCCGTTGGCTGGAAAGCATCCGACTTGAGCGCGTCCCATGTGACCGTCTTCAGCTGCGTCGTTCTCCGGGAACATGCCTTGCCAGGTATTCGCCATATAGACCCCTCCTGGGGTGAAGACATCTCCCCACGCAAACGGCTTGCCGTCCAAGCCTCCTCGTGCCGCATATTCCCATTCCGCTTCGGTCGGCAATGCACGGCCCCTCCAATCCGCATAGGCTTGAGCATCTTCCAGAGAGACTTGAACGACAGGATCGTTGTCACGGCCTTCAATCGAACTGTGTGGGCCCTCGGGGTGACGCCAGTTTGCACCTTCCACAAACTGCCATTGCATGGCGTCGAAGACGGCGGACCCGTTGGCAGGCCAGCCCGTCTCGACCATACGTTCTGCGCTGGTCACGTATCCCGTCGCCGCTACGAATTTAGCAAACTGACGGTTCGTTATTTCGTGCGCGTCAATCCGGAATGGTTCGACACTCAGTCGAACGATCGGACCTTCTTCGGCGTAGAATCCGGTGTCTCCCATGTCGAAGGTGCCACCTTCAATGGCAACGTCGCCTAGGGGCTGAACACATATCGGGCCAGCTGCGGTCAGATGCCCACGCTCGACAGTCGCGCCAAGTACGCCAATGGTCGTCAGAGCCGCGAAACTGGCAAGCAAAGCTGTCTTCATCGGTTCCTCAGAAATGCTGCGGGCACCGCCGGAGAGATCGAGAACTTGATCGAGCTCTCCGGATTGATGCCGCTCGAAGTGGTGATGTAGTCTTGGTACTCAAGGCTGAAGCGGACCGGCAGTTTGCCGACAAAGGTTGTCTTGTTCAAACCAATGCCGACGGGAACATCGACCTCTGTTCCGCCAACGCCGTTCCAGTTGATCGAGATCGTGGGAGATGCCCCGATGGACCATTGGTTCGGCAACTTGCGATAGACGAAGTACTGGATGTTTGTCCGGTTCACGTCCGCCCGATTGTCGTCACCCGCAAACGACCACCAGTGCTGCGGAAAGAGGCCTAGCGTCCAATCCTCTCCCAGATAGGCAAGCGCGCCCGCAATCCCTGCCTGGAATTTGCCCTGACCGAGGAAATCCTCGCTTGCTGTCGGAAAGATGAAGGTCGGCCCAATGGCCCAGATCAACTTTCCGTTGCCGATTGGCGTCGTTTCATTCGGTGTGAAGAGACCGACATAGGTGATGTCGCCGAAGCCGCGCGTTGACCCTGCTAAGTCAGCGGGCGTGGGAGCGGGTCCGGTGATACCGAAGTTCAGCCCGTTAGCGTCAAAACTCACGTTCGATAGCGCATCGCTATTGATCGGAACCTTGGGAAAGCTCAACACGACGCGGTTCACAAGACTCCAGCGATCGTTCAACCGGATTGGGAACGTCGGGATCAATTTGACATTCTTGATTACCTGCTCGGTGCCGAAGAATGGTTCGGTCACGGTCTTCCTCTCATAGACGAACGGCACAGACACCATTTCGCCCACAGGGTTGTCCATCGCCCGGCTGATCTGATCTGATGTCAGCTCACACCCGGCCTGCAAAAGGGCATCAAGCGTGGACCCGGGCTCGGCGATCAGTTCGTCGGTGCAGTTGCCCTGGGCAGACACCTGACCGGCGAAAAGGACGCACACGAGGGAGAGAGCGAGGCGTTTCATGCGTCAGAAATCGCTGCGTCGTTCCAGCACGTCATGCCAGGACCAGACAAATTGCAGCTTGGTGACCGCTGCATCCGCATCGAACCCGCCGATGTCGCCACTGACGGCCTGCATATGGCTCAATTGGAAGCTGGCATTGTCATTGACCTGATAGCCAAAGGTGAAGCCCAGGAAGTGCGCGTCGATCTCGTCGCTTGTGCCGGTCGTCAATCCGGTGGAGTTGCTGACGAATGTCTGGGCGCCGCCGTTCAGGTAAGTCCAGTCTAGCGAGGCAAAGGCATTCTTGGTGATGTCCCGCGTCAGGTGCGCTTCGACCGAGTAGAGCGGGTCTTGCTCGATGGTGTCGCCGAAGCTGTTGTCGTTATCGCCGAACCAACGGACAGCGGGCATGACTTCGAATGTCGTGCGGCGTCCGGGCACCCAATCGCCGATGTTCCACAGGATCGGCGCCGAGAGACGGGCACTCCAGCGGTTGGAGCCCAAGTTGAGCGCTTCGTTTGCGTCGTAGGTTCCGGTTGGAGCGCTGAAATGTAGGCCGATATTGACCGAAAGCGTTTCTTCCCAGCGCAGGAAGTCCCGGACAGCAAGCTCGGGCACCCCGGCCACGTTTACCGCCGCACCGAATGTCAGATCGCCGATGCCATCCGCGAAGGTGTTGGTCGCACCCAATGGCAGGGAACTGTCGGTGTCGAGGCTACCGAACGGAAGGCTGGCCTGCCAGAGGATTGTGCGTCCGAACAACGGCTGGCTGCGAACATAGGTTCCGACCCAGAAATCCGGCGCGACATCTAGCGTGCCGCGGTAGTTGTCGAAGACGGGGAACTTCAGGTTCGCGCGCCCATCGAAGCGCGAGAAACTGATGATGTTCGTGTTCTTCGGGATCGGCCAGTACACCCGTGGCCCGTCGAATTCTGCGACGGCGGGTGTGCCGCCGGAGAGGCAAAGTGCCGCGATACATAGTGCCTTTTTCATCAGAGCCCCCGCTTACTCGGTGATTGCGTAGTTTGGTTCCTGTCCGCGCGGATACCTGTCGTCATCGACCGGCGGACGCGGCGGCAAGATTTGTTCCAAGCCGTCGTAGAATGAACGGTTCGGGCGCACGATGTTGTTGGCCCGCGCGTATTTCTTGTAGGCGTTGATCAGTGCGGCCCGTCGCCCGGGCTGGCTGGCCGACAGGTCGCGTGTCTCGCCGGGATCGCGGGAGACGTCGAACAATTCCCAGCGGTCGTAGCCAAATGGCTTCGGCATCCACACGACCTTATAGCGGCCGCTTCGCGCGTATTGCGCGCCGAAGAACTGCCCTGCGATAATGCCGCCATCCGAGCGTGGGTTGGAGGATTTGCCCTGTAGGAGGGGCACCCAGGAGCGGCCTTGCATGCCCTTGCTGTTCGCACCCGCCAACCGCGTCAGTGTCGGCGCGATGTCCTTGACGTGCATCAGCGCGCTGCGGTTGACCTTGCCTTTATCGCCTATTCCCTTGTGCCAGACGATCAGCGGCGACCGGATGCCACCCTCATAGCCCGAACCCTTGTAGGCCTTGAACGGCGTGGCCGAGACCTGTGCCCACGGGGCGCCATAGGCCATGTAGCTGTAGCTCCGGCCATAGGACGAGAAATCGACACGGTAGTTGTTCGGATACCACGCCGAGCTGGATAGGGCCGGTCGGTTCTTTGCGTTCTGGATCGGATCGTTGCCCTCGGGCCCGTTATCCGAAAAAAACAGCACAATGGTGTTGTCGGCTTGTCCGGACTTTTCCAGATACTTCATCAACTCGCCGACCTGGAAGTCGAGATATTCGACCATCGCGGCATAAACTTCCATCCGGCGAGCTTGCTGGACCTGCGCCGCTCCAAGCAGGTCGTCGAACTCGGGGATGTACCACAGACGGGGCGGCAGTTTCGCAGTCCTTGGCACGACGCCCAACCGTTTTTGCCGGGCCAAGCGCTGCTGTCGCAGCTTGTCCCAGCCCATGTCGTACTTGCCCTTGTACCTCCAGAGCCATTTCTTCGGCACCTGCAGCGGATCATGAGGCGCCTGGAAGGACAGGTACGCAAAGAAGGGTTTCCCGTTCTTCCGTCCCTCTTCGATGTAGCCCTCGAGCTTGTCGGTGAAGGTCAACGAGGAGTAATAGCCGCGCGGCAGGCGGCGAAGATATTTGGTATTTTCCACGAACTCGCTTTTGGGGCTGACTTCGTTTGCTCCGGTCAGGTCAAAATGGCTGCCTGCGGCGTTCAGGAGCGAGAAGCTGCGGTCAAACCCACGCGCCGCAGGAATGTGGCGAGGTGAATGGCCCAGGTGCCACTTACCAGCCATGTAGGTCCGGTAGCCCGCCGCCTTCAGACGCTCAGGCAGCGTGGGCACGCGGGTCGAAAGCACCCCTTCATAGCCTTCGAGATCGAGCTGGTTCGGGGCGGTCTGCTCATACATGTTGCCAAGACCGACCCGGTGATTGTCGATCCCGGTGAGCAGCATGGCTCTTGTCGGAGAACAGGTCGCGCCGACATAGAATTCGGTATAGCGATGCCCCTCTTTCGCCAGACGATTCAGGTTCGGCGTCCGGATTTCGCCGCCGAACGCACCGATGTCGGAGAAGCCCAGATCGTCGGCTACGATCACCACAAAGTTCGGGCGTTTGTCCTGCGCGATTGCGAACTGCGCCAGTCCGATCACGCAGATGAAGACGGCCAGTAATAGCCTCTTGATGAATGCTTCTTTGCTTACCAAAAGTTCAAAGTTCATTGCACGACTAGCCCCTCGTCTGAAATGACCTTAGGGAAAGTCTGCGCAGGAAACTTGGCACTGACGACACCCGGTGCACGAATGAACGAACGGATGCACGAACGGCGGTTCGTGCGTCACGAAGCGTCACTGAAGCCTATGTCGTCGGCAAATCTCGCCATCTCGGCTTGATGGCTGCGCGAGACCGGCAGGCGCGTCCCATTCTTCAGTTCAACGCACATCTTGCCGTTCGTCCGAACGAGTTTTTCAATGCCGGCGCGATGCACCCAATGAGAGCGGTGGACTTGCAGTCCGGTCATTGCGTGACACTGCTCCACGGCGTCAGAGAGCCGCATGAGAAGCAACTCCTCGCCCGCCTCCGTCGCCACCCGCACATAGTGCCGCTCCGCCGACAGGGCCCACAACTGACCGACCGTCTTGGGAGAGAGCCGCTTGAAGAAATCGGGCGGCGCTTCGAGATCGTCGGCGGAGGTCGCGGTGTCGGTTTCGGTTGAGGCCTCCGGTTGACGTTCTTCGGGAAGGCGCGATTTCCACCAACGAAAGCTCAGGACCATCCAGAGCATTGACCCCAAGGTGGCGTGAAGCACCAGACCTGCCGGATAGGTTGCCTTCAGCCAGACCCAGAACGCGTCGCGCGTCGCATCCGACCCGACGACCAAGCCGGAAATCCACAAGGCATTCATCGAAAGCGCCGTCGATGGAATGGCTGCCAACACACATCCGATCAGCGACGCGGCGCGGGTCGAGCACAAGGTGCAATATCGCGCCATCAACACCGCGAAGGCGGTTTGCAGTGGCAGGGCGATCGTGACCAAGACGATGGATTGAAGGAGAACATTGGTGATCGCCGCTGCGTCGCCGAATTCGCCGATCAAGCGCGACAGGCCAACGATCAGGAACGCCGCGAATAGAACCCCGATATGGTGCCGCCAAAAGCTATGATCTTGAAGAATTGCCAAGACACCAATCGCCCCCGCTATCGATTAACCGACAGCGTGCGCGTAGAGTCTCATCAATTCCACTTTGGTTGCACGAATGGTGTCCCATCATGCACGAGACGCCATTCGTTCAGCTCTTACGCGGGTAGAAATTCGGCCAGTTCCTCTCTGACCGCGCCGCTGAAACTTCTGGACACAGGCAACTCGATATCGTTCTCAAGTTGGACGGAGAGGTTGTTTCCGGCGGCTTGCAAGGCTTGTACTGCGTCATAGCTGATCCAATGCGACCGGTGAATGCGCATGCCTTGTTCGCTCGGAACCTTTCCAACGGCCTCGCTGAAAGGCATAAGCACAAGGTCGTCACCGACATTGGTGTGAATGCGGACATAGTGCTGCTCCGCGGATATCGCGAGAAGTCGGCCCCGTTTCTCGGGCGGCAGCTTTCGCTGCAAACTCCTGGTCTCGTCCGTGACAATGGCGTTGGGCACACTATCGGCTTTCTCGGACGGCGGCTGGTCTTCCAGATGCGCCACCCACCAGCGAAAGTTGAGCAGCATCCAGAGCAGCGGGCCAAGCGTGGCAAAGCCGAAGAAAATGAAGTGCAGGCGGGAGGCGACGTTCTCGAAGAACTGTTGCCTTGTTTCGACAATGGCCGAACCGGTCGGCATGACACCTGCGAGCCAACTGAGCGACGGACTGAGAATCGCCGCCGGGAAGGCAGCAAGAAAGCATCCAGCGATCGCGCATACCGAAAGCGGAATGCGGCCACTAAAGGCAGACATGGCAGACGACGCAAAAAGCGTCTGAAACGGATACGACACGGCGACCAGGATCACCGAGTGTATGAAGACACCGGTCAGGTCAGTGCCGTTACCTGCGGCTCCGACAGTCCGCGAGGCCGTAAGAATCAGAACAGCCGCTGCGCAAACGATCAGGCTGTGAAGCCAAAGGTTCCTCCGCAAGTCAAAAAAGGACCCCACCCCTCTTCTCCGCGGTTCATAGACAGTGACAATGGCTGCAGCATACTCCATCGTATCGCTTTGGAAAAGCAAAACGAGAGGACGGACGTTGCCAGCGGTGGCCATAAGGGCTTTGCTTGCTGATTGCTCTTACGAAATCAACAGTCCTAACAGGTGATCCGCCAACCCCTCCGTCATGGGCTCTTTTATGATCAGGGTGCGTTGAAAGACCGTTCCCACTATGACGTCCAGGATAAACTGCGTGTTATCGGACGCCATGTCGCCGCGCTCGATCCCGCGCTCGATCGCCTGCGCGGCAGTCAAGCGCCACGGATAAACATACTTCTCTCGGAACACTGCTGCCATCTCGGGATCGGCCTCGACGGTCGTGATCGCCGCGAAAATCACGATGGATGCCAGCGGGCGGGAAAAGGTCTCGATGAGTTGCTCGATGGCGCTTCTAAGGTCGTCCTCCGTCGTCCCTCTGTCGGGAACCGAGCCAATGGCGATCTCGTCCGCCGCGGCATCCAGCACAAGGACACCCTTTGTGGGCCACCATCTATAAACGGTCGACTTGCTTGCTCCAGCACGACTTGCGACTCCCTCCATCGTGAGCCGTTGGTAGCCAGACTCAAGAAGAAGCTCCCGCGCGGCGGCCAAAACGGCCTCACGTGTCTTCGTACTTCGAGGCCGCCCACGACGCGGCGGGACGTCGGCTGATTCATCCGTCAATTCAAGCTCCTGCTCTTGTGGCGTGATCTTCCGTCATCTTTACGAAACGGTACGTATTGTTTTATATAAGTCAATATGCGATCCTGTCCGCCGACTCGCATACAATCGGGGGGATTTGTTATGCGGACTGTTTGGCTTTTCGCTGCCATGCTTATGGCGTTTGCAAGCACCACATTCGCGCAATCGACCGCCGTCACAGACGTCAACGTTATT
>JAAUYH010116592.1_pt1 | contig 20363 bp, 17 predicted proteins | sample 7278061 | NCBI WGS metagenome assembly JAAUYH01 (sample SAMN14350203, study PRJNA611818) | marine sediment metagenome | isolation source: surface marine sediment (0.6m) | place: French Polynesia: Moorea | collected 2018-08 | reverse complement strand
GTAATCCCCTCGTCTCCGAGCTTGTTCGATTGAGCGAGTGATTCAGGCGACAGAAGAAGCGCGTCGTGATCCGAACCGAAATAGACCGGGCAGCCAAAGTAACGCTCGTGAAATTCATTCGTTCTGGGCGGGGGATGCTTAAAGTGAACTTCGAGCGGCGCGAATGGAACCGGCGAGACTTGGCGACTGATGGAAACCGCGCTGGCGAGCGTCGCCTCGTTTGACAGTCGCAAGCCCAATCGCCGCTCGCCCGTCCTGTGCAAAATGAACAACGTGCCACGATCAGCGGGTCGCAGTTCATATTCGACCACGCTGGTCCAGACACGGGCATATCGTTCAACCCGTGAATAAGAACCCCACAGCGTTGGCGCGGCTTTCCAGGCCAAACCCAACGCGCCGTACTCATCGAGCCGCATGGACGCGCCGGTTCGAACCGGCAGGTCGGTGACATCAATCATTCCAGCGATGCGCTCCAGCAAGTCATAGTAGACCGTATCGACAAGCATTTTCTTTGGGTCGTTCTCGGCATTGAGATCCAACCCGATAGAGGCCAAAAGCGCACCCTGATCGACGCTCGGACCCGCCGCCGCGATCATCTTTCGCGCAAAAAGTGATGTTACGACTCCCATGAATAGGCACTATAATTTAAGGTTGCTGCATTTCACCCGGCCTGAGGTATTTGTGGTCCGCGAACCGCCTCATTTTTGCAGAAAGCGAAATTTATCCAATTGGTCCCTGCAAGCGTGCCTATTCCATTGGCAAACGCCTTTTTGGACGGCAACAAACCATCGCCGCTAAATCATTTGATTAGGCACCAATTATCCGGCTTTCCAGAGGCCATCGCGGGCTTGGACCGACAGCTGCAGCATATCCAATTCGACCCAACATCTGCACGATCTCTCCCGCGCCGGAAACTATCGTCCAGATGGACCAGAGGCCAGTCATGCACTAACAATCAAACCGGACCAGTCAGATTAGGCTCCCCAAACCAACGATCGTGTCGGATTGCGCTGCCGATAATGACGCTGTCATAGGCTTCCAGATAATCAACCTCGGAAAGCGGTTTGACTGAGATTGAAGCTCCTTGGTCTGACAAGACACTACCCATGAACTTGGCAACCTCTGCAGTCGATCCAAGCTTGCTATCGTAGGTCACGAGGACCTTGGTTCTTGGATTTTCCATGAATCTTCCCTTCTGAGTTGCTGTATGAAAGCGGGCTTCTTCACCCGCCTGTCGATGAATCAAGTGTGCAGAGACGAGACGGAGAAGGCATTGGCACGCGCCGCCAGAGTTTGTGCCACGGGTGCCAATTTGCAGCTTGGGCACCTTCAGCTATCTTCGCCGAATGGGTTGGATTTCGACGGTCTTCGTTCACAAGGCACTGGATGCTGCGGTCGCTCTTGAATGCGTCGATCCAGATGCACGCCTGGCTCTTTTCGAAAGCGTCGGGTTGGACCCTTCTGCTCCAGCTGATCCCGGCGCAATGATCTCAGATGACGACTTCTTTGGGCTGCTAGAACGCATCGCTGAACGGGGTAATCCCGGCCGATCCGTTCCGATACACGTGGGCGCGTCCATGCGATGCGATGACTACGGCGCTTTTGGGCTTGCGTTCAAATCTGCCCCTGATCTTCTAAGCTCTTACGCCCGTGTCGAACGCTTTGGGAAGGTCGTGACCTCGATAGCCAATTTCCGTGTCGAACGGTCTGGACCGTCTGTCTTCATGGAAGTGATTCAAGGCATGGATCGGCGTCTTGGCCTCTAGATGACCAATGAACTGGCTTTGGCCGCCGCGATGTCGATCAGCCGGGAAGTCAGCAATGATGACTTCTCCCTAATCGCAGTTCATTTGATGTCGGATCGACCCACAAACACCGGCATCTATCTAGAGCACTTCCGGTGCCCTATTCACTTTGGCGCGGATCGCGATGCGCTCGAAGTGATGACCACGGTCGCAAGCCGCGCAAACCGTTTGTCTGACGAGGGTATGTCCAAGTTCTTTGAGATACATCTCGACAGCCAGCTCAGACAAATCAACGATACGTCCGAGCTTGAGCGGCGCATTCTGGATCAGATCGGCGAGGCGCTCAGCGAAGGTGTACCCACGCTTGCCCAGGTTGCAGGGCGTATGGGAATGAGCAGCAGGACGTTGCAACGCCGCCTATCTGCCGAAGGACTGGCCTATCAAGACCTGGTCCTGGATGCGCGGAAGACGCTGTCCGAACAACTACTTAAACGCACAGACTATGCCTTGGCAGAGATCGCCTTCCTAACTGGTTTTTCTGACCAGAGCACCTTCACCCGTGCCTTCAAACGTTGGCACGGGCAAACGCCGGCAAGCTATCGTCGCGGCGCATAGGCCCAAACTCAAACCATCGAAATGATTGCTCAGCACCTTGGCGTCTCGGGCCCAAACACTGGCGTCCGATGCAAATACGGTCGCGCCCAGCAACGGCTATCCCTGGGCCATTACGTCAACCAAGGGAGATCAACCATGACATCCAAACCAATCCTCATCACAGGCGCGACCGGAAAAACCGGGTCTCGTGTCCTGGACCGGCTCAAAGCGTCGGGGCATGATGCCAACTCTGGGTCGCGGAAAGCGCAGCCACCCTTTGACTGGGATGATCTAAGCACTTGGGAGACGGCCTTGAGCGGCACCTGGGCCGTCTACGTCAACTACCATCCAGACTACGCCTTCCCGGGCGCCATCGAAAACCTCGCGCGCTTCATCCATGTCGCTGCGTCTTGCGGTGTTGAACGTCTGGTCATTCTTACCGGTCGCGGCGAATACCACGCGCAGCTGGGCGAAGAGGTGATCGCTAAATCTGGCCTGGACTATACCATCGTACGCTCTGCCTGGTTTGCACAGAACTTCTCGGAAGGATCCCTTTGGGAGCCGGTCATGGAAGGCGTCGTTCCGATGCCTGGCGGTGATCTCGAAGAGCCCATTATCGATATCGATGACCTCGCCGAGGTAATTGTCGAGGCCCTCACGGGCACCGGCCATTCCGGCCAAACCTACGAGTGCACTGGCCCAAGATTGTTGGGTTTTGCTGAGGTCGCCGACATTCTGTCGGGTGCGATGGGGCGACGCGTCGATTATCTGCCGATCTCGTTTGAAGACTTCCATGCAGAGCTTGAGACGACAAGCGGTCCTGTTTTCGCAGACATCGTGACGGGCATCGCGCGCGAAACCTTTGACGGCCGGAATGCCAAGCTAGGCGACGGAGTGATGCGCGCCATCGGCCGCGCGCCTCGCGACTTCACCGAATTCGCACAAGCAGCCGCCTCGGCGGGCAAATGGGCCAAAGCGGCCTAACGAACTCAAACCGAAAGGAACAAGAAACATGCAACTCACTCGTTTTCAGAAGATCACCCTCGGCATCAGCGGCGTCACAGCGCTGGCCATCGGCACCTTCATCACTCTGGCACCGCACGCCTTTTATGCCAGCTACGGCATAGCGCTTGGGCAGGACCCCAACCTGCTGAACGAGCTTCGGGCTCCCGGCGCGGGACTAACGGTATTTGGGGCACTTATGCTGGCGGGCGTCGTCCGCGCGGCCATGGCACCAATCGCGCTTGCTGTCGCGCTCACCGTCTACCTCGCCTTCCCAGTCGGACGCATTGTGGGAATTTTCATGGATGGCATGCCGTCTAGTAATGTCATCGGCGCCTTGGTTTTTGAGGTCGTCGTCGCTGGCCTCCTGATTGCCGCGTTCAGAACACGTTCTACAATGAACGCCGGTTCTGACCGATATGCGAACACAATTGGCTAGCCAGCAGCCACTAAGTTTGCATGCGGCCCTGGAGCTCTGGGGCCGTTCTACTTGTTCCCGACAGGGTAGGAAGCTCTAAGCACTCATGTCGGCCCGTTCCGGACATTGATCGAACAGATCAATTCTGCCGCGCAGCTTGAGTTACTTTCGCAAGTACCAGCATTCGATCGTTTGTTTCGACGACCCGCCAACTCTTCTCAAAGCTCTGGCCGGGTCCGTTATTGAGACAAATCAATCTATGAACGTCCTCGCTCGGATATACGACAGAGCCAACACAAACCAAATTTGGCTCAACGACTTATGCCTCGCTTCATTTTCACGCTCTTCGTTTACTGCCTCGCATCATCAGCATCGGCAGGGACACTCGAAATCTCAAACCAAACTGTCACTGAATGGAAGCCGGTCTTTGGGCAGGTAGAGACACGGGACCGCGTGCCCGCGCGCGCGCGGATCGGCGGAACAATCGTGACCCTCGATGTGACCGAGGGCGACGAGGTAGGTTCGGGCGGAAGGGTCGCCGTTATCGAAGACCCGAAACTTAGTTTCCAGATCGAGGCGTTGGATGCCCGCCTGGATGCGCTGGCGTCGCGTCTTGAAACGGCCCGCTCCGAGCTTCAGCGAGGCGAACAGCTTTTCGAAAGGGGCGTGATCACGGGCCAGCGTCTGGAAGAGCTTCAGACCACCGTCAGCGTGCTTGAAGGCGAAATCACCAGCCTTATGGCCGAACGCTTGGTGATCGAACGGCAGATCGAAGAAGGCACGGTCCTGTCGCCCGACGATGGCATCGTTCTTTCCGTGCCCGTCTCGGTCGGCTCGGTTGTCGCACCCGGAGAGGCGATTGCTGTCGTGGGCGGCGGTGGCGTCTATCTGCGGCTCTCGATCCCCGAGCGATACGCCACCGATCTATCCGAAGGCGATGCGATCGAAATCGGCACGGGTGAGGAGTTGCGCAAGGGCACACTCGCCAAGCTTTACCCTCAGATCGAAGGCGGCCGGGTGCAGGCCGATGTCGAGGTGGAGGGGCTTGATCCGGGTTTCATCGGTCGGCGCCTGCCTGTGCGGCTTCCGGTCGGCGAACGGCAGGCGATCCTAGTTCCCGAAGGTGCGCTTTCACGCCATGGCGGGCTGGATTTCGTGACGGTTGAGACGGCCGATGGCCCGGTCGAACGCACGGTCGTACCGGGCGCAGCGCTTGAGCAGGACGGGACCACGTTTCGCGAAATTCTGACGGGGCTTAGTGTTGGCGAAACCGTGGTAATTGACGATGAATGACGACCAGCGCCCTGAGGACGGCGACCTCGGCATCGCCGGACGCCTGACAAAGGCGTTTCTCGCCTCGCCCCTCACACCGCTGATCCTGCTCGCTTCTTTTGCCGTCGGGATCATCGCGCTTGTCAGCCTGCCGCGTGAGGAAGAGCCCCAGATCTCGGTCCCTCTGGTCGATATCCATGTTCAGGCCCATGGCCTCAGGACCGAGGACGCCGTCAAGCTTGTCACCGAACCCTTGGAGACCATCGTCAAGGGAATCGATCAGGTCGAACATGTCTATTCGGACACACGGGACGATGCGGTGATGGTTACCGCCCGCTTCGAAGTCGGCGTTTCGGCGGACACCGCAATTCTGCGGGTGCGCGACAAGATCCTCGCGAATATCGACAGGATTCCGGTCGGCATCCCCGAACCGCTCGTGGTCGGGCGCGGCATCAACGATGTCGCCATCGTGGCGCTCACCTTCAGCCCGGCGCACGGGCAGGACGGGATCAAGGCGGCGGACCTGACCCGCATCGCCCGGGAGGTCGAAGTGCGGCTCGCGCGGATCGAGGATGTGGGGCTGACATACCTGATCGGGGAGGAGACCGAGGCGCTACGTGTCGCGCCTGATCCCGAACGGCTGGCGCTTTACGGCATCACGCTTCAGCAACTCGCTGGCAAGATCCGGGGCGCGAACAGTGCCGCACCCGCAGGCGATCTGCGCCGGGAGGGACAGCAGATCGAACTTGTCATCGGCGAGACGCTGAACACGCCGGAAGAGATCGGCAACCTCGAACTCACCGCGCGGGACGGCCGCACCGTTTACGTGCGCGACGTCGCCTATGTGGGTTTCGTCTCGGGCATGGACGAGCGCCATGTCGCCACGCTGCACCGCACCGAAGGCGGCGAAATCGTCCGCAAACCTGCCGTAACGCTGGCGCTGGCCAAGCGCGCAGGCGCGAACGCCGTCATCGTGGCCGAGGAAATCCTGCACCAGGTTCACGAGATGGAGGGCCGCATCATCCCCGGCAGCGTCGAAATCGAGGTGACCCGCGACTATGGCGAGACGGCCGACGAGAAAGCCAACGAGCTTCTTTTCCATCTCGGGCTTGCAACGGTGTCCATCGTGACGCTTGTGTTCCTGGCGATCGGTTGGCGCGAGGCGCTCGTGGTTGCGATCGTCATCCCGGTGACAATCCTGCTTACGCTCTTCGCGGCCTACATAATGGGCTACACCCTGAACCGCGTGTCGCTTTTCGCGCTGATCTTCTCCATAGGCATATTGGTGGACGACGCCATCGTGGTGATCGAGAACATCGCCCGCCATTGGGGCATGAAACCTGCCGATCAAAGCCGCTTCAGCGCGGCTATCGAGGCCGTGGCCGAGGTCGGCAACCCGACCATCGTGGCGACCCTGACGGTCGTGGTAGCGCTTCTGCCGATGCTCTTCGTCTCGGGCCTGATGGGGCCATACATGAGCCCGATCCCGGCCAATGCGTCTGCCGCAATGATCTTCTCCTTCTTCGTCGCGGTGATAATTACGCCCTGGCTGATGCTCAAGATCGCGGGCCGCGCGCCCGCCCATCATGGCGAGGAGGGAGGCTTCCCCGGCGGCCGGCTTGGCCGGTTTTATGCCGCCACCGCCCGCCCGATCCTGGCGGGCAAGGGGCGCAGCGCGCTCTTCCTCGTCATCGTTGCGGCCCTGTCCTTCGGCTCGCTGGGGATGCTTTACACCAAGGACGTCACCGTCAAGCTGCTGCCCTTCGACAACAAGTCGGAACTCACCATCGTCATCGATCTGCCCGAAGGCGCGTCGGTGGAGGCGACCGATGCCGTGGCGCAGGCCGCAGCTCGGATTGCGCTGGACCTGCCAGAGGTCTATTCGGCTCAGACCCAAGCGGGAACGGCGGCAGTTTTCAACTTCAACGGTCTGGTCCGGCACTATTTCCTGCGGCAGAGCCCGGAAATGGGGGATGTCCATCTCAACCTCGAAGCAAAGCATCATCGCGAGCGGACAAGCCACGAAATCGCGCTCGACCTTCGCGAACGGCTCGCCACCCTCGACGTGCCCGATGGCACGGTCCTCAAGGTCGTCGAGCCTCCGCCGGGCCCGCCAGTCATCTCGACGCTCCTGGCCGAGATCTATGGCCCCGACGCCGAGATGCGCCGCGCCGTGGCCGAGAACGTGCGCGCGGCCTTCGAGACCGTGCCCTTCGTCGTGGATGTCGATGACAGCTACGGCGTGCGGCCCAAGCAGCTCCGCGCCCGGCTCAAACCCTCGGATCTCAACTTCTTCCGTGTGCAGGAAGCCGATGTCCTGCAGACACTCCAGCTTCTAAACGGATCTGTCACGGTCGGCTATTCCCACCGCGGCGAAGGGCGGCAGCCGATCCCCATTATCATGGCGCGGGACAAGAGCGCGCGCGTCATGGACGCGACTGCGCTCTCGACGCCGGTGCCTGCGAACGCGCTTCCGGGCGGGCGCGGCGTGGTCGAACTGGGCGATGTGATCGAGGTGAACGAGGAACAGGCCTCCTACCCGATCTTTCGCCACAACGGCTATGACGTAATCATGGTCACGGGCGAGCTGGCCGGTGCCTTCGAGGCGCCGCTTTATGGCATGATCGAGGTGGCCGACCGGCTGGACGCGATGACCTGGCCCGAGGGCACAAAGCCCGAGATCCGGCTGAATGGGCAACCCGCCTCGACCGAAACGCCGGTCCTTCTCTGGGACGGCGAATGGGAGGTCACCTGGATCACCTTCCGCGACATGGGCGCGGCCTTCGGAGTGGCTCTTCTGGGCATCTACATCCTCGTCGTCGCGCAGTTCGGCAGCTTCCGCCTGCCGCTGGTGGTGCTGACGCCGGTGCCGCTGACCTTCCTCGGCATCATGATCGGGCACTGGCTCTTCGGCGCGCCCTTCTCGGCGACCTCAATGATTGGCTTCATCGCGCTGGCGGGGATCATCGTGCGCAACTCGATCCTGCTGATCGACTTCATCCGCCACGCCGATCCCGACCGGAAGGTAACAGTCGACACTTTGATCGAGGCGGGCGCGACCCGGTTCAAACCGATCCTGCTGACCGCGCTGGCCGCCATGATCGGCGCAGCGGTCATTCTGGTCGACCCGATCTTCCAGGGCCTTGCCATCTCGCTGCTTTTTGGTCTTCTTACTTCGACGGCACTGACCGTCCTGGTCATCCCGGCTATCTATCGCCTCGCCAAGACTTGAGATGTAAAACGGCAAACCAAGCTTCGATGTCCGCTTTGGGCTCGGAGCGGTCATCTGATCAATTCTGTCAGACTCTGAAGCTGTCCGTGAGGCGTTTGCGGGTCAATGCGGACCTTCTACTTCCAGCCTTTGAGGTCAAGAACATCCGGCGGTAAAATACCCGGGCTAGCATTGCGAGCAAGCGCGCGAGGGCTTATCACGTCAGTCCAACATGATGGCTATCCTGCTGCACTTGGTACTTGGATTTGGCGGCTCATTGGCGCCCCAGCCATTCATTTCCCCAAGCCCACTCGACGGCATCACGTGGGACGACTCGAGAACCCCTGCCAATCACCATCAAACAGCGCCCGTTCAATCACGCTCCGTTGAACGCGTTTTGGCGGTGACAATGCACGAAGGGACTTTTCTACAACCCGACGACGTGCCTTTTGTCGGGAAGGTCTTCCTTCATTCTGAAAATGAAAAGCCAAAGCAGTTCACTTGCGTTCTTACAGGGATCGAGCGGCGTGCGTGCGTTACCACAGCCCACAGTTTGCTGGGGTCCGTGGAACTCACGCATCTTCGCGACGGGACAGCCACCGCGAAAGCACCTTTGAGTTTGACTGTAGAGATCCAAGCGTGTCGGCAGGTGTATGTGGCCGACAGGGTCGAACTGGCAACATCACGAATAGATCCGATCACGGAATCCAATCGAGAACGCGATGTGGCCATCATCACCCTTTCGGAACCAGCATGTCAGGACGCCGAACCTGCTGTGTTGCTTCCCAATCTTGACCTAGAAACCGCCGAGAAATGGTTTTTTCCAGGGGCGGCAACACGCGTGCCGGTGACAATCGCTGCCTACTATCTGGGCTGTACGCTTGGGATCGAAACTTCTTCAGCCGCAGGTTCATGTGAGCAGTACTCAAGCACAGGGTACATCGATTCAGTTGTCTATCTGGGTGGCGAGCCGGTCTACGAGACAACGTCAATTGGAACATTGCCAGGCAGTTCAGGTGCACCAGGTCTGGTCATTGATACCGGGCAAGACAGCAGGTCCCGCCGAGACGACACTTTCTTTTGGATTTGCTTGAATGTCGGGCACAGGCCCGGTGGTCAGAATGCGTGTATCGCTCTTGAGAACGGTTCCTTTGCGAGGCAATTCATCGAGGCGAGGGTCGCCTTCTAGCCGTTATCAATTCGAAGCCGCTTTGGGCTCGAAGCGGCCTGCGACGCAACTCCGGCACTCACGCGAACCACGTCTCATAGTCACTCACCAGCAAATGCGTCGGCGCCACGTCTTCCTCGATCTCGGCAAACCGCCCGATAGGCTCGCGGAAGATGTTGTCGGTGACGTCGTCGTTGACGGTCGAAACCTCGCCGATCAGCACGTCGCCCCCTTCTCCCCAGAAGGCATGCCAGTCGCCGGGGTTCAGCGTTACGCTTTCACCGGGCGCAAGCTTCAGCTTGTCGCCCGGGCCGAAGAGGCGCTCGATCCCGTCGCAAAGCACCATGCCGCCCTTGTCTTCGGCGCAGTTGCCCGCATCGTCCGAACCAAAAAGCTCGACGACCAGCGTGGCCCCACCGCGGTTTATGATGTCTTCGGATTTGATCACATGGGTGTGCATCGGGCTGATCTGATCCTGGCGCGAAATCAGAAGCTTCTCGGCATAGACCATGCCGCGCCCGCGTTCGAGGTCGGCCAAATGTCCATTCCGAAGCGTGAACAGAAAGAGCCCGAGTGCCTCGAAATCGCCCTGCCCGTAATCCGTGATGTCCCAGCCCATCCGCGCATCGGCAATGCGCCGGGCCGACCCATCGGCGACCTTCGCCTGAAACTCCGCAGGCGTCCAATAGGCAAAGGGTGGCAGGGTAAACCCGTGGTGGCGGATCATCTCATCCGCCGCGGCCATAATGTCATTGACGGTCGAACGTTTCATGGGTCTGGCACCTCCCCTGCTTTGGACCAGTGGTGCCAGCCCGCTGCGGAAACGTCCAGCCCTGCCCGTTCTCAGGCAGCGCGATAGAAATCGACGTCGTCTTCGGACATGCCCTGCATGGCGTCGCGCGCTTCGCGGATCAGCCCACGGATCGCCTCGTCCGAGAGGGTCCAAAGCCGCGGATAGAGAACCGTCATTTCGTTCCGGATGAGCATCAAAAGCGTGTCGCGGAGCGCCACAGGAGCATTGACGCCGCTTGCCTTGATCTCGCCCGCCAACGCATCAGCCATGCGGTTTACCTCGGCCTGCGAGGCCGACATGGTCGCCAGGTCCAGCATGCCCGCCGCAAACAGCTCGGGATCATACAAAGCCCGCGCATTCTCGCGCGTGCCCAAAAGCGGTTGGAAGAACAGGGCGTATCCGCCCATGCCAATCGTCGCCTCGGTTCGCTCCAGCGCGGCGTCCGCCATCTCCATCAGAACGGAGTCGCTCGCACTCTCGGGGTTCGCCAGCCAAACGGCGTGCGCTGCGTAGATCGCCGGGTTCGACGGATCGAGGGCGATCCAGTTATCGAAAAGCTCCGGCACACGGTGCGACTGCCCGGGCGAACCCAGTCCTTGCATATACTGCCCTTCGGCGACGAGCGGCGACATCAGAGCGCGCGCATCGAACTTGGACAGGATTTCACCAGCGGCCACATAGTGACTTGCCATGCGCCGCCACGCGTCGCGCTGGCAATCATCCGGCCAGTGATCGGCACGGCAGGCAATGCCCAACAGCAGATGCGCCCGAGCCGCAAGAAGCCCCAGCACGTGGCTGTCCGGCGAGCGTTCGTAAGTGTCCATGAAGCAGCCAAGTTCGATCTCGGCCTCTTTCAAATCATCCAGGCTTTCACGCGCCGCATCGTCGATCAGCGATTGCAGGCCCGAGAGCGCCACATCGACACCGATTTCGTGATAGCGGATGCCCCCCGGGGTCGACGCCAGCTTGGCCTCCCACTCCGCGATCTGATCACCGATTTCGACCCATTCGTCTTCCAGCATCAGGCACGCGATATGACCGCCGATTGTACGGCGCTCGCGGTGGTCCGGATCGTCGTCCTGAATCGAAAGGCGTGTCGGTTCCGCAGGCGGAAGATAGACGCTCGACCCCTTCGATTTGGGCATCACAAATGTCAAGCTGGACTGAATGCCCCGCGATATCATTTGAAGGACCCGCATTAACCTCTCTCCGCAGCCATTTTTTCCAAGACTGGCGGGCTAATTCGTCAACTTTATGGCGATATTTCGGTCTTCAGCGCGCCCAGCTTGGGATACGCGTGTTTTGCACCAGAGACACGGTGGGCGCGTATTTGCCGCCAAGGGCCAGGGTCGCGCGCTTCATTACCTCAATCGCGTCCTCCGACTTCGTGGGAAGGGCCGAGGGCGAAATGGGTTCCCCCACGGTGATCCGATACGGCTGACGGTCCTTGTTCAGCGTCTCGTAGAACAGTGTAATATCTCTTAAAGACGGGTGGATCAGGTCAAAGAAGTAAAACAGTGCCGAGTTCCGGGCTCGGATGTGCAGCGGAATAACCGGCAATTCGAACTTCCGCGCGATCATCGCGGCACTTGCCATCCAGTCGCGCTCGTGCAGCTTCAGGCCGCGCCGTTTGGCCAACCGCCCACTGGGAAAGATCACGCCCAAACGCCCGTTATCAATGGCGTTTCTGGTGTACTCCATGGTCTCGCGCGTCTTCGCGCGGGTCCGTTTGTCGAGCCGCCATTCGACCGGAGCGATCAGGCTTTCAAATTGCGGCATGATCCGCAGGATGTCCGAGTTCGCATAGATGAACAAGTCCGGGCGCAGGGGATAGATCGCGTGGTGCAGCATGATCCCGTCGGCAATGCCCGTCGGATGGTTGGCCACGATCAGTGCCGAGCCCTGGCGGGGGATGTTCTCCAGCCCCGTCACCTTGAAATCCCGCGCCAGCAGACCGGCGACATGGTGCATGACCCGGTCGGTGGTCCAGTCGCGGTAAAGCTCGCCCAATTCCAGCGTGCGTTCGTACCCGAGCAAGGACATAAGCGCCCGGCGCGAGGCGTGAGCCGTCAAGTTGTTCTCGAACAACCAAGGCGCGCGTTCCGCAATCAATGGATCAATGCGCTCTTTCATAACCCAGCTTGAACCCGAAATTGGCAGCAGATTCGTGGCACGAGTTTACCATTTGCTCAGGTCTGTCCCCACAGACGCAGGCCAAACCCGGCAAGAAATGGCTTATGCCCACACCACTCTTTCCCGTCAGATCCGCACGAAGGCCGGGTTTTTCAAGATGGACACGGCTTAATGCGCTGATTTCAAGAGATGATTTCTCAAGCTCTCTCAGAAGACCTTAGCGCCTCGCGTCGAACGAATATCTGCCCGGCGGCAACGCCGGACCGCGCCCGACCTTCCCCCGGGAGGGCGCATATTGAAACGGCACAAAAGGCTCAAGAGTATATGCTTTTGGCGGCCTCGCTCTCCATAACGGCCGACAGGCTGTGCCCACCCAGTGTCAGGCGCGGGCCGCAACTCGTACGGTCACCGTCCCAGAATACGACCTGCGATTTCGGTCATGTCCTTCGATGGCGAACCCTCCAGAAGGTACTCCAACGCATCCCGCATCTGACCTTGTCGATCTCCGTCATAGCGGCGCATGGTCTCGAACACCGTCGCCATCCGCGCCGCTGTCATCGGATTGACCGGATCGAGTTTCTTCAGCCACTCGGCAACCAACCGATAACCGTCGCCGGACGCCGTATGGAACCCGGCGGTATTGCCGCAGAGCCCGCCGATCACGGCGCGGAAACGGTTGGGCGTCTTCCAGGCGAACTCCGGCATCTCCACGGCCTTTTGCGCGACCTCGACAGCATGCTCGGGCGGCGCGTGAACGATCATCGTGGAAAACCACTTGTCCAGCGTGTTCGGATCGTTGTTCCAAAGGTTGAAGAACTGAACCAGCTCCGCGTCCGCCTGCCCGGCGCGAACCAGGATGCTCAGCGCGCCGATGCTTTCGGTCATGTTGTCCGCCCCGGCATATACAGCAGCCGCCCGGTCCACCTGCCCAGCGTCCGCCAGATACCCCAGCGCCTTCAGCCTAAGCGCGCGCCGCCCGGCGTCCGCCGCATTCGGGCTGTACGGCGCGTTGCTGGCGAACCGCGCAACCAGATCTTCGAACAACCCGGTATGCGCCTTAGCAACCGCGCAACTAAGCGCGTTGCGACAGTCATGGATGCGGTCCGGGTCCGGTGTCCGCCCATTGTCGTAAAGCGTCTGCGCCAGATCGTCCTCCGACGGCAACCCCAGCGCGAGGGCACGAAACGCGGGGTCAAGCGCCTCATCCGCGGCCAAGCGCCCAATCGCCTCAAGATAGGCTGCTTCTGGCGCCTCATCCTGCACAATCATTCGCACCAGTGTGTCTTTGGCCAATGTTCGTCCGGCTTCCCAGCGATTGAACGGGTCGGTGTCATGCCCAAGCAGTGTAATCCGCTCTTCAGGGCTCTGTTTGAATTCGACAATTGCAGGTACCGAAAATCCACGATTGAAAGATAAAACCGGTTTGGACCGGGTTTCGTCCTTCAGGTTGTGAACTGGTATCCTGTGTTCCTCCTTCCAAATGAAGAGCTTGCGCTCGCCAACATAAGGAATGACCCGACCTTCATTATCGAGCAGCGTAAACCGGACATCCATGCGCAAGGGCTTCTTTTCGTCCTGACCCGGCGTTGGTTTGGTCTCCTGTCGAACGGTCAAGTAATAAATGCCACGGTCCTCGTCCCACTCCTCCGAAACGTGCAGGATGGGGGTGCCCGCCTGCGTGTACCAAAGCTTGAACTGTTCATCGATGTCATCTGCGAAACAGGCGAGCCAGTCTTCGACGGTACAAGCTTGACCGTCATGGCGTTCAAAATAGCGCTGGCACCCTTCGTAAAAGGCCGCGTCGCCCACGAGCGTCTTCAGGACACCGATGACCTCTGCGCCCTTCTCGTACACAGTCGCGGTATAGAAGTTGTTGATCTCGATGTATTCCTCTGGCCGCACGGGATGCGCGAGCGGCCCCGCATCCTCGCGGAACTGGCGTGCCCGCAGCATGAGTGCGTCGTCGATCCGCTTGACCGCGTGGCCGCGCATATCGCCCGAGAATTGCTGGTCACGAAAGACCGTCAGCCCTTCCTTCAGGCAAAGCTGGAACCAATCGCGGCAGGTGATCCGGTTGCCCGTCCAGTTGTGGAAATATTCATGCGCGACGATGCCTTCGATGAACTCGTAATCGCGGTCGGTCGCCGTCTCGGGCGAGGCCAGGACGTACTTCGAGTTGAAGATGTTCAGCCCCTTGTTCTCCATCGCGCCCGCGTTGAAATCATCGACCGCCACAAGGTTGAAGACATCCAGATCGTAGGCGCGGCCATAAACCTCTTCATCCCACTTCATCGACCGCACAAGGCTGTCCAAGGCGTAAGCACATCGGTCCTCGTCCCCGGGCCGCACCCAGATGTTAAGCGCGACATCACGGCCTTCCATCGTCTGGAACGTGCCTGAATGCGCCACCAGATCACCGGCTACAAGTGCGAAAAGATACGCGGGCTTCGGCCAGCGGTCATGCCATTCGGCCCAGCCATCGCCGCTGGCGACTGGATTGCCGTTTGACATGCATACCGGGGCATCGCCCTCGATCCGCACGGTGAAGACCCCCATGACATCAGGCCGGTCGGGATAATAGGTGATCTTGCGAAACCCCTCGGCCTCGCACTGCGTGCAGTAAAGCCCATTCGAGGTATATAGCCCCTCAAGCTCGGTATTCGCGGCGGGATCGATCTCGACCTCGCACTCCCAAACAAAAGGGGCGTTAGGCACCTCTGCGACCAGTCCCTGGGCATCGACGCGCGGGTCGACGGGCACGCCATCCACCATGGCCCGGATCAGTTGCAGTTTCTCGCCATCCAGCCGAAAGGTTCGATCCTCGGCATCCGGGTTCGGCCGGAACGCGATCTTGGACGTCACGCGCGTCGCATTCGGGTCCAGCTTGAACGTCAGATGTACCGTGTCGATCAGGTAGGCGGGCGGCGTGTAATCCGCCAGGCGAACAGGCTGAGGGGCAGCATCTTTCATGGCAAGATCAATCCAATCAGGCTTTGGTCCCGTTTAAGTAAGTACAAGACGGGCCGCAACAGCGGCCCTTTGATTTTGAAAGGAGCGAAGCATGACGGCACCCGACACGAATATCGAGAAACAGAAGAAGCGCCATTGGCCGGTCTTCTTCGGCATCGCAGGCGCAGCCCTTCTGGTCATTGCGGCCATGGTTGTCCTCTCTCCGGTCGAAGAAACGGCGGAAGAGGTGGTCGAGACGTCCAACTAACGGGACGTCTAGTGCCGAAAAGCGTTCGAAAAAGCGACCTGCCGCAAAAGACCTGCGCGACCTGCGGGCGCCCCTTCGCATGGCGCAAAAAATGGGCGCGCGTCTGGGACGAGGTCAGATATTGCTCCGAGCGGTGCCGCCGCGCGCGCGGCTGACCACTGCCGTTAGTTGACGACGATGCCTTCGTCCCGGCCCACCGCCTGACAGTACCACGCCCACTCCAGATAGTCCTCCGCGCGGAAGAAATCGCGCCCTTCCTGATCCCAGCGAGCCACTTCGGCATCCATGATCCGAATAACCTCTGCCCGCGCGTCGGCGATCCCTTCGTCGCGGGCGCGCGTCTCCGCCGCCGCCTGGAACCGCACCATCATCGTGACCGCCTGATCGAACTTTAAATCGACAGCCATCCATTGGGCCAGGTGCTGATATTGCCCCGCGCATTGCGCAAGGCTCGTACTGAAGGGCTGGGCGGCGAACGCGGGCTGCGCCGTCATCAAGACGGCCAGAAGACCCGTGAGTTTGAATACTGTCCTTAGCATAAACGCCGGTTAGCGGGCGATAATGTCAACAATTTGGCCGGACCCGCGTTTGCTTTCTTGTAAGTATACCCTCGCGCACATAGTTTGCGCGCCCAGAACGAGGGAGACAATCAGTATGAGCAATCGGGTCGAACGCCACCGCCTTCAGGTGGACGAGGAACTGGCCACCTTTCTGGAAAACGAGGCGCTGCCGGGGACCGGTGTTGAGACGGACACCTTCTGGCAGGCGTTCAGCCGGGTGGCACACGACCTGGCGCCAAAGAACCGGGAACTGCTGGACACCCGCGCGGTTCTTCAAGGCAAGATCGACCAGTGGCACAAAGAGCATCATAACCAGCCGCACGATCACGAAGCCTACAAGGCGTTCCTGACAGAAATCGGATACCTGGTGCCCGAAGGCGAGGCCTTCGAGATCACGACCGAAAACACCGACCCCGAGATAGCGACCGTCCCCGGACCTCAATTGGTCGTGCCGGTCACCAACGCGCGCTATGCGCTGAACGCCGCCAACGCCCGCTGGGGCAGCCTTTACGATGCCTTCTACGGCACCGACGCCACCGATGGCGAAGCGCCATCCGGCCCCTATGACAAGGGCCGCGGCGCGCGCGTCGTCGCCAAGGCGCGGGTCTTCCTGGATGAGGCCTTCCCGCTCGAAGGCACCAGCCACGCCGACGCCCGCCGCTACCGCGTCAAGGACGGCGTGTTGCTGGTCGATGACCTGCCGCTCAAGGACCCGTCGAAGTTCGTCGGCCACCAGGGACACCCCAAGGCACCCGACGCGATCCTTTTGAAAAACAACAACCTGCATGTCGAACTGATCTTCGACCGCACCGACCGAATCGGCGGACGCGATCAGGCGGGGCTGGCCGATGTCCGCATCGAAGCCGCCATCTCGGCAATCATGGATTGCGAAGACTCGGTCGCTTGCGTCGACGCCGAGGACAAGGTGCTGGCCTACCGGAACTGGCTCGGCCTGATGAAGGGTGATCTAGAAGACACCTTCGAGAAGGGCGGAAGCATGATGACGCGGAAGCTCAACAGCGACAAGGTGTTCACCGGCCCCGACGGCAAAGACATCACAGTCAAAGGCCGCGCATTGATGCTGGTCCGCGATGTGGGTCACCTGATGACCAACCCCGCGATCCTTCTGGAAGACGGCTCGGAAATATACGAAGGCCTGATGGACGCGATGATCACGGTGCTGATCGCCAAGCACGATCTGGCCAAGACCAGTGGCGACCGGAACAGCCACACCGGCTCGATCTACGTCGTGAAACCGAAGATGCACGGGCCGGACGAGGTCGCGTTTTCGGCCGAAACCTTCGACATGGTCGAAGCCGCGCTTGGCCTGCCGCAGGACACCGTCAAGATCGGCATCATGGACGAAGAGCGCCGGACGTCCGTGAACCTCAAGGAGTGCATCCGCGCCGCCAAATCACGCGTGGCTTTCATCAACACGGGCTTCCTCGACCGGACAGGCGACGAGATCCACACCTCGATGGAGGCAGGCCCGTTCTCACGCAAGGACTGGATCAAGCGCAAGAGCTGGATCGGCGCTTACGAGAACCTGAACGTCGACATAGGCCTCGAATGCGGCCTCTCGGGCAAGGCCCAGATCGGCAAGGGCATGTGGGCCATGCCCGACATGATGGCCGGCATGCTCGAAGCCAAGATCGAACACCCCAAAGCCGGGGCCAACTGCGCCTGGGTGCCGTCGCCCACTGCCGCGACGCTCCATGCGCTGCATTATCACAAGGTGGACGTGTTCAAGGTGCAGGAGGCACTTCGGAAGTCCGGCCGGCGGGCCCATGTGGACGGCATCCTCGACATACCCCTCGCTACTTTCCGCAAGTGGAACGAAGACCAGATCCAGCGCGAGGTCGAAAACAACGCCCAAGGCATCCTCGGCTATGTCGTCCGCTGGATCGACCAGGGCGTCGGCTGTTCGAAGGTGCCAGACATAAACGATGTGGGTCTGATGGAGGACCGCGCGACCTGCCGGATCAGTTCCCAGCACATCGCCAACTGGCTGCACCACGGCATCGTCAGCGAAGACAAGGTGATGGAAGCGATGAAGCGCATGGCCGAGAAGGTCGATGCGCAGAACGCGGGCGACCCGGACTATCGCCCGATGGCCCCCGGCTTCGACGGCGTAGCCTTTCAGGCCGCCTGTGATCTGGTCTTCAAGGGACGCGAGCAACCGTCCGGTTACACCGAACCCGTGCTGCACGCCCGGCGACTGGAACTGAAGGCAGCGTCCTGATGCTCAAGGCACGGAGTCATGGGGCGCAGCCCAGCCGTGCCAGCGACGGGCCGTCCCCGAGTCCGTCGCCTTGTCTTCATCTGCAACGAGCTCAGGCACTGTGTCTTGGCTACCATTAACCGCGTAGCGGACACCTCGATGCGCCGTACCCCGGCCCGCCGCTGCCACGTATTCTGATTCCAAAAAAGGACCCACCCCATGCCCGATATCTCTCTCTCGAAAGCCCGCTCGATCGTCCGCGCCACCCTCAAGAAGGGCCGCGAGATGGAGTTGAAACCCCTTTCCGTCGTCGTTCTCGACACCGGCGGCCATGTGAAGGCTTTCGAACGCGAAGACGGCGCCAGCCCGGGCCGTTTTGAAATCGCTCGCGGAAAGGCTTACGGCGTCGTGATGACGGGGATGACCGGTTCGGCGCTGATGCAGCGCGCCGAGGACCAGGCCTACTTCGTCGCCGCGCTCAACGGCGCCTTCGGCGGGCAGGTCGTCCCGGTCCCCGGTGGCGTTCTGATCAAGGACAGCCGCGACCGCATCATCGGCGCCGTAGGCGTGACCGGCGACACCTCGGACAACGATGCGACCGCGGCGGTCGCGGGCATCGAGACCGCAGGCTTGACAGCGGCTGCTTAAAAACACCGCAGTTTAACCACAGATTAATGGCAATCGCACAATACGATGTGCGGATAAGTTGTTGGTGCGCGGCGATTCAGGCATTACGTTCGCAGGCGTGGGATAAGGGAAACGACATGCCCGTTGTCGGGATCATAGGAAACGAACACCTGATCAACGACCAATACGCCATCCACGGCGGGGGTCGCATGATCAGCGAAGCGGTCGCCCATGTCGTGGGCGCTCAGCCGTTGATCGTGCCCTCCGATCCGTCTCTTGTGCATATGGAAAAGCTCAAGGCCACCTGCGACGGCTTTCTCTTTACCGGTGGCCGCCCCAACGTGCATCCCGAGGAATACGGCGAAGCCCCGACCGAGGCGCACGGCGCCTTCGACAGGGCGCGGGACGGGCTGGCGCTGCCGCTTATCCGCGACTGCGTAGCCTCGGGCCAGCCAATCCTTGCCATCTGCCGGGGCTTCCAGGAACTGAACGTCGCCATGGGCGGCTCGCTCTACCCCGAAATCCGCGACCTGCCGGGCCGGATGAACCACCGCATGCCGCCCGATGGCACGATCGAGGAAAAGTTCGCCCTCCGCCACGATGTGAGCGTCTCCGAAGGCGGCCCGTTTCACCGCATCTTCGGAGCGTCTGTGGTGAAAACCAACTCGCTCCACGGCCAGGGCATCAAGACGACGGGCGACAGGATCGTCGTCGATGGCTACGCGCCCGACGGCACGGAAGAAGCAATCTATGTCGACGGCGCGCCCGGTTTCGCCCTCGGCGTACAGTGGCACCCGGAATACAAGGCAGGCGAAGACCTCGTCTCGCGCGCACTATTCGAGGCCTTCGGCCTTGCCGTCCGCGCCTGGGCCGCGGGTGAACGCCCGAAACGTCTCCGCAGCGTTTGACTTGCGGTTAACCCCAGTCGGCGATCAGTCGGCGCATGTCACGCGGTCCAATCAAACCTGACGAGTTCTTCAGACGCCTGTTTGCCAACAAGGCCGCGCAGAGCGGTGCTGTTGTACGGCGGCAAGTTCGCGATGTGGAGCGATACTTTGGCCGCGACGCCTTTCTCACGGAACTCAAGCGTCGGGGCTATCCTGTTATCGAAAATGCCGGACAGTTCATCATTTTCTGCAATCAAGAACCGATCGAAAGGGTCGGATAGCCCACGATTTCTGCGCAGAAATCGGGGCAGAAAATGAGCATTTTCTGCCACTACGGGCGCACGACCGGACGCGCGTCCTCCAGCCTGCGGCAATAGGCCTGCCTGCGCGTGAAATCCTGCATCGCCTCCCGCTTGGCCCCATCGCGCAGCGGCCCCCAATCCGCAGCCACCCCACGCCAACCTTCCCCTTTGAGGGAAATCGCGCCGTCCCTTGGCACCGTCACCGCCATGATG
>JAAUYH010083773.1_pt1 | contig 20371 bp, 20 predicted proteins | sample 7278061 | NCBI WGS metagenome assembly JAAUYH01 (sample SAMN14350203, study PRJNA611818) | marine sediment metagenome | isolation source: surface marine sediment (0.6m) | place: French Polynesia: Moorea | collected 2018-08 | reverse complement strand
GCAAAATGCGCCCGATAATTAATCGCGCTCGTTCTCTCACCGAAGGTGCGCGGAGCGACCCCGACTCCTATCGCCAGCGATAAGGAGCGGGGCTTCCCACTCGCAAGCTAAATAGGCTACTTCTCTTACCATGTTAGGTTATTTAAGTCAATACATAAGTCTGTCTTATTTAGATAGAATAAAAATAAACCTCAAGTTAAAATTGGCAACGATATTCAAGCAGAGTATCCCTAAGGCAAGTAGATTCAATACCTGTTTGAAGCTAAAGCAAAATAGTTCCCCGAGACGATCGCTTGAATGTTGGTAGATTTGCTCTGCACAACTGCTCGTAGAAATAAATTATGACTACTCTCCAACTGGAAAATTATCATGTGAGCCGAGAATCTGGTTTTTTACCCACAATTCCTGCTGCTTCTGTCCAACTACCACAAGCCTTTCTAAAGCTACAGCAAACGGCTGCTTTATTACCCAAGTTATTGACTACTGGTAAGATTAGCAGGGCGATCGCTAATCTGCCTGAAGTCAACCTAGAGAGAGAAACCATCGACGAGATGCAGTTGCGTCGGCTGATGCAAGTGTATTCCTACCTGACTCATGCCTACGTCTGGGGCGAATCAACACCTACCAAAGTGCTACCGCGCAATATTGCCGTGCCATTGGAACAAATTGCTCGACAACTGGGCAGACCCCCAATACTATCCTATGCTTCCTACATCTTGGACAATTGGAAGCGCATCGATGAAAGCAAACCCATTGCTATGGGTAATATTATGCTGGTGCAGAACTTCTGTGGTGGACTAGACGAAGACTGGTTTATTCTGATTCATATTGACATCGAAGCCAAAGCTGCGCCCGCTATAGCAGCAATTCCTAATATTTTAGAGGGAATTGAGCGAGACGATGCGATCGCTGTAGTCAAAGCTCTCAAAAATATCAAGTATGCTTGGAAAAACATCAACGAGACGATGAACAGGATGCCAGAAGGGTGCGATCCTTATATTTACTACCATCGAGTGCGACCTTACATTCACGGCTGGAAAAATAACCCCGCCCTACCACAAGGACTGATTTATGAAGGTGTAGAGGCTTATGATGGCAGACCCCAGCAGTTCCGTGGTGAGACGGGAGCGCAAAGCGCGATCGTCCCTACTATGGATGCTCTATTTAATATTACTCATGCCAACGACCCTTTGCGAGAATATTTGCTGGAAATGCGAGATTATATGCCACCGAAACATCGTGCTTTTGTCGAATTTGTAGAACAACGCTCAAAGCTACGGGATTTTGTTCACAATAGAATGTCACACCTGCCAAAACTAAAAGATTTATACAATGACTGTCTGTCCTTAATCGAACAATTCCGTACCAAACATCTGGAGTTTGCTGCCCGCTACATTCATAAACAAACTGCACAAGCCCATAATGACACCAGTATTGGAACAGGAGGCACGCCATTCATGCAGTACCTCAAAAAACATCGTGATGAAACCAGCCAGCATTTACTAAAATCTGATGCTAGGTGAGTTCGGAGTTCGCCCTTTGGGTTCGGCAGTTGCGTGACTGTCGGGAAACCCGACGGGGCTGTGGGCAGACGCAGGTTCTGCCCACAGCCCCTTCCCAACGCACTGCCTCAGAATTCGGAGTTCGGAGTTCGGAGTTCGGATTTGGATTCATCGAACTCAGGTGATGCTATTAAATAAAGCCTAACAAAATTTGAAAACGGAGGCTCTTGAGTGTTACATCATCAAGAAATATTAAAAAAAAGAAAAAATCTTTGGCGAGAATTAGTTGGTGGAGAAATACCAAGACTGTGGTGTCCACCGTTGACCCATTATAAATCAGATGCCACATTAGATAAAGAACGAATGGCAGCACACTGGGCTTCCATGCTGCCCAACGTTCGTGCTTTTCTCGTTCCTGGATCGACTGGAGATGGATGGGAGATGAGTAACGATGAAATCAAAATGTTGCTCGATTTTGCTATTGAACTCGCGGGTAAACTTGATGCACTTCTTCTCATTGGAGTGCTGAAAACTGATGTTGCTTCCATGAAAACAGCGATCGCAGAAACTTTGGCTATGTTAAAACAGAAGGCGGGAGTAGAAGAGTCGATCGAGGTACTAAAACAAACCAGAGTATGCGGTTTTACTGTCTGTCCTCCTACTGGTGGCAACTTGACTCAGGAACAGATTCAAGCAGATTTAGAAACTATTTTAAAACTAGATTTGCCGACAGCAATTTACCAGCTACCGCAGGTAACAAAAAACGAGATGTCTCCAGCACTGATTAAACGATTAGCTCAGCGTTACGCCAATTTCCTTCTCTTTAAAGACAGCAGTGGCAGTGATCGCGTTGCCCTTGAAGACAAAGGACAAAGTAATGTTTTCTCGGTACGGGGGGCAGAAGGAGATTACGCACAATGGTTGCAAGAATCAGGAGGTTTCTACCAAGGCTTGCTCCTCAGTACCGCCAACTGCTTTTCTGCTCGACTTAGAGCGATCGTTACTTTGCTACAAAAAGGAAAAAATGAAGAAGCGCAGAATTTATCTATTCGACTGACTCGAGTAGTAGATTCGGTATTTGAGTTAGTCAGTAACTTACCCCAGGGAAATCAATTCACCAATGCTAATAAAGCGATCGATCATTTTATGGCTTATGGTGCAGAAGCAGAACAAATACCGTCCCCAATGCTGCATGGTGGAAGGCGACTGCCCGAACAAGTTATTCGAGAAGTGGGAAAAATACTAAAAAATGCCAAACTCATTCCCCAAAAAGGTTATTTAATTGGAGGTACGGCTATCTTCAGCCGTGATTTTTGATGATTGAGAATTTACGAGAAAGATTGAGAATATCGTCTGACAGGTTAGATGTTATTAATGCCATTCTCATAGATCCAAACATAGATGTAGTCAATGATTTTTTTGAGGTTGTCTCTAAATACGGGACTCCAGAAGAAATTAATGCTAAGGCTCGACAAGCTAGCGGTCTCTCAACACTGCTCCGCCGTGTAGAACAAATTCGACCTGAATATCTAGCCGATCTAAAGTGGCTCAAAGAACAAAGAGATAAACAAGCGTTTATCAGCGTTGCTGAATACCGACGTAAAATATTGGGAAACAAAGCCGATAAATTCAAGTTTGACGATAATTGTGCCGTTACCCTAGAAATTAGTGCCTGTCAGTATTTTCCTTGGGCGATCGCTGCTGCTAAGCGTGCGCTCGAACAGAATTCTCTTATGCCAGGACGCTTTATTCGAGTGCGTAAGATGACAGAACAGGAGGCTGATGGCGACTTGTTAGCAATGATGGCAGCTATGCAAATAATTGGTGCCAGCTTAGTCGAAACTCTCGATACTAAAGGAACTGACGGTTCTAATGTACACCTAGGTGGAATCGAAACAATTACAGGTTATTTCGGTGGTATTGGTCAGCCTAACGAACACGCTTTACAGTGGCTTGACGAATATTTGTACTACTATACCAATTACGGAGTTAAACAGGTGCTCAATATTAATTCGGGCACAATTTTACTTGGCTATCTTCTTCACCGCCTCGGTGTTGACATTGAGTTTAAAATCTCCGTGTTTATGGGTAACGACAATCCCTATGCTGCTCTGTGGACTTTACTGGCAGCTAAACTCTTTTCCAGAGACGACGGCACTTCTCCTTTGATTGGTTTCAACTGGAGTAATTCGGTTAACAACGAGACAATTGAAATTGCATCTCAGTTTCGTAAAGCTTTTGAGTTTGAAGATGTCGTTCGCTTTGAACACCATATTACTGAGACTTGGAAGAGCATTGTGCGACAGCCTTACAATCGCCGTCAGGAACTGATGAAACTTGCCGAGCGCGTACCTAATATTTCTGCTAAGCACGAAGGTGGCGATCCAGAGGTCGAGGAGACACGCAAACATCCCTCAGATATTCTTGATTATTTCCGTAATAAACAGGAGATTATCGCTTCTGGGGATTGGGAGTCTTTAACTATCAATTTTTTGGATAAGTTTGATGCAGTGAACAGAACTGCACACGCTTTAACGGAACGTGGTCTATCTTTTAGAGCTGCTCAAAAGCTCCATTATTAAACTCCTATCACGCATAAATGCTCTAGAATTACGCGAGTGATTGTTGCTTGTTAATTGTTGATAGTTCTCCCTGCAAGTAGCAAGCTTACCGTCACTTTCTATCAATATTTATCATAGTCAAATCCTACTATGAATTGAACTAATAACTAATAACTGATGACCGATCGCAACAAAAAGCTGTTTTTTATTTTGTTAAAATAGTAATAATAGGTTAATGATAATTTGGCTACTCACTAGCTCAGTTAGTAGATTATTTTATTTATTAAAGCTTTATATATTTTTCGAATCTACAATTAAAACAAAGCTAATTTTTTAATAAATATTACGTTTGTAATATTTATTGCTATTTTGATTTTACTATAATAAAAGAAGATAGCTAAAAGTCTCGTCAAAAACAAAATACTAAAGTGGGTATCATTAGTAAAGTAGCTTTAATTGACTAAGAATGAGGTTTGATTTTAAGCCAAAAAGATAATTACTGAAGAGAGAGGAGTAGACATTTTGTAGTTGCTCTGGTTTTAGGATTACCTTTTTTTATTGCTGAAAAGTATTTCAGATGTATAAAATAATCTTAAATGATTATTGCCTGCTCTATTTAAGAACCCAATAATTATTCTACGCCAAGTAGAGAGGTGATTATTATGCAAAAATCGTTTACACAAAAGAAATTTAATTGCATTACCGACTATGCTCTGGAAACGATCAATTCTGTTAACTTAGATAAATTAGTATATTTCTTTAATAATTTATCTAGTGATTCCTATTTAAAGGAAAAATATCGCTTTAGACGCTTATCTCGTTTCCAAATAGTTAACGACAGAATAGTTAAATTACCTCATAACTATTTATTTCAAAGTAAGGAATATAATCCGATTCTGGGTGATGTAATTAGAGAGTACCCTGAAATAGAGGATGAACTAATTCAACTAAAAGATTTTCAGACAATTATTGGGGAATTTTATGAGTTCTGTAAACTTTGTTCTAGTCATAACGAAATTGCGGTTCATCAAATTAGAACAACAACGTCTGCCGAACAAATAGGTCAACCTGCTCCTGAGGGCATTCATCGAGATGGAGTAGATTTAGTAGGTATCTTCTGCGTTAATCGAGACCAGATTGAAGGAGGAACTACTTCTCTGTACAAATCTAAAAATGACACTCCTGTACTCTCTAAAATTCTTAATCCTGGGGAGTTTTTAATTTTTAACGACAATCAATTTTTCCACTATACATCTCCAATTATGTCTATGACCTCTCAACAAGGAATTAGAGATGTATTTGTGCTTACTTGTCCTGGTTTGTTACCACCTGCTGGTTAATCTCTTATCTAAGTTCTTAATTGGTTATCGGGAAGAATTAGGAAGATAAGGAAGATGGGGGAGATAGGGAAGTTTCTAGCTATTTTCGATCGATGGTATAAATTCAGATCACCATAATATTAGGAGTCAGCTATGGTTTTTTTAGACCAGGAAAAGATACGCGCTCAATTTCCAGCATTACAGCAAGAAATGCAGAATCGACCCGTAATTTTTTTCGATGGACCTGGTGGGACACAAGTACCCAAATCGGTTATGGAGGCGATGAGCAGCTATCTACAAGAATCCAATGCCAATGCTCACGGAGCTTTTGCCACTAGCAATAAAACCGATCGATTGGTCAATTCAGCCCGTTTAGCTATGGCTGATTTCTTGGGGTGCGATCGCGATGAGATTGTTTTTGGTGCGAACATGACTACCCTGACTTTCGCTTTTAGTAGGGCAATCGCTCGCGAATTACAACCAGGAGATGAAATTGTTGTCACAGAAATCGATCACTATGCCAATGTTTCTCCTTGGCTGGCATTAAAAGAAAAAGGGGTTATCATTCGCACTATCGGTATTAACCCCGAAGACTGCACTCTCGATTTGGCTGAGTTTAAAAGGCAAATTAACGAGCAGACAAAATTAGTAGCTGTGGGCTATGCTTCTAACGCAGTGGGAACTATCAACAATGTGGCAGAAATAGTAAAAATCGCCCACGCTGTTGATGCTCTGGTGTTTATCGATGCCGTTCATTATGCTCCTCATGGTTTAATTGATGTCAAAGCTCTTGATTGTGACTTCCTTACTTGTTCGGCTTATAAATTTTTTGGCCCTCATGTAGGTATTCTCTATAGCAAACGAGAGCATTTAAGCAGACTACGTCCTTACAAAGTTAAACCTGCCCCAACAAACATTCCCGATTGTTGGGAAACGGGAACTCAAAATTTTGAAGGACTAGCAGGAGTAGTAGCAACTGTTAAATATTTAGCCGAGCTTGGTTATGAGATTTTACCCTCGGCCGAAAATCGTCGCACTGCTATCGTTACTGCCATGAAGGCAATTAACAACTACGAACAAGAATTATGTCAACATCTAGTAGCGGGATTGTTACAAATTCCTGGTTTAACTTTTTATGGCATTAGCGATCCTCAGCGTTTTGCTTGGCGTACTCCCACTGTAGCGATTAGACTGAGAGGTCAAACTCCTTATGCTGTGGCTAAAGCGTTAGGCGATCGCGGTATTTTTACCTGGCATGGCAATTTATATGCTCTCGGACTGACCGAACGTTTGGGGATAGAATCCAGTGGCGGGTTAGTCAGGATTGGATTAGTCCACTATAATACCGTCGATGAGATTAATCGTCTGTTAACAGCTTTGACTGAGATCTCTGCATTATCTGTAGCTTAATAACTCTATTGGTCGAATATTGCATATTTACCAGTAAAAACGGTAAGGGGATGGTAATGATTTATACCGACCGCCCTGCCAGTGAATATTGGAAGGATTATATACTTGCTCCCGATCATCACCAAGAAGCAGAAATTAGAGGGGATTTGAGACTAGTCGATCGATTTTTCAAATACCTAGCCTCTAGCTTTGAAATGGAACAACAAGATATCGATGCTTGTGAAAGCCAAATCTTACCGGACTGGCAACGTTTTCAATGTCAATCCCCTCAAACAATTGTCGAAGAATTAAAAGGAACTATTGAAGATTTCGGTATTCATGACTGGGGTAAAGAACCTTATAGTGCTGCTTGTCATGCATGGCGACCGAATACTAAGTCCTGGGAAGTAATTGTTCGTCTAAGAGCTTTTAGTTCGATCGATGACCAAGACAAGCATAAAAATATTCATATCTGCGGTGAAGCTTACTCTGATTACCAGGGATTTATTGAAGGGGCTTTGCGTTCTGCTCAGGGGGTTTTAGACTGGATTGAAGCCCAAGAGAAAACCAAGATGCGATCGCTACAGTGTTTGTAAAGATGCTGACAAAGAAATTAATCATTTGTTAAGCTAATACCCATTTAATTTATACAATTTACAATATGAACTACTAATCCCAAGCTTGAGCTTGGAACGAGAATGCGTGGCGAAATTTAGTTCAAGCTTAATGATAATACAATTCAATTACTTGTCAAAAGTTGAGCAAAAGCATGAATCACCTAACTAAATTAATGGTATTACTCTTATAGAGTTAATAACTAAAGTATGGAATTGAAATCAAAGCTACTGGATACCCACAGAGGCTTATATCTCTATGGCACCACTCCTCCGCGACGGGGTTCATCTCCAGAAAAGCTCCACTCGATCGCGAAAAAATTAACGGCAAGATTATCCAATTTGAACCTAGACGCTATTAACGTTTACGATATCCAGGATGAGGAAGGTCGGACTCAAATAGCCAGACCTTTCCCTTTTCTGCCAGTCGTTGATTCGAGAGAATATGCTCAAATTCTCAACAATTTAACTGGCACAGATATTATTAATTACAAGTGCGTTGTCCATCATCCGAGAGAAGATTTTTCCGCATGGCTTGACCAATCTTGGCAGCAATTTGGTCTTCGCTATCTTACTTTAGTCGGTGGTTCTACTTCCCAGATGGCTTACCCAGGACCGACCCTATCCCAAGCCTCCGAAGCGATCGCCGACCATAAGTACGATTTTGTGTTTGGTGGCGTAACTATTGCCGAACGTCATCTCAGCAAGGGAAATGAACATCTTAAATTAATTGAAAAATCTCGTCGGGGAATGAAATTTTTCACCTCCCAAGTAGTGTATCAGCCCGAAGCAACTATCCAGCTACTTCAAGATTATGCCCGGCAATGTCAGGAACTCAATCTATCTCCTGTCCGAATTATTTTGACCTTTGCCCCTTGCGGGCATCGGAAGACTTTACACTTTTTAAAGTGGTTGGGAGTAAATTTTCCTCTAGAAGCCGAACAAGAAATTTTTTCCGCTCAGTCTCCACTGCAAAAATCCCTTGAGGTTTGTTGCTCGACTTTGAGGCGGATTTTAGAGTCCATCGAGCCTCCCAAAATTCCTTTGGGGATAAATGTCGAAAGTGTTTCCATCAAAAAGGATGAGATTGATGCTTCCATCGAGCTTTTCCAAGAACTGAAAGGGATTTTAAGTAGCTGGGTGGAATTAAATATCAAATAGAAAAGAGCGGAATTATTAATTTACGATCGAAAAATCAATGGTTTGCGGTCGAAATTGTTGAAGTTAGATACCATATAAGTACAATCTTATTAATTAGCAAACCTAAGGCTATTAAGCTTTCTCAAGCACTTTGTGCATTCAGGTAAACAAGAATTCCTCAGCAACGAAGTTCTTCAGCACGATCGCCAAGCCAAACTGGGGAAATCTCAAAGAGGATTTTTGCTTACTGTTAGGTCGATCTCCGCCAGTATTTTTCACAACTAAGGTGAATCATGGTAATCACCCCCTCCTCTCCCGAATCTAGTGATGGGATAAGTGTGATTCGCGCTTTTGCCCAACTTTGCCGACCAACCCTCGGTATTCTTGCTGCCTTGGCAGGCTGTGCCACGATTTATGCTCTCAATTCAGCAACTCAACCCCAGCAATACCTGCTGACAGCAATGGTCTTAATTTGTATGAACTCTGCTTCCTTCGCGATCGATGACTATCGGGATGTGAATCAAGACCGAATTAATCATCCCGAAAGACCACTTCCATCGGGTCGTCTCTCCCCTCAGCAAGCTTGGTGGGTTGCGGTGGTGCTGTTTACTTACGCTTTGATCGTGGCAATTCCTCTAGGACTCTATCCTTTTATTCTGGTAGCTGCCAGTACTGTTTTGCTCTGGAATTACTCCCACATATTAACCTATAGCGGTATTTTGGGAAATGTCCTCGTAGCAACCAGTGTTGCTGCTCTAATTTTTCTGGGAAGTTTAGTTGCCAATCGACCTTGGGCGATGCTTTATCCAATCTGTTTCTTATTTTGCTACATTTTAGCCAAAGAAATTGTCTGGGATATACACGATACAGAAGGCGATCGCGCTCAAGGCATTGTAACTATTGCCAATCGGTGGGGAACTAAAACCGCTTTCTTTATCGCTTGGGCATTGCTCGGTATATTAATGATTTCTATGCCGATCGCATTTTGGTTGTTACCAATGGCTCATCCCTTATTGTTTATAATCTTCTCGCCCATTGTGCCAATGAGTCTGGCGATCGCCTTAAGGCGTTATCAGCAACAACGAAGTCTGGAGGCGTATAAAGGATTGAGTCTTTGGGGACGTTTAGGTATGCTTTTAGGAGTAATCGGGCTGTTAGGAACTGCTACCCCAATGTAAATTTTCTCATCTTATTTAACCTGAGTTCGACAAGTAGGAAATTAGTTTCTTTTCAAGCTAGGGAATAGAGAACAGCCTATTACTTCGTACCGATCGAGCGAGAATTAAGTCCAGAATAAAATTTATCGAACTGACGGTATGAATAAGCTTATCTTCATTCAAATTGCATAGTGAAGGTAGCAGGGGAGCTTCAGGTGCAGGGGAGCAGGGGAGAAAGATTGACGCTTTCCGAACAAATTGCCAATTATGCTAATTAAATGCGTCTAAGCTTACTGAATCGGTGTTCTAGACTCTTGACAATTAATTGAAATTTATTATCATTAATCAAGCTAAGATTAATTTTTTTTGAGCGGATAAAAATAACTTAAACACTAATTCATACTAATTCTTATCAATGACTAAATAGATAAAGGGAGATTGCCTACTAAGATTATTAAAATCTGGATGTCTTATTTATGCTGACTCCTGAATTCTCTACTCCTACTAATTCTCTGATTACTTTTGAGAATTACTCTCACTTACTTAAATATTGTTCTAACTCTTAATCTCGATCGCTCTTGAGGAAGAAGATTATGTCATTAATTCACTGGGATAAGTCCGTACTTTCGTTTCACTTAAAAGAAATCATCGAAGATGGTCATGGAGGTCATCCTTTGGCATTAGCGGGGTTAAGTGCGATCGCGGTAAGTTCTCTTCTTATCCCGGCGATAACCAAATTAGGCAGACCTGCTCTGAAGGAAGCGATTAAGTATGGTTTATCCCTCGATCGAGAAAGTACCGCATTACCAGTTAATTCTTCCACTATAGAATTAACTAAAATCTGGCAACAAGCAGCAATCGTCAGTCAACAGCATGACGATTGCGCTAGCTCAAAACAATTGACCAATTAGTTGTCTTGATTATTTTGATTTGTATTAGGTGTAGCTATTAAACTTGCTGCTACACCTACTTTTTTAGCCTGTTCGGCTGCTGCTTCGGATTTAGCTTCGGCGACAATATCACCGATTACTTCTCCTGTTTCGGCGATCGCCCCTTTAGTTTTTTCATACAAGCTAACACCACTTTTGATTGCTGCTTTGGTAAGAGGTTTCATTAGAGGAAGGACGATGGGAACTAAAATTGCTGTTCCCATCCCAACGGCTAGAGCTGGCAGGGGGTGATTCCTGAAAGTATTTTGAACTTGTTTGACTAGGGAATTTCTTAATGGTTGCATATGGGACATATTTTTACTTGCTCCTGAAATTGCTTGATTTTTGCTTTGGGTTTACTGGAAAGACCAGTAACTTTGTTCTTCCAACTGATGTTGTACCAGAGGACGAAGACTGTTAAGCCCAGCAGCGATCGCCGAACCATTATGAATTACTGTAGCGATTAGGGGGTTTAAGCCGACGGTAGTAGCTAAACCTAAAGCCATTAAATTGGGAGCGACTACTAACAGCGTATTTTGTTCGATCAATTTTTGGGTTTCCTGGGAGATATTAAGTGCTTCTGTTAAAGTAGATAAATCTTCATTCATCAGCACCACATCAGCTATTTCCCTGGCAATATCCGAACCATTAGCAAAAGATACTGAAACATCCGCATAAGCAAGAGCCACTGAATCATTTAAGCCATCACCGACAAATGCCACTGTTTTGCCAGCTAACTTGAGATCGCAAATGATCGCTGCTTTTTGTTCGGGAAAAGCTTGGGCATGGACTCGATCAGGAGGAATATTTAATTCTTTTGCTACTATTTTAGCTCTGTGTTGGTTATCTCCTGTCAATAAATGTATTTCTAGTCCAGATGCTTGCAGAGATTGAATTAAAGCAGGACTTTCTGTACGCAGGGGATCGGCATATTGGATTATTCCTTGTAACTCACCATCACAAGCAACATAGATCAAGGATAACCAAGAGGAAGTGATAGATTTGTCTTCTAGATCGCAAAGGTGACGCAAAGGAAGGGATTTATGTTCTAAGCATTCTAAACTTATTCCTTCTTGAATTAAAAAGCGATCGCTACCGACTAAAACTTCTTGTGACTCGACAATCGCACGAATGCCTAAACCCACTTCATAGTTCCATTCTTGGCGACGGGGAATATTGATATTTTGACTTTGAGCATAATTGGTAATTGCCTCAGCTACGGGATGGGCAATCCTCTGTTCGGCAGCAGCAGCCAAAGTTAGTACTTGTTCGGCAGACATTCTGCCTGGTATGGTTTGAACACCCACTACAGTTAGTTGTCCTTGGGTCAAAGTTCCTGTTTTATCAAAGACTACTGTATCTACTTCTGCTAATTGTTCGATGGTTCGTCCACTGCGTACCAAAATACCGTGACGTGTGTTGTGGTTTAATGCACCTAAAAAGGCTGTAGGCATAGAAACGCGAATACCTGTCACAAAATCTAGGGTGAGGATCGAAGCTGCCCTGGCGGGTTCTTTTGTAATGGCTAAGACAACACTAGCTAAAACTAAAGAGGGTAAAATTAACTTGTCTGCTAGCTGTGCTGCATAATTTGCCATGCGGGTATCGTGTACTGGCGCATTTTGCAGGAGTTCCAGACTGGCAGCAGCGCGAGTATTTTTTCCTACCCTGTCAGCACGAATGTAAATTTGTCCAGAACGAACTAGAGTCGAAGCATAAACCACTGTGCCAACTTCGGCAACAATCGGCATTGATTCCCCTGTAAGTTGCTGTTGGTCAACTGTAGCTAGACCTTTGATAACTTCTCCATCGACGGGGATTTGTTCCCCAGGATAGACAATCACCGTTTCTCCTACTTCCACAAGATCGCTCTTTATTTGTATGGGTTTTCCTTCCCTTAGTACCCAAGCAAAATGTCCGATCGCATCGAGAAGATCTGCTGTTTGAGTTTCTGTAGAACGAGCAGTGCGATCGCGTATAACATCACCTAATTCGTGCAGCGTAATCACTAAAGCAGGAGTTACTAGTTTTCCCTGTCCGTAACTCAAACTCACTGCCAGTAAATCTAAGCAATCAATATTGATTTTGCGCTCGCCAAAAATACTTTGACTGGCTCTTTTCAAGATGGGGAAAGTTACAGTTACTAGACTAGCAAGGGCGAGCGGTCGTAACCAAACCAATCCGCTTTGATTACTCAACCAACTAACAATAGTAGCGAAGACAGGTAAGGTTAAACTCGACGAAGTCGAAGCAGGCTCCGCCGTAAAACGACGGAGTACCTTCGACCAGTTTTCGCTTTTTGAATTTGGCTCCTTGGTTGGTTTGCTTGGGACTGACTTAGTTTTAGCTGATTGTTGAATTAAATTCGTCAAACTAGAGGCAATTTTTGCCAGTGAAGAATTTTTGTAGCGATAGTCGATCGCGATGGAAGCTGCAACACGATTAACCCTTACACGATTAATCCCAGGTTGAGCCAGTAAGAATTGTTTGAGCTTAACTGCATAGTCCGAGTCATCTTTTAAGCGATAGATGTGAAATCTCGCTCTACCTGGAATATGATGTACCAAAAAAGGTAGAGCGAGATCGGCTTCAACCTCTTTTGTGTCAACTATATATAGAGAATTGCTCAAATACTTTATCCTTTGTTGTTGATTATTTTTCTGGTTTTTTTGTCCTTGGTTATCGATGAACAGCAACTAACGACTAACAACTAACAACTCAAACAGAAACTCGATCGTCTTGCTCAACAGTATTGATAATATTCATCAAACGCATTCCCAAGTCCCAATCAGATAATCCTTGATTTTTATAATTAATAGCGATGGAAGCTGCTGCACGATTAATCCGAACCTGCTTGACGTATTCATCGGCATTTAAAGCTTGTTGTAAATGATGGGCAAAATCAGCATCAATTGCTAGCTGAGGCATCCGCAAACGAACTCGTCCAGGCACAGCGTGAGCGATCGTATAGCCTTGAAGATTGGTTTCTGATTCCTCTATCTGTTCTCCAGTCGAACTCAAATGATTGTTCTCGTTTACTGCTGGAGATTGTTCTTGTTTAAGTTGAGTAAAGATTTGACTGGCTAAACTTGCCACCAACAAGTTGACTAGTAATGCATTTGCTCCTCGTAGTTTAAACTGACTGGTGACTAATACACCGATCGCTACTGGGAGAATCATTTCGATCTCTCCATGTTCTCTCAAAAATAGCCCAAGTTGGGAGGTTGCATCTTCTGGAGGAAGATTACTGAGATTACTGGTTGAAGTTGTAGCTGTCATGGTCATAATTCACTCCTATTCTATAGATTAAGCAAAAATGTGCTTTAGGTAAACAAAAGTTTAAGAAGAATTATCGATCGTCTTTTGTCATTCGTTGTTTGTGGAATCATTTATGACCTCTCAAAAAAATTGCTGCTAATAATTAGCAATAATGTGCAACAATAAAAAATCAAATTATAGACAGTATTAGTAATTAGGAGCAATAAGTAATGTCACTTATTCATGGAGATAAATCGGTCTTTAGTTTTCATCTCAAGGGAATTGTCAAAGATTATCACAAGGGAGACAGTAAGGCTATCTTGGGTTTGGGAGCAATTATGGTAGGAACAGTTGTTCTGCCAAAAATGGTTAAATTAGGAAAACCAATTCTTAAAAGCATGATTAAAAGTGGACTAACCCTTTATCCCCCCAAAAAACCTATTTCTAGCTCTAAACTTGAATTTCAACAATTGACAATAATTAGTCCCAAAGGTAGTGATTTAAATCTCAATTGACCCTGATTTTGTTAGTAATCTTATCATGATAGCCGTTTAGTAATTGCTAAAAATTATGATTAAATGTGAAGTTCCTACTCCAGAATTCCGCTTAGTCGGCACAGTCAGTAAATTTATCTTAAAAAAACATGGGAAGGTTAAGGGTTTTGAGTTACAAACCCCGAAAGGAAATTTTTACTTTAAGATTCCTCACAAATTGCATAAAAGATTAAATTGTCAGCTTTACCCTGATGTGAAGTTGGAAGTTAAAGGGAAAGCAAATGTTTGTCCAAAAAAAGCGAAAATAAAGCTTAAAATCGAGCAAATAAAGGTACTTTCGCCCAACCCTAGTCCTCCACCTTTTAACTTAGCATTTTTCGATAGTAGGACTTTAGAAAACAGTGCAACTTTAGAAAGTAATACAGCTTTAGAAAACAGTACGACTTCAGACATAAAAGGTAAAATTTTACTCTGTAAAAAATCTTCTTGTTGGAAACGAGGAGGAAAGGCAATTTACGAAAAAATAACAGAGGAATTACGAGGACAAGGTTTAGGGAATAGTATAACTGTCAAGAAAACTGGCTGTATGGGACATTGTAAATCTGCTCCAAACTTAGTTGTTTTACCAGATAAAGCTCGTTATAAATGCTTTAGTGAAGAGGAAGTAAATAATTTAATTGACACTCATTTTGCTACTGACAGCAGGTTCACTTCAATCTAAGACAACTTGAGTTCGGAGTTCGGAATTCGGAATTCGGAATTCGGAGTTATGATTTTTCTAATGAAAGAATGAAGAATTCAGACATATAACAACTGATTAATTCTGATAAATTTTTGAATTTTTGACGAGCGACCTCCTGTCGGACGGGGCATTCAAGCAGGACAAACAAGTTCCAGAGTCAGCCCCTCCGCAAGACGCAAACGGGGCTTTCAAGGACTTGAAATAAATTCAAGTCACAGCCCCTTGGAAATGCGCGAGTTAGCTTCGTCGAACTCACTCTCTGTAACTGATTTTGTTTCTTGAAAGAGAGTTCCTAGAACGATATTAAGGGTAATTCATTTTCCGACTAGCAATAATTGTTTTGATTGGCAATATCAGCGAAGATTCAGCATCTTTTAAGGAAATAAAGCCATATTTTTGATAAAAATCTCGAGCAGATTCATCCTTAGCATCTACCCTCACAGCAAATATACCTATTTCTGAACTAATACGAACAGCCCTTGATAAAGCGTGCATCAACAAAACTTTTCCTAGCCCCTTTCCCTGCATCTTTCGATCTACTGCCAGCTGTCCAATTAACATCACAGGTGCGGGATATTTCGGCAATTTTTTAATCAAAGAATCGGGAATACTAGTAAATTCTATATTCGAAGCACTGGTGCAATAGTAGCCTGCGATTTCTTTACTATTTTCCACTGTAGCAACAAAAGTCATCGAATAGCGTTTTTGCTGATTCTGCCAAGCATATTTTTTAAGATAATCATTTAGTTTTGGTTTCCCACAGTCAAAACTTAATCTGTCAAAACTCTTATTTAGAGGGCTAAAAATCCACTGCACTCCACGCTATACCTCGTATTCTTGTTGAAATTCTTGCATAGCTTCAACCAAGTCTTGGTTGGGTTTGGGTGGGTTAGCAATTAAAGATATAAATAAGTCTCTGTCTCGATCTGATAAAACTAATTTTTGGTGTTTGGCAATATCTGCTTGGGCTATTTCTAAACAATTAGCCAACAAATAAGCACTTAAACTAATACCCTTGATGGAGGCTGCTGTTTCTAATAAGTCTTTCTGTTCTTGACTTACTCTAAGATCGATACGGTTGGTTTTTGCTCCAGACATAGCGATATCGGATCGTAAAAATAATTATATTATTTATTATATTGGATAATACTGGTAAAAGTACACACAAATTAGATATTAATGAGATGCGATCGCCATTTTATCTAATCACTCAGATAAATATGGTGGCAGCAATGAAAAAGCTATAATTACCAAAAAGGCAAAGCTTGAAACTGTTTCCAGCGAAGCCACCTGCTGAATTTTAGTTGTACAGTACCAGTTTTTTTGCCAAAGAATTAGGGTAAACTTCACTAGGGCTACTCCAAATGCAGAGGCGGTAATTGGCGCGAGCCATCCAATCAACCAAAGTGCCAGAACGATCGCACTCGCAGTCCCATGAAAGATAATACCTGGGATGATTGAAGCGGTTTTGGTTTTGCGTAGCTTAACAGTAAAAATAGCACTGGAGAAAAATAAAGTATTAAGCACCCAAAGAGCGATCGCCACATGGGAAATTGTTCCTACAGTTACCGTGTATGCCAATGGAGCTAACAGACAAACAGCAGCAAATGTGACTATTTCATTGAGTCGTGATTTTTGTTGACGATGCCAAACTGAAACCACATCGAAGATTAAAGCAGCGATCGCAATACCGTAAATTAGTAACAAAGGCAATATATGCAGATTGTGCCACAAAAACCAGAGCGCGATTGCCCCTGCTACCCCACCATAAATACTTGCCCACAGCAACAATCGAGGTTGAAGCTTTTTACGCTGCTTAATTTGCCAAACCAGCGGATGCTCTGCTTGAAAACCACAGAATCCACAGATAAGTGCTAAGGTTGTCGCCCAAGTCCATTGCTGCGCAGCAGCAGCCCCCGTGAGGAGTGATACTATCAGCATTACATAAACCCCATGTTCTGGGGAAAAGGTAGGAAGATACCACTGTAGGGATTTTGATGAGGAGGAATGAGTCGCGCTCGAGGTCATCAGTTAATACCTTTTTTCCAATTCTAGCCAGAATCTTGTATGAAAAAGCCATAATTGAGATGGAGGTAAATCTCTATGTTCTCATCCGTAAAAATACTTTTGGCAGCGATCGTAGACTATGCGGGGCTTTTTCCTCCTGCAAAGCTTAGTCTAAAAGAAGCGAGCTCTAATTATGCTCGATACCATCAAAGTTCCTACAGTTGGCTATTAGGTCGTTTTATAATTCCTGTATCTCGCCTAGCAGAGTTAGAAACATTGGTTGCCGACGTACCATTAATTCCTTGGTCACTCAGTGTAATTATGTCTGAAAATTGGCAAGAGGAACTAGAACAGATTCAAAATATTGATAACCAAGATCAGATTACGATTGCCTCTGTTGAATTTAAACCGCTCCCACCAGAAGAAATTAAACAAGCGATCGATCTGCTCCCCACGGGAATAGAATCATTTTTTGAAATTCCTCTCGATGAAAATTTAGAACAATATTTAGCTGTGTTACAAGGTACTAAGGCATTAACTAAAATTCGTACAGGAGGACTAACCACAGAGGCTTTTCCCAATATAGATGTACTTTGTCAATTTATTTTTGCCAGTGCCCAAGCTCAAGTTCCCTTTAAAGCAACAGCGGGACTGCATCATCCTCTACCAGGAAAGTATGCCGTCAGCTACGAACCCAATAGCCTTTCTACTACCATGCAGGGTTTTCTCAATCTGAGTATCTTAACTGCTCTAGTTTACGGGCAACAAATAAACCAGTCAGAGGCACTAATGGTTTTACAAGAATCATCTATTAACAACTTTCAATTTCAAGAAGACAAGATTGCTTGGAAAGACCGCTATTTGAACCTGGCAGAAATACAAAAGGCTCGACAGTATTTTTTCCGTTCCTTTGGTTCTTGTTCTTTTCAAGAGCCTTTAGATGAGCTTAGGGAGTTGCACTTATTATGAGCTACTCTATCAATCACACTCACGATCCTAATTTACGCAGTTGGGTAGAATCAGCCAATCAACAAGGTACTGATTTTCCGATTCAAAATTTGCCTTTTGGTGTATTTCGACATCGAGATAATACTGAAACTCCTCATATTGGCGTAGCTATCGGCGATCGCATTCTCGATTTGTTTGCTTGTCATCAGGTAGGACTGTTTAAGGAACTACCCGAAAGTTTACAAGCAGCTTGTACCAAAACTAACTTAAATTCTTTAATGGCTTTGGGAAGTTGGGCTAGTTCTACTTTGCGCGATCGCTTGAGCGAACTGCTACGATTAGATGGTTCACAACCCCCTCAAGAAACAAAAATACTCGTACCTATGGCTTCCGCAGAGTTACTACTACCTGCCCAGATTGGTGATTACACTGACTTCTACGCTTCTATTTTCCACGCTACCAATGTAGGCAAACTATTCCGTCCAGATAATCCTTTACTACCTAACTATAAATATGTTCCTGTCGGCTATCATGGACGTGCCTCTTCTATCATTCTAAGTGGCACAGATATACAAAGACCCCAAGGACAAAGAAAAACTCCTCAAGAATCAGTGCCTACTTTTGGCCCTTCTCGGCTGTTAGACTATGAAATGGAAGTTGGCTTTTTTGTTGGTTCTGGCAATGAGCGAGGACGGCCTATTACAATCGACAAGGCAGAGGAACATATCTTCGGACTCTGCTTAGTTAATGACTGGTCGGCAAGAGATATCCAAGCTTGGGAATATCAACCCCTTGGCCCTTTTTTAGGCAAGAGTTTTGCCACAACAATTTCTCCTTGGATAGTTACTTTAGAAGCTTTAGCACCTTTCCGTTGTGCTTCTTATTCTCGTCCTGAAGGAGATCCTTCTCCACTTCCTTATCTTTACTCGGCAAAAGATATTCAACGAGGTGGTATTAACCTTACTGTTGAAGTAATGTTAAGTTCTGCCCAGATGCACGCACAAAAAATGAAGCCATTACGCTTAAGTCGGGCTTCCTTTCAGCAAATGTACTGGACAATTGCTCAGATGTTGACTCACCACACTAGTAATGGCTGCAATCTCCGTTCGGGGGATTTACTAGCTAGTGGAACGGTATCTAATGCGGAGGAAGGTTCACAAGGTTCCTTACTAGAAATTACTCGACGTGGTTCCCAGCAGATCGAACTACCAACGGGTGAGATGCGATCGTTTCTAGTTGATGGTGATGAAGTAATCTTCCGTGGGTATTGTGAACAACAAGGTTATGTCAGAATAGGTTTCGGCGAATGTCGAGGTAAGGTTACTTCTTCTTAGGTGCATGGCCAGTAATCGGTATCTGGTTTACAGCAATGGGTATTTCTACCATGGCTTTCAACCTCAACGGATTCAACTTCAACCAATCCGTAATGGACTCAACTGGTCACGTAGTGAACACTTGGGCTGACATTTTAAACCGTGCCAACCTCGGCTTTGAAGTAATGCACGAACGTAACGCTCACAACTTCCCCTTAGACTTAGCGAGTGCTGAAGCGGATCCTGTAGCACTGACTGCTCCTGCTATCAACGGCTAAGACTAACCTACAGGCTAAGTTCTGAGTAACGTAAATAGATAAGCAAGAAACACTCTCCATGTATGGAGGGTGTTTCTTTTAATAACTATGACAATAACAATAACGAGGAGATATCATAAATGTTAATCGATCGTTGTTAGCTACGAATCTTCAGGATCTCCGTATCTTTCTTTATATTCGTCGGTTTGTTTGTAATCTTCCCAGAGTTGTTCTACTTTCTCTTTAACTTGACTGTGTCTATCTACTCCTTCATAAGCATATCGATCGAGTTTGTTGGCAACAATTAATTTTTCCATATAGCTAATGCGTTCTTTTGTTTCTGGGTGAGTAGATAACCAAGCGGGGGGAATGGGTTGCTCGTCTTCTTTGGCTATTTCATCCAATTTAACCATTAAGTTACGCACTCCATCGGCTGCATAACCAGCACTGACTAACATTTTTGTCCCATACAAATCTGCTTGTCGTTCCATATCTCGGCTGTAGTCAAGAACGATCAAATTAGCTGCTGCACTACCAACATAAGGAATGTACTGAACTACACTAGCAGTAAAATTGCCTTTAGCTACCAGCTGAAAACCATGAGATAAAGCAGCATGGGCAACTTCGTGAGCGAGTAATCCTGCTAATTCTGCTTCTGAGTTCATGTTCATAATCGCTCCTGCATTGACAAATACTTTTCCTCCAGGCAAAGCAAAAGCATTCAGTTGATCGTCCATAATG